>Ga0193738_1000716_pt1 | contig 15204 bp, 12 predicted proteins | sample L2a1metaG_FD_144927 | JGI IMG/M metagenome (GOLD analysis project Ga0193738, IMG submission 144927) | Soil microbial communities from a riparian zone of the East river system, Colorado, United States - L2a1 | ecosystem: Environmental > Terrestrial > Soil > Riparian zone | place: USA: East River...
CTAACGTAAAACGAAGGCTTCCATAATTCCTTCCTGAGATTAACTCCCGTGAACATAGACTGGATCGCATGATTCAAGGTCGGACTCTTATGAGCCTTGTTCACAACAAACTTGAGAAGCCATGGATAGTGACACAAGCGTTGCAACAATGCGCTGGTTTTTAACTCGGGACCAATTTTTCCAAATAGTCTATCGTCATAATTTTTTTCCAGGAACTTATCATCAAAGGTGTCGGCCTGCAGTGCGTTTTTGCAGACTTCAGCGGCCAGCATTCCACTATATAGCGCATTTCCAATGCCTTCGCCCGTAAAGGCATCGACCAGGCTGGCAGCGTCTCCTGCAAGCATAAAATTATTCCCCGATACGCGTTGCTGTCTTAGATACATGGGAAGACCCCATCCCTGAATCTTATCAACAAGCGTTGCATTCATAAATCGATGCTTGAGGTGTGGGTTGTGGTGGATGGCGTGGAGCATTGCTTCGCGCAGATTGACTTTCTTTTTTCGTATCTGTTCAGAAAGCATTCCTATACCTACGTTGGCCAGACCATTTGGCAATGGGAAGATCCAAAAATATCCAGGAACTATTTCGGGCAGCCAATGTAGTTCAATATAGTTTTCATGATTCAGCTCTGTGACGCCCTTGTAATACGAACGCAGGGCTACGCAATACGCTTTTGAAGAAGTGTCACTATTTAAAAAGACTTTCCGGACCTGGCTCTTATCTCCATCAGCACCGATGATCAACGGAGCTGTAACGTCCACTTCAGCATTGTTTTCAATAAAATTTATTTTAACTATTCCTTCTGAGGTACGCTCGATAGTTTTTAGGGATACATTTTGATGTATCGCAGCATACGGAGTAGCAAGCTTTTCAAAAAGGAAATTGTCGAAGGTTAATCTTGGTGTAGTGAAACCCGCTGCTTGTCCAGGTAAAACATTATTGCGACTGAAAGGAATGCTCAGGGATTTACCGTCTGGCGAAAAGAATAGTGCTCCGTGAGTTGGCGTGTACTGGGTACTGTGCTGAAATATTTCATGCATCCAATCAGGATCTGCTTTGCGCAAAACAAATGCAGTCTTACCACCACAGGCGTCACCACAAACTTTGTCTCGTGGAAATTTTTCCTTCTCCAGGATCAAATGCGGTATCTGAGCCTTGGAGAGAAAAATAGATGCTGCTGCTCCTGCCGGTCCTGCACCTACTATAATTACCTGAGTTTTTATTTTGCTGATCATCATTTCTCGGGTACCTCAGTGCTACTTCAAGATAGGATATAAACTTCAAACTGATGACGGGATTAGCCGAGGAACATTTTTTAGGATTTATTGTCCCACACATGTCCATTTTCGTCAACCCTGTTCGTCATATCGCAGACTTACATTAAATTTATTCAATCAAAAACGAAATCATATGCGTGAACTAATGCTGGTTTTTCATTTTATCGGATTGGCTATGGCCCTGGGAGCTGGATTTGCTAATCTCTTTCTGGGTTCAGTGGCTTCTAAACTTGAGCCTGCCGAACGAGGGAGCTTTATGTCCAAGACTATGATACTTGGACGCATGGGACAAATAGGACTTGCCTTGTTGCTTTTGTCAGGGTTTTATCTGATCACACCATATTGGAAAGTGCTTGGCGACATGCCGCTGCTGATAGCCAAACTTTGTCTAGTGGCACTGTTATTAATTTTGGTTTCCACTGTATTAATTTTATTGAGGAAGGAAAAAGGTAATCCCGCTATGCTTGCGAAGATCAGGCCGTTGGGTATGCTCAACTTTTTGATCGGTATAACTATTGTCGTATTGGCAGTATTGATATTTCGCTGATACGAAAAGCAACCAACAACGCTCTGATAGCTATTGGGGTACGTTGGGCGAAGCGGAATATTATATATTCCATTTTCATCGCTCGCTGCATAAAATATCCGTAACTTCCGTCTCCCACTAAAGCTTCAGAATTTATTTTCCATTCTGTATAAAATCATCAAAGAACATTTTATTGCAGGACGTCTAGACAGATTCTCAATTTCTCAATGCATTACCGAATTCATTGACCGGATATGCGGTTGATTTAAAAAAGGAGTTGCCGGTAAGAATTACAACATTATTCGCGAACAAAATGAAACATCAACACATTCTAAAATCACTTGGCATGGGAATAACATTATTCTTGTGTTTAGGGACGACAGGATTTAAAGTGATCTCGCCAGCGGAGCGATTGATTGGGGTTTGGGAATCCGAAGAGAAGAATCTGTTAGTACAGGTTTCCAGAGAAGAGAATCATTTCGTGGGGACCATGACTTATTTCCAATGCAAAACCGAAATGATCATGCGGACTACCGTCGACTCGGAGAATCCTGATCCACGTCTGGTAGGCCGGAAACTGCTCGGATTAAAATTGCTTCAAAAGCTCTCGTATGAGGGAAATAATGTATGGGGTGGCGGCACAATTTATGATCCAAATTCAGGACGTACATATGACGCGAGAATTCAGCTTACCAGTTCAAACACGGCAGTAGTACGAGGCTATTGGAAATTCAGATGGATCGGCAGGAGCATGGTATTTAATAGAAGATTGGAAAGTGCCTCGAATTAGTGAAGCATTATCGACCGATTTCTAAAAGTTGTTTTTAATTTAATCAAAGCAAAAAGTATCTTCAATTAATTATTATAGTGAGAAGGGCAAATGAAGTTCTCTAACTACTCTCCAAAACTGTTAATCTTAGTTTTAATGGGTTGCATAAGCTGCGAACCACAACAAAAAACAGGATCTGAAGAGCCCATTCCTGCCGCAACTGAATCGTTGATCAACGGTACTTTACGAGTGCACCCTAAAAACCCACGGTACTTTACAGACCAAAGCGGTAAGGTGATTTATCTTACAGGATCGCATACCTGGGAGAACCTTCAGGACATTGGCGTAAAAGAGGAAAAATTATTCGACTACGATGCATACCTGGAAATGATGCAGAAGTATGGACACAACTTCATGAGGTTATGGATGTTTGAGCAAGCGCAAATGGGATCATGGTCGGCGGATACTATTTATTTTGATCCGTTGCCATTTGCCCGAACAGGCCCGGGAATTGCCAATGATGGTAAACCGAAATTTGATCTCGCCAAATTCAATCCTGACTATTTTGAAAGGCTTCGTCGGCGAATTATTGAAGCAGGAGAGAAGAATATTTATGCGTCGGTTATGCTGTTCAATGGCTGGAGTCTTGACAGATCTGGACTTAAAGTAGGGGATCCATATCCTTTCCTACCCTATAACTTTGAAAATAACATCAATGGAATTTCAGCTCCCGAAACCATCAACGACTTTGTAAATAAACCAAATTTGCACAGCCTGAAAATTTCTCCTGAGTTGCTGGCGGTAGAGGAGTCGTATGTGAAAAAGGTGATTGAAACAGTGAACGATCTGGATAATGTGCTCTACGAGATAATCAATGAAGGCGGTGCTACAGACTGGCAATATCACATGATACGTTTCATTAAAGAAACCGAAGCGCACATGCCCAAACAACATCCCGTTGGGATGACGCACCTCGGCGAGGCGAAGCAAAATATCAACCAGGCACTATTTGATAGTCCGGCGGATTGGATTTCACCCAACTGGGAAGATATCACCTGGACGTATCGTGATTCAACCATAAGGTCATCTTTTAGGGACAATCCTCCTGCCGTTGATGTGAAAAAAGTAATGGTTCCGGATACGGATCATTTATGGGGACATGGTGGAAATTATAAATGGGTATGGAAGTGTTTTCTGCGCGGAACTAATCCTATTTTAATGGATCCATGGGATCCGCTTGCCGGCAAGGAAGACGAGACTAAAACTATGGGATGGATCTACATCAAAGGGGGAATTACAAAAGATGACCGCGATTTTCCTGAGTTTGAATTGATTCGCCAAAGTATGGGGCAGGCCCGCGCGTTTTCACTGCGGTTAAACTTAGCCGACATGATCCCTCGAGGCGAACTTTCGTCAACGCGATATTGTCTGGCGAATGAGGGAAATGAATACCTGGTTTATTTTCCTGAAAGTGTTGAGGGTAGAATTGATCTTCGTAACGCCAAGGGAGATTTTGAGGCCGAATGGTTTATCCCTTTAATGAACCGTACTGTAAAAATACCACGAGCGCTCAGCGGAGGAAACTACCTTGATGTTTTGCCACCTTCCTCACTTGATGCTGTTTTATATCTAAAGAAGAAGTAAATCAGTGTTTACAATTTCGCGGATGTTGATAGTGCGGTCACATTTTTTAAGAAGAAATAGAGTGTGAATCTTTTTGTTGTTTGGTCAGAGTACAGCATTTGTCACAATGTCGGATACCAACCGGATGACAATTGCGATATTAGAGAAGGCAAAATTCCTTTTTTCGATTGTGTGAGGTCATTGGTCTTTAGTAACGTGATTCAATCATTTTAATGCAACTATATGATTCCTGTTACGTCAACGCTCATAGTAGCAATTACTTTTATCACATTTTCCGTCACTGCGCAGTTCATTGAAAACTTTGATGGTGATGGCAAGCCAAAGGGCTGGGTAATCATGACGGGAGATGGAAAGGCCAAAATAGACTTCTTGCAAAAGAACGGAATTGGGTCCCTCTATGTCGACGGTACGAGTGATCAGTTAAACATATGGTGGGCACTGGCGCGCCATAGAATCACTGGCCTGGATATGAAAAAACTCGTTCAGCCGGAGTATGAGTTAAGGGTGGAGGCACGGATAAAGGTAAGTCATGCACCGCGACGAGTGAATTTACATTTCAATCATCAGCGCACAACGGACTTCCATTCCCACCTCATGGAGTTTGACATCCCTGATACCACAAATTGGCACACCATCAGCATGACGACATCCAACTTCGAAGTGCAAATGGGCGATTCGATTAACAGCCATCTGGCCCTTATGGATTGGGGATTGCAAAAATATCGTGTAGACTTTGACTATTTCAAAGTTGACATTGTAAAACGAAGTACCACCACAAAGGATCTCGGCAATCCGTTACCCTATCATCCTCCCTTAGCGCGGCCATCTTCCTTTAAGAATAATGTATCCGTAGTTCAGGACGCAACGATTGATACCAACTTCGCCGATCGCAACTTTAATAGCTGGGAAGCAAAAGATACAAAAGGTAAGCACGAAGATCTGCTATCCGTGAGTGATACGCGGATCATCATCATGCGCTGGGACTTTAGCGACTTTAAAGGAAAGAAGATAAGTCGCTCCGGCTTGCTTGAGTTGTCGCCTTTTGCTGTTCAGCGGTCGCCCGATTTTCATAAGGATTTCGGCATGGTACGGGTTGCAGAAATATTACAGGGAGATCCGGTATGGGATGAGAAGTCTATCACCTTCGATAAACTTAAAGGCTCATTACCTGTCGAACAGGTTATCAACACTCAGATGATTATTGATGACAGCGTTACCTGGAACAACGACGGTAGGGTTCTGTTTACTATTTCCCAACCGGTTCTGCAACGGTTGATCGAAGGAAAGACAAAGGGTCTTGTTATAAAACCTTTAGGAGCAGTGAACGCGTTGTTCTATTCCAGGAATAACAGCGATGCCAGGTTAAGTCCCCGGCTTTATTTTGATATAGATTAACTGAGTGCCTATGCGTTATCGCTGCTCTTTACAAGCATCGTTCAGCAACCGCAAAGCGCGATCCGGATTGTAGACCCCACATGGGCAGAGGCGCACTAGCGTTGTCACGGCCTGTTTTGGCGTGCGTCTTCCTTCTCTCACCATATCTAACATTTTCCTTGCCATATTAAAGGACACCATTCCATGACCGCACATCGTTGATAACTCCAGCACCTGGGCGTTCGGAAGGTGATCATGGGGATCGTTAAAACGCAAGGCATACTCAACGCTATGTCTTTTGATGCCGCACAATTGTGCAACGTGCCGGGCGTTTTCGACCGACGTACTCATATTAACAGAAATTCCAAAGTCGCCAGCAATAACTTCTTCGAGACATGCCTTTGCCTGTTCCTCGGACGCGAAGACGGCAGAGACTGTGCCTGGTTTGCTAACGCCTTCGATGACGGTCTCCCAATCCGGTGTTGCGTCTCTATTCCAATGTGCGGTCGGGCTGAGGTCTTTCTGAGGAGCTATGCCTGAACGATTCCCATTCCCCATGTTACACGGATTATGCTTTGCACATATTCGCAGAAACTGTTTGAGTTTGGGTATGCAATCTTCATCATTCTTTCCTTTGGAAGGAATAGCGAAGATAATGTAGTCATCACAGAAACTTTCGGCACTGCCGTATCGGTGCAATGTATTTGTCATCGTGCTACTGCTTTTGCTTCTGTAAAAGAGATTTTATTGGTGATACGACCCAGTCCCATGTTGGTCTTCGCTCTTGAATAATAATAACCAAGCTTATCGAGCAGTGGGCCCAGTACATTGTCTTCACCGTCTTCACAGCGCGTGGATATTCCTACTGCTGTCACCGTATCAATTCTCTCCGTCACCTTTTCCACAATTTCCAACACCCGTTCTACCTGGACGATGTTAGTCTTGATCTCTACGATAGCGGAAAGGATCTTTTCATTCAGGATATCGCCTCGAAGGTCACCCCTTGTCTTATCCGTCATGAGGTGTGTGATGGGATTATTACTTTCAAAAGTTACACCTTCTATTGCAAGTGTGTGCGTCATCTCCTGTATGTCGGAGAATCTCACGCCAACTCCGGGCCGGCCGAATTCTATCGTGTATCCCACTTCGCCGACATCCACCCGTCGCGATACATCATTCGTTTTTACTTCTTCTGTTCCGCGTCCTTTAATACCCGTTGAGTTGTGTTCTACAACCGGATCAGAGAATATCTGGCGAATGAGTCGCGGCATTTCCAGTTCATTCATTTCAAATGAGCCTGTAGGACAGACATCTGGTTCAGGCTCAAATCGGAAACGTAAGAACTTGGCTACTTTTCTTATCCCTCGAACCATTGAAGGATTGAGGTTCTCGGTGCTCATGCCCCGGTAACAGGTGCCGCATTCAACACAAGCATCGTCGTTGATCTTTGCCCGGTTTGCATTTGGATCAACATAGATGGCGCCCATAGGACAAATCGCTACACAATTTCCGCAGGCCACGCATTTTTTTTGATTTATAACCATAAAAAATTTCGTTGAAGCTTACATGAAGCAGTGTTAGTAAAGATAATATAATGAAGTTCAAATCTATAGGTTCAAGAGAATTCTGTGACCAGTGGTATGTCGATTGGGTCCATAGTCGATGGTCGATATTCCATGGTCCATGGTTAGTGGGTGTGCTGATTGAAAGTCGATATCTCTATACCTTATACCTTATTTCCTACTCCAGATGGGGAGCAAAATGCATTTCACGCAAAGGCCGCAAAGCAACACGCGCAAAGGGCGCAAAGTCAAAGGCAATTTCTTTTCTCCAGTCAATTATGGTCAATCGACTATAAACTAATGGGCCATCAAACTATCGACCGTGGACTATCGACTATGGACTTTCCTACTACTACCAACCATTAACCATGGACTATGGACTGACTAACTATTGACTGATTTGGTGACATAGAAAAATTCAGGTAGATTGAATAAACAAGGTGAACCCATCTTACAACCATGTCAACCACAATTGGAATCATCGGTTTAGGACGCGTTGGAATGCCGGTCGCAGAAGCATACATAGATGCAGGCTACGAGGTTGTTGGATATGACATTCGCCACGAACCGTTAAGAGAATTGTTGAAAGTCGGGGGCAAGCCCGCACAATCCTCCAGGGATGTAGCTAGTACCGCCGACACTATTATAATCATGGTACTCAACGACGAACAGGTATTGGAGGCGACTACTGGAATTCTTGCGGGAGTAAGGAGAGGTAGTGTTGTCATCTGTATGAGCACCATCACACAAACCGCCTTAGAAAGTATCTGGAAGAAATGCGAAGAGAAGAATATTGATTTTATTGATTGTCCGTTTACCGGAGGTCCTGCCCGAATCGCAACGCATAGCTTAACATTGATTGCATCTGCCAAACCTGAAGTGTTGGAAAAAATGCGACCTATCTTAAATGTGATTGGAAAAATAATTCCGGCGGGAAGTACACCAGGAATGGGTCAGGCTATCAAACATTGCAATCAACTATTGGTCGGCATCACACACGCGGCGACAATGGAAGTGATTATGCTGGCGAGGAAAATGAATCTTGACCCAGCACTCGTAGCACAGGTGGTTGGCTCGGGAATCGCGGGCAGTGATTATTTTCGTTTGCTTGCGGAAAGTGTGATCAATAAAAAACCGTCGCCCGGTGGACTTGGTCAAATGGCGAAAGACATGTCGATCGTCAACGACACGTTAAATGCAGTGGGATTTGAGGCAAGGGTTGCACTTGCAGCGTGTAAGTATTTTTCAACTGCAAGCGAGCAGGGAATGGATGATCGCGAAGGAGCGGATCTGATTACTATCGTCGAGAAACTTGGTGTAAAGCGGAATGAAACAACCTAAATCGCGTGAGCTACTCCTGTATTATAAAAGGCAGCTATTTGTGGGACGGCATCCTGGATGCTCTCCTCCCTGATGGCGCTGTACTGGTTGAGGATGGGCGGATAAAGGCAGTCGGACGGGCACAAGATATTGTTGCTTTACCTCATGATGAACTTTATGATTGGCCAGAGGTAACGCTTATGCCAGGACTGATTGACAGTCACACACACCTTTCCATGGATGCTACTATTGAGAACTACCTTGATCACATGTCCGACAGTGTTGCCGAGCTAACACTTAGGGCTACCGCGATGATGCGGAAGGATCTTCTCGCCGGCATTACGACCTGCCGATGCTTAGGTGATAAAGAGTTTCTGGATATAGCCTGTCGCAACGCCGTAGATAAGGGATTGGTAATGGGACCGAGGGTTCTCGTTGCAACCAGGGGGATACGCGCACCGCAGGGACATGGATTTGTCGGATACCCGTTCAACGGTCCCGATGAAATTAAAAGAGCCATCAGGGAAAACATAGAACGGGGCGCGAACCTCATCAAGATCTACATCACCGGGACACTAAAAGGCAATGGAAAACTACCTAGTTATCTATCAAGAGAAGAAATCAAACTGGCGATTGAAGAGGCTCATAATGGTGGACTTCCTATAGCATCGCATTGTGTGGGAGGTGAAGGATTGGATTGGGCCCTTGAATTTGGGCTGGATACGCTGGAGCACGCATATCACATTACAGATCGACAAATAGAAAAACTAGCTGCTTCAGAAACCAAGCTCGTCCTTACACCAAGTCCATTGCTGACAGAAGAACGTGTGCGACATCTCCCACCGGCTCTCATCCAGGGACATCTTGAAGAAAGGGATATGATCTTTAACCGGATGGCGGCTGCAGTTGCGTCAGGCCTTCCTTTTGCCGTAGGTACCGACGGTGTACATGGGGAATTGGCGCAGGAAGTTAAATACCTCGTTGATCTGGGGGCCGGCACTCATGCAGCCTTGAAAGCCGCCACAATTTACGGGGCTATAGTATGCGGCATCGACAAGGAAACAGGTAGCCTTGAGGTTGGAAAAAGCGCGGACATCATTGCGGTAAAAGGTAATCCCTTAAAAGATGTCGCGGCATTGTGGCATCCGGCAGCAGTAATGAAAATGGGAGAAATAGTATTTGCTCCCGAAAAGAAATTGAAGTTGACCCATCAAGGTGATTCGCTATGAATTACTTTTTCCATTTGCGCCTATTTTCAATTGTGATACTCACGTTGTCCGGGTGTGGAGTGGGAAGCAAGTCGCCAAACAACGTTATTAAAATATCAGTTGTAAATCCTCCGGCCGATATCGTCACCGCTGGAACGCAATTCATTGCCGATGAAATCAACAAAAAGAGCGAAGGACAACTCAAGGTTAAGGTATTTCACTCCGGCGTGCTTTCAGGCGGTAAGGGAGAAGCCGAAATTGAAATGTGCCAGCAGGGAACCATTGAAATGCATGTAACGTCTACTGCTTATCTTGCAAACCTTGTCCCGAAAACTTCGATCGTCAGTCTGCCATTTTTATTCCGCGATATCGATCAGGTTATTGCGTTGACAAAAAGTAATAGCCCTACCCTTGATTCGATTAATCAGGAACTAAACACCAAAGATATTCACGTCATCGCCTGGTGGCCGCGCGGATTTCGTCAGCTCACCAATAGTAAAATACCTGTTCACGATCTCGATGATATTAAAGGCCTCAAGCTTCGCGTGATGAACAACACGCTGTATGTTGACAACATGAATGCCATGCAGGCCAACCCGGTGCCGATGGCGTGGGGTGAAGTATACAACGGCCTTCAACTGAGAACGATCGACGGACAGGAGAATGCGGAAGATGTGGTTTTTAGGTCGAAGTTATTCGAAGCACAAGACTATATGACAATTTGGGATTACTCAACCGACTTCGAAGTGGTGTTGGTCAACCTGAAGTGGTGGAATGAGTTGTCAAATGAGAATCGGACGCAAATTCAGAACATAGCCGATCAGTCCAAGGAATTTGAAGAAAATTTGTTACGAAAGAATACCAAAGAACTTAGGGAAAAGATAGAGCAGGAAGGCATGGATATTCACTACCTCACAAAAGAATCAAAGGCAAAGTTCAGAGAGGCAGTCCAGCCGGTGTGGGAAAAATACAAGCTTATTTTCGGGGAATCATTTATGGATGCGTTTCTCTTAGAATTAAATCAATATTGAAGTTCGCACTTACTCCCTCGCCCATGCACTTACCACTTACCACTTACCACTTACTACTTACTACTTACTACTTACTACTTACTACTTACTAACTTCTAACTCCCATGCCTCTAAGAAATAAATCAGCCTCAATAATTAACCTTGTATATCAAAACTCTGAAGCCTTCCTCCTTTGTGCATTTACATTTTTACTTGTGATGGATGTCCTTTTTGGCATACTTGCCCGTTACGTTCATTTCGAAGTAGTCTTTTCCGATGAATTGGGTAAGTATTTTTTTGTCTGGCTATGTGCTATCGGCATCTCCGCTGCCGCGAAGGACAACCAGCATGTCAGGCTGAATTTTGTAGTACAGCGCCTCCCTGTAAATCGGAGGGTTACCTGGGTTTTAAGTCAGCTATTTTTTTTATTGTTCACCCTGTTCCTATTCTACTGGAGCACACAACTGACCTACATGCACTTTACAATGAATAAGTCAGTCATGGGTTTTCAGTTTCCGATGTACGTGTTTACAGTGGCACTTCCTGTCGGTTTTTTTCTTTCATCAGTGAGGATTATTCATGACGTCTACGCAACGTTCAAAAACAAGGGTCACAAACCATGGGAGTTAAACAAGTTTTGATTACCGACGAAAAGATGTTGCGCAGAATCTCCATGTGTCTCACCTGTAACCACACGGCAAAATGACGGCGACCTACCTCACTGTTATTTTATTTTTTCTCTTAGTCATTTGCGGAGTTCCCATTTCGGTGAGCCTGATGCTCGGTATCATCGCGTCATTATTGGTCTATGATGTATATCCGATTATTAGCGTGGCAACCCTGTTTTACAATTCACTGGACAGTTATATGCTGGTGGCAATTCCATTGTTTATGTTCGCAGGGATTACCATGTCGCACGGGGGATTGGCGCGAAGGATATTTGATTTCGCAGAATCTCTCGTTGGATTTATGCCCGGGTCGCTGGGTTCGGTTACAGTAACGGCGAGTATGATTTTTGGTGGCATGAGTGGTTCATCCGTTGCCGATGTTGCAGGACTCGGACCTATCCAAATAAAAGAGATGGTAAACCGAAATTATCCATTGCCCTATGCATCTGCCATAACCATTGCTTCATCAATACTAGCCGTGATCATCCCACCCAGCATCTTGATGATCATCTATGCAACTATTGCCAACATATCCGTTGGTGAAGCACTTGCAGCTGGGCTTATTCCCGGAATTATGATTGGTTTTCTATTGATCGCGCTTAATACCTATTTCGCATTTAGAAATAAATGGAGGCAGACCTTACGTTTTTCAGGAAAACATCTTGTACGAACTGGGATGCAAGGGTTTCCTGCCTTGCTAGCACCTGTGATCATTCTGGGAGGAATATTTACGGGATTATTTACACCCACAGAAGCGTCGGCTATTGCGTTTGTATATTGTTTGATAGTGGGATTCCTGATTTACCGTGAACTGAATCTCAAAAAATTATATACAATTATCTACGAAGGCGGAAGAACAACTGGTATAGTAGCCCTCGAGTTGGCATCGGGATTAATGTTTTCCAACCTTATGACCATTGAAGGTATTCCTGAAACGCTCACGGCATCTCTTTTGGGCTTAAGTGAAAATCCAATTGCGGTTATGATTTTTATCAATGTAGTATTGCTTGTTGCCGGCGCATTCCTCAATCCGGGTTTCTCAATTATCGTTTTAACTCCCCTGCTTCTTCCTGTCGCACAAAACATTGGTTATGACCCGGTCCATTTTGGTGTAATAATGGTGGCAAACCTGGCTATTGGGCTCATTACTCCGCCGGTGGGAGCTTGTTTATTTGTTGGCTCCGCAGTCTCTGGTCTTCCCGTTGAAAAGCTGATAAGAAGTCTGCTGCCGTTTTATTTAGTGCTTTTGCTGGGGCTGATCCTGATCGTCATCATGCCCTCCTTAAGCACCGGGTTTGTTGATTATTTGTTTTGATTGAATTCGTAGCCAAAAACTCCTTTACATCCACTGATGAGTCGAACTGCTGTCCATATTTGTCGACCGCATCCTTTCTTTTGCCGAATATCTTTGTAATGCTTCGAGACGTCTTCAGATTTAGCCGATATTGATGTTGAAATTATACCATCATGACAAGTCAATTGACCAAATTAGCAGCTTTTCTATTCCTGATACCCAGTGTTGCAACAATGGCACAAGGTACCTACACCTCTCAACCTGTCATCGAGACTCGGGCCCTGAATACGTTGGTGGCAAATCAACTTCACTTCAAAGACCTAAACAAAAATAATAAGCTTGATCGCTATGAAGATTGGCGACTGCCGGTGGATCAGCGTATCGATGATCTTGTCAAACAAATGACTTTGCAAGAAAAAGTGGGCATGATGCTGATCAATACGCTCAATGCTGATCCGGGAGGCAGGCTTCCGCTTCGGGCGGCAGAGTTTATTGAAGACGAAAAAATGACTCGTTTCATTTTCAGAAATGTCGTTACGCCGAATCCGCGCCCAGTAACTGTTGGTGGATTTGCCGGCGCTCAGATCTCTCCATTTGAAGCAGCGCAATTCATGAATGCGATCCAAGAGCTTGGCGAAAATACCAGACTCGGAATACCGCCTATGTTCAAATCAAACTCGCGAAATCATGTGGAGTTTGACGCACGTGTTGGTATTAACGAAGAGTCGGGTGCTTTCTCGGCGTGGCCTAAAGAAAGCGGTCTCGCTGCAACCCGCGACATGGACCTAATTGGTGATTTCGCCAGGACCGTGCGCCAGGAGTGGACTTCAATTGGTTTGCGCGGGCTGTATGGCTACATGGGTGACTTGTCAACTGAACCAAGATGGTATCGCGTTCACGAAACTTTCAGCGAAGATGCGCAGCTAACTGCCGACATTCTTACAACGCTGATAAAGAATTTGCAGGGCGTGTCCTTGACTTCACGCAGCATAGCTATGACCATTAAACATTTTCCAGGTGGCGGTCCACAGGAAGGTGGCGGTGATCCTCACTATGCATTCGGTAAGAATCAAATCTATCCCGCTAAGAAATTTGACTACCATTTGATACCCTTTCAGGCTGCCATCAAAGCCGGTGCATCTTCTATCATGGCCTACTATGGTATTCCCGTGGGTCAGCCCTATATGCCGAACACTGTTGGGATGGCTTTTTCAAAAGGGATCGTTACTGATCTGCTGCAAAAAAAATTGGGCTTCAAAGGATATGTGAATTCTGACACCGGAATTATCGGTGACAGGGCATGGGGACTGGAAGATAAGTCCATCGATGAACAAATATTGATCGCCATTGATGCAGGCACGGATATTTTGTCCGGCTTCAATAACAACAAGCAATTGTTGAATCTGGTGACGTCAGGAAAACTTGCGGAAAGCAGAGTCGACGCTTCCGTGAAAAAGTTATTGAAGGAACAATTCGAACTGGGTCTCTTTGAAAATCCTTATGTTGATCCGAACCGTGCGTCGTATTTGTTAGGTAATGTCGCCAACCAAAGGAAAGCCGATGTCGCCCAGCGAAAGTCCATCGTGTTGCTTCAAAATAAAAACTGCCTGCCGCTGGTCGTTCCAAAAGAAGGCGATACGCTAAGAGTCTTCACTATGGGAATGAATACAAAAGCATTCACGGGTGATGCATGGTCACGGGTCAAAGTAACATCCGGGAACTACGAGTCAAAGAAGAGCGAAACCATGCCGGCCATCAACAAGGATACAGATTTTGCAGTTATTAGAATTTATGTCACCAACGATGCTTCAGCAAACGGTCTAAGATTTGGCGGCGCGAGTCCGGATGAATTGAACTTCTTGTCATTCTCTTCGATGGCAACATCCAAGTCGTGGAAGGTAACACCTTCGCTGAAAGACATTCAACACATTATGAAAACTGTCGGCCCCGAAAAAACAATTCTGACCATTGACTTTCGCCAGCCCTATGTCCTGGATGAGAACAGCACAATGCTGAACGCAGGAGCGATACTCGCAACGTTCGGGGTAAGTGATGGTGCCATAGTGGACATCATCTCTGGAAAATTCAAACCGACCGGAAAATTACCTTATGCACTGGCCAACAAGGAAAAGGCTGTCATCGACCAGGCACCAGACGCTCCAGGATATCCGGCCGAGGATACGTTGTTTCCATTTGGTCATGGCTTGACATTTTGAAGAGGGGTATAGGGTATAGGGTATATGGTATAAGGTATAGGGTCTTGCAGCAATTACCTGAGTGTTGATTGTTAATTGTTGATTGTTGATTGTTGATTGTTGATTGTTTCGTTACCGTCGTCGCAGAGCTCATTCTGAGCGAAGGCTCTTTACCGGGTTAACTGTCGCTGCTTTTATTGACTGGTAACTGACGGTCATCAGCGTGATCGCAATTGCGGACACGCACGTCGTTAAAAAAACCCAAAGCGATATTTCTGTCCTGTATTCAAATTTCTGGAGCCAGGAGTTCATCATGTAATACCCTATTGGAACAGCAACAGCGCAGGATATTAC
>Ga0193738_1000717_pt1 | contig 15176 bp, 12 predicted proteins | sample L2a1metaG_FD_144927 | JGI IMG/M metagenome (GOLD analysis project Ga0193738, IMG submission 144927) | Soil microbial communities from a riparian zone of the East river system, Colorado, United States - L2a1 | ecosystem: Environmental > Terrestrial > Soil > Riparian zone | place: USA: East River...
CTCAAAAGTTTCAGTATTCATGAAACTATAACCCGTATCATCCTTATATAAATACTGGTAAGTATGTCTTTCTACACGTATAGGGTAGATATTATCTCCTGAATTCCATGTTTTTTCAATACTCCTGCCATTATCCACACCTTTCAGTTTAGCCCACACTTTTGCAGCGGCACGGGCGGTTTTATTTTCCCCAAATTCCACTACACTATAAAGACTACCATCAAGTTTCAGGACCATTCCGCGACTTATATCGGATGTGTTTGCCATTTGAACTTTATTTTTTGAGGCGGCAAAGATAAGGTTAGATAGTCTTATGGCAAAGTGTGAGTGGAAAGTTAAGTACGGGTTGAAAATCGAGTTTATAATGAATAATAAAGTTTCTTTGTAGCATGAAAACTATGATCACCATTTTTGTCTTTGTGCAGATCTCAATGCTTGCTTTTGCACAGCAAACTGACCCACCTTATAAAAGATTTCCTACAACACCTCCTCTTAAATTATTATTGACGGATAGCTCAACAGTTTTTACGGATAAGCAACTCAAAAAGGATACACCATTATTCTTTATGTTATTTAGCCCTGATTGTGAACATTGCAAGAAGGAAACAGAAGAGTTGATCGATATGATCGATAGCTTTAAACATATTCAAATAGTAATGGCAACGTTTATGCCTGTGGATAAAATGAAAGTCTTTTATGATAATTATAAGCTAGATCGATTTTCTAATATAACGGTAGGATATGATATGCAACACATACTTGCCACTTATTACAGGATCAGTTATACTCCCTTTCTCGCTTTTTATGATAAAAAAGGAAACCTGATCGAAGGGGTTCAGGGAGGACTTCCGCTAACAAAAGTGCTGGAATATTTTAGACAGTAAAATATATCTCGTTTAACATGAGGTAATTATTCTATATTTAGCCCTCCCCTGATTTCCAGCCTTTTACTTTCTTCATTACAACTTGGCAAGATTTTTTTAGGGTACAAATATCATGATCAATGTGCCCCCGATAAACCAACCCGTTTTTTTTAAGTATTTACTTGTATTTGCGCTCTTTATGGTTCCTTTTTTTGCATTTTCCCAATTGGAATTGAACATTAGTGAGGATACTTCAAAATATAAGAACATTGAAGCAAGTAAAAACTATGAACGGAACCTTTCTTATCAAAAAAAGTGGGGAACACATTACCGAAAAGAATGGGCAACACCTGTAAAAGTCAGGGTCGTAAAACTTGATACGCTGGCCGGCGGGTTAACTCCGTATCAAAGTGGTGGTGGAAGACAAAGTAAAAGCTTACGATTAAAAGATAAAGATGGAAGAGAATATGTTTTAAGGAGTGTTGATAAGAGTTTTGGGAAAGCATTACCCGAAATTTACCAGGGAACATTTATAGAGTCCATAATTAATGACCAGGTTACAATTGGCCATCCTTATGCGCCATTAACAATTCCAACATTAGCGGACGCGGCAGGTGTATACCACACCAACCCTCAAATAGTTTTTGTACCTGAACAACCTGCGCTTGATTCTTTCAATAAAGATTTTGGCAACCAGCTTTACATGCTTGAGCAGCGTCCTGATGAAAATTGGGAAACAGCATCAAACTTCGGCAATTCAAAGAATATTATTGGCACAGAAAAAATGATGGAAGAACTTATTGAAGATAATGATCATAGTGTTGATCAGCTTACTTATATAAGAGCTCGCTTGTTTGACTTTTTTATTGGTGACTGGGGCCGTCATGAAGATCAGTGGCGATGGGGAAGTTTTAAAAATGGGGACGAGAAAATTTTTAAACCAATTCCCCGTGACAGGGACCAGGCATTCACAAAATTTGATGGTAAATGGTTACAAGCCGCAATTTCTGTTGCTGACCTCGGTCATTTGCAATCGTTTGACAATACAATTAAAGATGTAACGACATATGGTTTCCCCGCACGGAATCTTGACAGGCGGGTTGCTAATGAACCTTCTTTAAAACAATGGGTCGATATTGCAAAAAAACTTCAGCAGTCTTTAACTGACGTGGTAATTGAGCAAGCGATCAAACAAATGCCTGCAGAAATATTTTCCATTTCAGGAAAAGATATTATTGAAAAATTGAAGTCACGACGTACTCATCTTGTTGAATATGCAACTACTTATTATAAATTCCTGGCAAAAGAAGTTAACGTTGTCGGTTCTGATAAAAAAGAATTATTCCAGGTGACCAGGTTAAATGATAATGAGACCTTAGTAAAAGTTTACAAACTTAAATTAGAGGGAGACTCTACAGACAAGCTGATCTATGAAAGAAAATTCTATGCGACAGAAACAAACGAAATAAGGTTATATGGTATGAAGGGTGACGATATTTTTCTTGTAAAAGGAAATACCAACAAAGGAACTTTAATCCGGATAATTGGAGGCGACGGTGAAGATCTTCTTCAAGACAGTTCTGTAGTAGCCGGAGGAAGAAAATTAACTCATGTGTATGATAATGATAAAACCAGTTTTGAACCGGGTGTTGAAACCCGCTTGCACATTCATGATGATACTTTATTAAACAATTATAAATACAACTCATTTAAATATGATAAAAAAGGATTTCGGATAGAACCGGGTTTTATTTCACTTACCCTGGGTTATGGAACAATAAAACATAAATGGCAAAAAGAACCTGCCGGAAGTGATGAAAGTTTCAAAATAAAATACTCTATCAACAGGAACGCAGTTTTTATCGATTATCGAAAAAATTTTTATCAGTTGTTCGGAAAGTGGAATGCATTTATTGGAGCAGGTGCAGGGGTGCCAAATGTTGTAAACTTCTTTGGTGTTGGAAATGAAAGCAGTTTTGAAACCTATGATCAGAGATATTATCGGCTCCGTAGTCGTGAATTTTATGGGAGATTTGGTGTCAATCGTAATATTGGTCGTTCACAAATAGAAGTTGGAGGGCTTTATCAAACAATTGGTATCATCGATGATGCAGACCGTTTTGTTACAACCGTCAAAGATGGCAGTAACAAATTGGATCTTGAAAGGAAACATTTTGTTAGTGGAAATATAACTTATAGATATCAAAAGACCGATCATCCGATTGTACCTGTAAAAGGATTTCGTTTTTCAAGTAGTGCGGCCTATATATACAATTTCAATAACCCTGATAATTCTTTTACCAAACTCAGTTCTGATGCGGTTGTTTACATTCCTGTATATAAATTTATTTCATTTGCTGTTCGTGCTGGTGGTGCTGCTAACATCGGGGATGCAGAATTTTATCAATTAAATATTTTAGGAAGTCATGATAACCTGAGAGGTTTTCGGAAATATCGTTTTTATGGTAAGCAAAGTGTTTATAACAACAATGAATTAAGATTCATCTTTAATGCAAAAAATAAAATCTTCAATGGCAAGTACGGCCTGCTAGGTTTTTTTGATAATGGTCGTGTCTGGTATCCTGGTGAGAATTCAAATACATGGCATACAGCGTACGGAATTGGCGCCTTTCTCTCTCTATTTAACAAGATTGTTGTTAGTGGAGCTTACGGAATTTCGAAAGAAGACAGGGTGACTTCCGTTTACTTTGGATTCTACTTTTAACACTCAAAAAAATAGAATTAGGTCAGTAGAAATGTAGCCCTTCACGCCTATCTTCGCAGCTCAAAAATAAATTTTACAGATCATGAAAGTAACAGTTGTAGGCGCTGGTGCAGTTGGTGCTACTTGTGCTGATAATATTGCAAGAAAAGAACTTTGCGAAGAACTTGTTTTATTAGATATTAAAGAAGGCATTGCAGAAGGTAAGGCACAAGACATGATGCAAACTGCAGCTCTTCTTGGATTCGATACTAAAATAACAGGAAGCACAAATGATTATTCAAAAACAGCAGGAAGCGATGTTGTTGTAATTACATCAGGATTACCACGCAAGCCGGGAATGACCCGTGAAGAATTGATTGGTGTAAATGCAGGAATAGTAAAAGGTGTATGCGAAAATATTTTAAAACATTCTCCAAATGCGATCATCATTGTTATCAGTAATCCAATGGATACAATGACCTATCTCGCATTAACATCAACTGGTTTACCTAAGAATAGAATTATTGGAATGGGTGGTGCATTGGATAGCAGTCGTTTCAGGTATCAGTTAAGTCAACATCTTGGTTGCAGTCCCGCTGACTTGAATGCAGTGGTTGTTGGTGGACACGGCGATACTACGATGATCCCCTTGATACGTTTAGCAACATGGAACAGTGCACCGGTTACAAAGTTTTTAAGTGAAGATCAACAAAAACAAATTGTAGCAGATACAATGGTTGGCGGCGCTACACTTACAAAATTGATCGGCACTTCGGCATGGTATGCACCGGGTGCAGCAGGAGCAGCAATGGTTGAGGCAATTGTTCGTGATGAGAAAAAATTATTTACCTGCTGTGTTGCCCTTGATGGTGAATATGGACAAAAAGATATTTGTCTTGGTGTGCCAGTTACAATTGGAAAAAATGGTTGGGAAAAAATTCTTGACTTTGGGTTAAATGCTGAAGAGCAAGCTGCATTTAACAAAAGCGCCGATGCAGTAAGAAGCATGAATGATGTGTTGAAAACTTTATAAAATTTTAAAGGATTGTAAAAGGCGTCTCGCTTTAGACGAGACGCCTTTTTTTATTTAATAGCTAACTCAAATTTATCTTTGTACCATGCATTATGTTTCTGTTGAAGAACTGACAAAAAGTTTCGGGATCAAACCATTATTCTCAAACATCTCTTTTCATATTGAAGAAGGAGATAAAATTGCATTGGTAGCAAGAAATGGTTCGGGCAAGACAACCTTACTTAAAATATTGGCAAGCCAGGAAACCGCTGATGAAGGAAAGGTCTGGATAAATAAAGATGTTGATGTGGTATTGTTTGAACAAGACCCAATTTTCACTGAAAATGAAACTGTCCTTAATAATATTTTCTTTCACGATCACCCGATCATAAATGCAATAAAAGAATACGAAGCTGCCGATGATGAAGGAAGTGAAGATAAACTTAGTGCGGCTGTTATAAAAATGGATGAACTCGGCGCCTGGAATTTTGAAACAAAAGTAAAACAGGTGCTGGGCAAATTAAATATCCATCATTTACAACAAAATATTTCTACGCTTAGTGGCGGACAACGTAAAAGAGTGGCACTTGCGAAGACATTAATTGATATTGGCTTTGAACACAAACATGTTTTATTAGTTATGGATGAACCTACCAACCATCTGGATGTAGAAATGGTGGAGTGGTTAGAGAATTACTTGAGCAGTCAAAATACAACGCTTCTTCTTGTAACACACGACAGGTATTTTCTTGATGCTGTTTGTGATGAGATCTGGGAAATGGATGACGATAAACTGTATGTTTATAAAGGTGATTATGGAAATTATTTAGAGAAAAAAGCTGCACGCTTAGAAAGCGACTCCGCCAGTATTGAAAAAGCAAGAAATACTTACCGAAAAGAATTGGAATGGATGCGTAAGCAGCCCAGGGCAAGAACGACGAAAAGTAAAAGCCGGCAGGATAATTTTTATGAAGTGGAGAAAAAAGCTAAACAACAGATGATTGATGAACAATTGCAATTAGAAATGAAGATGAACCGGTTGGGAGGAAAAATTGCTGAGCTGAAAAAAGTTTATAAGAATTATGGCGACCGGATAATTTTAAAAGGCTTTGATTACACATTTAAGAAAGGCGATCGTATTGGTATTGTTGGTAAAAACGGCACAGGCAAAACAACTTTCTTAAATATTCTGCAGGGTTTGGAAAAACCTGATAGTGGAAAAATAAACGTAGGCGATACTGTAATATTTGGAAACTATTCTCAACAAGGTTTACAGATAAAAGATGATGTAAGAGTAATTGAATATGTAAAATCGATAGCAGAAAATTTTCCTTTGGCCAAAGGCGGTTCACTAAGTGCTGCACAGTTTCTCGAATTATTTCTTTTCCCGCCAGACAAACAATATACTTATTTGTCAATGCTTAGTGGTGGCGAAAAGAAACGACTTCAGTTATTAACTATACTATTTCGTAACCCCAATTTTTTGATTCTTGATGAGCCTACAAACGATCTTGACCTGCCGACATTAGGTGTGCTTGAAAATTTCCTGGCGGAATTCCAGGGATGTTTGGTTTTAGTTTCACATGACAGATACTTCATGGATCGCCTCGTCGATCATCTATTCGTTTTTGAAGGAAATGGGGTTGTAAATGATTTTCCGGGAAATTATTCGCAATACAGGGAGGCGACAGTCAACAGCCAAAAATTGAAAGAGAAAGTTAATGAGCAAAGTTTACCGGCACTTAACCGAAATCAATCGTCCGCCGACAAAAAACGCCAACTTACATTCAAAGAGAAAAGAGAATTCGAAACACTCGAAAAAGAAATTGCCGACTTAACCAAAGAGAAAAAACTAGTAGATCTACGTTTAAACGCTGATGATACATCATTTGAAGAACTACAAAAACTTTCAAATCGCATTGGGGAAGTAACCAAAATGCTTGATGAAAAAGAATTGCGCTGGTTGGAGCTAAGTGAATTGGCCCAATAAAAATTTACTTTTATAAAATCTTGCAAAATCAATTAAGCAGTTCTACATTTGCGACCAAATCCCCCCTATTTAATTCCCAGAGTTTTAGTACCGCACCCTCCCATTTATTAATCTTTAAAAGTTTGCGTATGAAAAAACTCAACACTTATTTGCACAAACCTGATGTTCAGGGAGCTATTATCATCAGTGTTATTTTCCTTTCGATTGCGATCGTTACGTTGATTACCTGGGGTAAATAAGATCATCATTATCTTATTTTAGAAATTGTCTTGCTGTTTCAGTAACAGCATCCATGGATATTTGCTTCATGCATTTAAAATGTCCGCGGGGACATTTAGCATAACCTATTTTGCTACAAGGCCGGCAACGAAGTCCCTTGGTCTCAAATTTGAAGTTTCGAATTTGATCCTTTCCATAATAAGGATACATCCCAAATTCAGGAACCGTATTTCCCCAAACAGAAATGATCTTTTTCTTAAAGGCTACTGCAATATGCATAAGGCCGGTGTCATGTGTTATCACAAGCTTTGACTTACGGACGAGATCAGCGCTTTCATTTAAATTAAATTTACCACAGGCATTGTAAACCTTAATTGGATCTACCGATGCAATTTCTTTTGCGTTTTCATTGTCTTCCTTTCCGCCTAACAAAATAATGGGGTGATCAATTTTGCTGCAGAGCTCTTTTAATTTCTCAACCGGTAATTTTTTTGTGTTATGTGCTGCCCCGATCACCAACCCAATATACCCAAGGTGATGTGATACAGGAATATCTCCTTGCTTTACTTCATCTTTTTCGGGAATAAAATAATCAAGGCCCTCTCCATCATTTGTAACTCCAAACGATTCAACAGTTTTCATATAACGATCAACAATGTGAACATTGGGCATCATGTTCCATTTGAGATTTGTATAGATCCATTTTTGGATATTTAATTTATTGAATGGGAACGATCTTATTCCAAGACCCTTTTTCAATCGCAATGTGCGCAGATTATGATGCAGATCGATAATGTAATCATAGTTCTCCTGTTTTAATTCATGCACAACTGTTTCCCAACTATGACCCAACAAATGCACTTTATCGATGTAAGGATTATTTTCAACAGTAGTTCCGAAAGATTCCTTTGTCAGAAAATGAATTTCTGAATCAGGCAATTGTTTTTTTAAACAACGAATGACAGGTGTTGTTAAAACAATATCGCCAATGGAAGAAAAGCGGATGATCAGAAATTTCATTTCTGCAAATTATAAAATCATTTATTTGTCTCGAGATAGTTCAGGTCTTTATTAAAAGTTTCCTTCGTAAATAAAGCCGCAATTATAGTAATGATCATAATAATAATGGCTGCATAGATCCCCCCATTTACATATCCAACACCTTCAATACCACGAAGCCATTGAAATAACGGCAAAATAAAAATTGCAAGCATGCCTCTCACCATATTTGGAATCGTAGTCGCAGCAGTAGCTCTTAAATTAGTTCCAAACTGCTCAGCGCCCATCGTTACAAAAATTGCCCAGAATCCTGTGCCGAATCCTAATCCTGCACATATCCAATACATATTACTTGCTGTTCCATTCCATAATGTCGTAAAAAACAATATCATGAATAAAGCCGTGATCCCATAAAAAAGAAACAATGCTTTTTTCCTGCTCCTGAGCCATTGACTGACAAAACCGATCAATATATCTCCTATTGAAATTGCTGCATAGGCATACATGATAGCTTTACCCGGATCTATTTTTTCTTTTATTCCAAACTTTTCACCGAATTCACTTGAAAAAGTAACAAGAACACCGATCACAAACCATGTTGGCAAACCAATTAGTATTCCGAATAAATATCTCTTAAACCTGTCGGCATTGTTGAAGAGCATAAAAAAATTGCCACGCTGAACACCCATCTTTTTAACCTGGTGAAACATACCTGATTCAAAAACGGAGATGCGTAGCAGTAATAATAATAGACCCAGGCCGCCACCAATAAAATAACAGGTACGCCAATGAAAATTTTCTTTCATAATAAATGCAACAACAGCCCCGGTAAGTCCGATACCGGCAACTAACGAAGTGGCAATGCCCCTTTTTTCTTTTGAAATAATTTCAGATACCAATGTAATACCTGCGCCCAACTCACCTGCAAGCCCTAATCCTGCTATGAACCGTACCCACTTGTATTGATCTACTGTCTCAACAAACCCATTCGCAATATTTGCAAGAGAATACAAAATTATAGAGCCAAATAGAACGCTTAAACGACCTTTTTTATCTGCAATGATCCCCGAAATAATTCCGCCAAGAAGTAAGCCCCACATTTGCCATTTTAAAATTATCTCACCTTGAAGTTGAACATCTGTTTCAGATAATCCAAAAGATAATAGGCTCGGCTTACGAATAATTCCGAATAATAAGAGATCGTATATATCAACAAAATAACCCAGCGCAGCAACAATTACGGGAAGAGAAAGTAGGCCGTAGTGTTTCTTTTCCATAGTTATGAATTAGCGATCGGATCGTCATTCTTTTTTTTCCTGCCGGTAATCATTTTTATGATAACAGGTGCAGTAGTTACTAAAACAATTCCAAGCACTATCAGTTCAAGATGATCCTTAAGATCAAATCCAAATTGTTTTAATATCCATTTTTGTAAAAAATATCCTGAAAAGATCATACTAAATACCCACGAAATACTACCAACTATATTAAAGAAATGAAATTTCTTTCTGTCCATTTGCACGATGCCAGCTACTATTGGCGCAAATGTTCTGATGAAAGGAAGAAATCTTGCACCGATAATGGCAACACCACCATGCTTATCATAAAATTCTTTTGCCTGGTATAAATATCTTTTCTTAAATAAAAATCTATCTCGCCATGTAAACATGGCGGGCCCAACCTTTCGTCCCGTCCAATAACCAACAGTATTTCCAAGAACACCGGCTAAAGAGATCAAACCCCATAAAACGAAAAGATCGACCCATTGATTACTGAAGCTTCCCATTCCTATCATATCCAGGAACTGGTAAGCCAGACCAGGTTTTACTTCACCGTTCTTGGTAGTTATCTCATGTGCATATATGCCGGCAACGAACAATAATGAATCTCCCGGTAAAAAGAAACCGATAAATAAACCTGTTTCTGCAAATACCACAAACAGCAACACCCATAATCCTCCGTTTTCTACATACCACTGTGGTTGCAATAAATCTGTCCAGTGAAATACGTCTAATAAAAAAAAATCCATTGTTACAATTTTATAATGTATGATACTTATTCCAGGATAGCATCAGCTGCCTTTTCATTAAATGCCAGGGCTTTCTGATCATCGAATTCTCCTTCCCATCTTGCAATAACACAACTCGCCAGTGTATTGCCTATTACATTCACAGAAGTGCGGGCCATATCCATCAATTCATCAATACCATATATTGCCATGATCGGCCAAAGCGGGAAGTGAAATGTAGCGGCTGTAGCTATCAGTATCACTAAAGATGCCCTTGGCACTGCTGCTACCCCTTTGCTGGTTAGCATCAACGTAAGACCAATCATCAATTGCTCACCAAATGATAAATCAATACCTGCTGCCTGAGCAACAAAGACGGATGCCAGGGAAAGATATAATGTTGTTCCGTCAAGATTAAAAGTATAACCTGTCGGAATAACAAATGATACGATCTTTCTTGGCACTCCAAATTTCTCCATATTCTCCAGGGCCTTTGGCAACGCAGAATCAGAACTGGTGGTAGCAAATGCAATAGAGACCGGTTCCCGGATAGCTTGTATGAATTTTTTTATAGGAATCTTTGCCACCCAAATTGCAACAGGTAACAGTACCAATAATAAAAACGCAATTAGCGCCACATATAAAGTAATAAGCAGTAAAGCGAGATTCTTTAAAATATCAATTCCCAAATGCCCTACTGTAACAGCAATAGCTGCCCCCACACCAAACGGGGCAAAATACATGATGATGTTGGTGAACTTGAACATCGTTTCGGCAAGACTTTCTGAAAATTCAAGCATGGGCTTCTTCTTCTTTTCATTCAGCAAAGCCAAAGCAATTCCGAATATCACACTGAAAAAAACAATGGGAAGTACATTTCCTTCGTAAATTGATTTAATAATATTTTCCGGAAAAATATCAACGATATGATCCTGCCACCCTTTACCTGGTGCATCAGGTAATTTATTTATTAGCCCATCGGGTACTTGCACGCCGGCACTATCTAATATCTTAATTACTTTGGCCTGCAATTGTTTTTCAGAAGATGGAGGCAGTTCTTTTAATAATTCCTGGGGTACCGTAATGCCTTTCCCGGCACCAGTAATATTAATTGCCACAATACCGATAACTAACGCAACGGTAGTTACTATTTCAAAATACAATAGAGATTTCCATCCCATTCTACCCACCTGTTTCAGGTTGGAATGGCTTGCAATACCAACAACAAGGGTTGCGAAAAGTAAAGGTGCTACGATCGTTTTAACCAAACGAAGAAAGATGGTACTTAAAAATTTTAAATCCTGTGAACCCTTGGGAAAATCAACACCGATCTCCACTCCAATAGCCATTGCCACCAATATCCAGGTTGTCAGTGATCGCTTATAGAGAGCAAATAAAACAAGACTTGCAACAACTATCCACCGTGAGGCTAAAAGCACATCATCTGAAAGATCTGCCCATTTCCACATATCAAGGAAATGAAGAATTGCTACGGCTGTAAAAAGGAAAATAGAAAGCAGACCTGCTTTGCGTTTATTCATATCAGTCGTTGAAGTAAGGTTTCAAAACTAAAGGTTTACTTCCAATCTTAGAAATTATCCATAGATAGTCAGGGAAATAACCTGTTATAAAATCTTTTATTTCATTTTTAGCAGAAATCACTATTTTTCCAGCTGTTTTACTGTATGAGACTTACTATTTTAAACCACAATCAACTACTGTATGAGTTTATTCAGAAAAAAATCGCTTAATTCATTATTACAACATGCTGCAGATTCAGAAAAGGGATTGAAACGAACCCTTACTGCATGGAGTCTTATTGCTTTGGGTATTGGCGCTATTATTGGCGCCGGTTTATTCGTACGTACTGCCGCAGCAGCAGGCGGACATGCTGGACCAGCTGTTACATTATCTTTCATCATAGCCGCTATTGGTTGTGCCTTTGCAGGTTTATGTTATGCAGAGTTTGCATCCATGATCCCAATCGCAGGTAGTGCATATACATATGCATATACTACAATGGGTGAATTGGTGGCATGGATCATTGGATGGGCACTTATCCTTGAATATGCATTAGGTGCCGCTACAGTTGCTATCGCATGGAGTGAATATTTCAACAGGTTATTAGGAGGGGCCATCCCATATGAATGGACCCACTCGCCATTTCAATCAGCCAAAGATGCTGCCGGCATTCTTCATCATGGCATATTCAATGCTCCGGCATTGTTGATCGTTTTAATACTTACTTTATTATTGATCAGGGGTACGCAACAATCAGCAATGGTAAATTCAGTCATCGTATTTATTAAAGTTGCGATCGTACTTATTTTTATTATTATCGGTTGGCAGTTTATTAATCCTGATTTTCATACTCCTTATTTTATTCCTGAAAATCAACCGCCTGCTTTATTGCCAGATGGAACGCAATATAGTTATGCGGATACGTTCCGGCACGGATTTGCCGGTGTGCTGCGAGGAGCAGCAATTGTATTCTTTGCGTTTATAGGTTTTGATGCTGTATCAACCGCAGCGCAGGAAGCAAAAAATCCAAAAAGAGATATGCCGATCGGTATTCTTGGTTCTTTAGTAATATGTACAATTCTTTATATTCTTTTCTCTTATGTACTTACAGGGGTTGCTCCTTTCACGGAATTCATGTTGGCTGGACGTGAAGCTTAAGTAGCTTATGCTATCGAAAATCACATGCCAGGTTATGGCTGGCTTGCAACTGCCGTAACTGTAGCAATTCTTGCAGGATTTTCTTCAGTGATCCTTGTAATGTTATTAGGTCAAAGCCGTGTATTCTATTCCATGTCAAATGATGGTCTTTTACCTGGAGCATTTTCTTCTTTACATAAGAAATTCAGAACACCATTTAAATCAAACTGGATATTATTCCTGTTCGTTGGTGGTTTAGCCACTTTGCTGCCCGGAGATATTACAGGAGACCTTACAAGTATTGGTACTTTGTTTGCCTTTGTGGTTGTTTGTGTCGGCGTATGGATCATGCGGGTTAAACAACCAAATATTCCCCGTCCTTTCAGAGTTCCAATGGTTCCTGTAGTTGTTATTTTGGGTGTAGTAGTATGCGGTGCTATGATCGTTTCACTGGATGCAAGAACACAATTAATTGCTCTTGCCTGGATGATCATTGGCTTAATAATTTATTTCACCTATAGTCGTTCAAGAAGTAAACATAAACACGACGAATAGAATATAAAAAGAGAAAGCTTAAAACCGTCTCGCCCTAGGCGAGACGGTTTTTTTTATCACATTGCCTTACTTTTGCAACCCAAACAATTTTAGAGACTCAATTGAAAGTATTTTATGGGAAGAATATTTGAAGTAAGAAAGTCCAGCATGTTTGCCCGCTGGGATAAAATGGCAAAAAACTTTACCAGGATCGGTAAAGAAATAATTATAGCCGTAAAAGCAGGTGGCCCCGATCCCAAAGATAACGCTGCCCTTCGGCGCTGTTTTCAAAATGCACGAAGTGTGGGCATGCCGAAGGACCGGGTGGAAGCTGCTATTAAAAGAGCTCAGGGAAAAGAATTAATAAACTATGATGAAATTCTATATGAAGGTTATGCACCGCATGGTGTTGCATTATTGGTAGAAACTGCAACCGATAATCATGTAAGAACGGTAGCAAATGTAAAATCAATTTTTAATAAAGGTGGCGGAGTAATGGGTAATAGCGGAAGTGTAAGTTTTCAATTTAAAAAAATGGGGACGTTTAAATTAAAACCGCAGGGTCTAAATGCCGATGAACTGGAATTGGAATTAATTGATTTTGGGTTGGAAGAACTTGGGGATAGCACAGCAGAAAGTGGTGAAGAAATTTTGGTAGTTCGTTGTGCCTTCACCGATTTTGGCAATATGCAAAAAGCCCTGGAAGAAAAAAACATCACTCCAATTAGCGCCGAGCTGGAATGGGTACCTTCAACTACTGTACCTCTTACAGATGAACAGGCAGAGGATGTAAGCAAATTAATAGAGAAACTAGAGCAGGATGAGGATGTACAGAAAGTGTTTCATAATATGGGATAACTTTGTAAAGTGAATGATAAGCCAGTAATTCTCTTTGATGGTGTTTGCAATCTCTGCAGCGGAAGCGTTCAATTCATTTTAAAAAGAGATAAAGAAAAAAAGTTCTTATTTGCTTCACTTCAATCCAACTACGGACAAGATCTTTTAAAACAACTCGATCTTCCTACCGATACTTTCAATTCTTTTATTCTTTATGAAGGCGGGAAATTTTTTACACGTTCTACTGCTGCATTGAAAATGTTTTCACAATTAAATGGCTGGGGGTGGGTAAAAATATTCTGGATCGTTCCAAAGTTTATTCGTGATGCAGTATATAATTTGATCGCAAAGAATCGTTATAAATGGTTTGGTAAAAAAGAAGAATGCTGGTTGCCGACTCCTGATCTGAAAGCAAGATTTTTAAATTAAAAAAAGAATGCCCCCGATTAAATCGGAGGCATTATAAATGATCGCTTCTAATTAGTTAGAAAGTTTGATCAGTTTTATTTCTTTATGTTCTTTGCCCTGTAATATTCTTACGAAATACGTTCCAGGATTGTAGCGATCGCCAAACCTGACAGGCGAATTCGCATTTACATTTCTTGTTTCAATTATTCTTCCATACATATCTACTACCCGCATAGTTATTTTTGCCTTAACTGAATTTGCTTTTACACTTATGGAGAAATTGGTAGCACTTGGATTTGGATAGGCAATTACATTCAGCTCACCTGACACTTCAGGAGCAGTTGCTTCCATCTCTGCTTTTTGAGTTGTATTTGATTGTGTCAAACTTGAATTTGTTCCGCTGATGACAATTGTACTGTTTGTACCAACTGCCTGTGTTGGCAATGCTGCATCACTTGCACCTGGTTGATTATCGTAAATGATCGAGCCGTTGCTTCTATTGTAGATCTTCATTCTTATTTTATCAACGCCACTACCATCAAGCTGTCCATCAACAACAGTCATTATAAATCCAACACCACTTTGCCCGCCAATTATTTTTCCAGTGCCTTTGAATTGTGACATTGAGTTATTGATCACGAGATATTCAAAATTCAACGCATTGAATTCAAAACTTCCAACTTTAAAGTCAAACTGCGTTTCACCTTTTGGATAAGTTGAATTTTTAAAGTAATTCAATGTGAAACCATAGCTTGCTTTTCCTGTCGCAGACGGGCTTGATCTTAATGCCCCCGCAGGAGAATTATAATAACCGCCGCCATAAGCATATCCACCATTCGGATCATAGATCACAACAATTGCTTCAAGATCACCGGCAGTATTTGAATAGTGTGTTATTCCTTTCTGATCGGTAACATTCATTTGAAGTTTATAAACTCCCGGTG
>Ga0193738_1000718_pt1 | contig 15172 bp, 9 predicted proteins | sample L2a1metaG_FD_144927 | JGI IMG/M metagenome (GOLD analysis project Ga0193738, IMG submission 144927) | Soil microbial communities from a riparian zone of the East river system, Colorado, United States - L2a1 | ecosystem: Environmental > Terrestrial > Soil > Riparian zone | place: USA: East River...
GCCCGTGTTGCATCGAGACCATTCATCACCGGCATCTGTACGTCCATCAGAACGATGTCGTAATTATTTTCGGAGACAAACTTTATTGCTTCTTCTCCATTTTCGGCAACGTCGATGGATGCGCGTAAAAGTTCCAGCTCAAGTGTGTCAATTGCTACCAACTGGTTGAAATGGTTGTCGTCAACAAGCAGGATCTTCAGGTCAGCCATCTTACTGCGCACATCCGGATCTACAGTTTCAACAACGGTTGTTTCAACAAGTGTTTCAGAAATGGTATAAGGCACGGAAACAACGAAGGTGCTGCCTTCTCCTTTTATGCTTTCGACGTTGAGTGCGCCGCCATGCATTTCAATCAGCCGTTTAGAAATGGCAAGACCTAAACCTGTTCCTCCGAACTCACGGTTCACGCTGCTGTTTTCCTGTGTGAAGCTGTCGAAGATTTTTCCGATGCTCTCCGATGCGATTCCTATTCCCGTGTCAATCACCCTGAAAATAACGAGAGATTTTTCCCTGTTGATTTCTTCCGCGTTGCAGGTGATCATCACACTTCCATTTGCGGTGAACTTGATCGCATTCCCTGCGAGGTTGATGAGCACCTGTGCAAGCCTCACCGGATCGCCCTTCAAGGTGTAAGGGACTTCAGGAGATATGCGTGCGGAAAATGTCAAACCTTTTTCTTCAGCTTTAAACCGGAGCGTAGTGTATACATTATTGATTGCATCGCGAACATTGAAAGGAATACTTTCGAGCTCAATTTTTCCCGCTTCGATTTTTGAAAAGTCAAGGATGTCGTTTATCAGCACAAGCAAATGATCTGACGACTGCGTAATTGCATTCAGGTATTTCATTTGCTCCGGCTTCGGATTTTTTTCGTGAAGAAGTCGTGTCATTCCCATGATCGCATTCAGCGGCGTGCGGATCTCATGACTCATGTTCGCCAGGAATTGCTCCTTGAGCTGCGTCTGCTGCAAGGCAAGCTCTTTTTCTTTTCTGTTCTCAATCGATTTAATGTGCTCCCTGTAATATAGGTACATCAATAATGTTACGACTATCAAAACCGAAATTCGGAACCACCATGTACGGAAGAAAGGTGGCGTGATAACGAATGGAACGGTGATACCTGTTTCATTCCAGACATTTGCATTGTTCGAAGCCCTGACGTAAAGCGTGTAATGTCCCGGGTCAAGGTTCGTGTAGGAAATAAAATTTCTGCTGCCAAGGTTGACCCATGCCTTGTCAAAGCCCTCCAGCTTCACTGCATATTGATTTTTATCTGCACCGATGAAATTCAATGCGGCAAATTCAAAAGAGAAACTGTTTTCACTGTAAGTAAAAGTCATTGGATTGCCTGAAAGAATCTGGCTGCGTGATTCCGTATTGTCGTTGAGTAATGATTTATCAAGAAGCCTGAAATCCGTGAGGGCAACAGGTGGAATGATGCCGTTCGCGCGGATGCTGTCAGGATGAAAACTGTTGTAGCCGCTCAATGCTCCAAAGAAAATAAAACCGTCAGGCGATATCATGGATGCACCCTGGTTAAATTCATTGGAGGAAAGTCCATCCCGCGAATCATAATTTGTAAAACTTTTTTTCTCTACATCAAACTTTGATATTCCTTTATTGGTGCTGATCCATAAGTCACCGGAAGGATCACTCTGTATGCTTTGCACGGTGTTGCTCGCCAGTCCGTCCTGTTCAGAATAAGTCACAAAATTATTAGATGAAGGAATGAACATGCTGATTCCTCCTCCGCCTGTTCCTACCCAAAGCCTGTTCTGAAAATCGTTATGCAGACAGGTTATCCGCTGACTGGGCAGCGAAGTAGAATAAGCCGGACCGCCATCTACTTTGTGAAAATTATTTGTCACAAGGTTATAACTGAACAATCCGCCGTCGGTAGCAATCCATAAGTGATTCTTCAGGTCAATTAAAATATGACGGATGATGCGTTCAGCAAACAGGCTTGAATTATTTGGGTTCAGGTTAACATGCCTCACCATTTCTGAATTTATATCCAGGTAAGATAAACCCTGCCCGGTTCCTATCCAGATCCTGTCGTTGTGATCCTGCGCAAGCGTAAAAACAAAATTGCTCTGAATGGAATGTTCAGGATCAGACGGATTTTTCTTGAAGAACTTTACAGCGCATTTGGTATTGATGACCGTTCTGTTGTTTTCATTAATAAAAAGTTCACTGTCTTTGATAAATGCAACTCCGTCGTTTGTGGCTATCCAGAAATTTCCCTTGTCGTCTTTGAGTATTGCATAGATATCACACGAAGAAAGCTTGCTGATCCTGTAAGTTTTTTTCAGGTAGTTGTCATAAATGAAAACGCCGATGAGTGTTGTTCCGAAAAAATAAAATCTGTTTTGTTCAACATGGAAGGAGAGTACATCAAAGTCAGTCGTATCCTGCGATAACAGCGGGAAGAGTTTACTATAGAATCTTTCTTTCAGCGGGTTGAGCATTGAAATGCCATCCACTGTGCCGATCCAAAGCATGTTGGTTCTGTCCTTTGCAATGGTGAGACATGTATTGGAGATAAGTGAATTTGGTTTTGTTTTATCATGCCTGAAATGCTGGATTTCAAAATCATTATTATTTAACGAAATTTTTCCCAGGCCTCTGTCAATAAAAGAAAGCCAAAGATTTCCTTCGTCATCTATAACCATTTTGGTTACAACAGATTCTCCATCTGCCACATCCAGGCTGACGTTATTTGAAATGATCCGCCAGGAAGGGTTTTCAGAATCTGAGTAGTCGTAACAATAAATATTGTTTCCTTTTGTCCCGATCCAAAGCTGCGTTCCATGATTCAGAATATCTGAAACCCTTTCCTTCCTGAAAGTGCAGTTGTTGTTTTCGCAGATACGAACGCGTTCAAAATGCATCGACCCTGGTTTATCTTCCAGTTGAGAAGCATTGAGCCTACACAATCCTTCCTCAGTGCCGATCCACAAATCCATTCTGAGATCCTGTTGCAAGGAGAATATGGTATTGCTTGCAAGTGAAGAAGAATCATTTTTCAGGTGAACGAATTGATTGACCCTGAATGTGAGTTTGCTTCCGGTTGAATCAATACGCATACGCAGCAGGCCGGTGCCATCGGTTCCAATCCACAGGTTGCCGTTGTGATCTTCCGCTATCGCCGGTATATAAATATTGCTTCCGAACTCGCTGAGCGGAATGCGGATGAATGAGTTGCTTTTTTCATCGTACAGGTTCAACCCGTTCCGCGTTCCGATCCAGATTCTTCCTTTACTGTCTTGATGAAGTTCTGAAACAAAATTATCGGAAAGAGATGTGCTGTCATCGTTGTGATGTTTATAGTAGATAAACTTTTTTCCATCGTACCGGGTAAGTCCATCAACTGTTCCGATCCACATAAACCCGTTTCTGTCCTGGATGATGCTCAATACAGAATTCTGAATCAACCCGTTTGCGGTTGTGATGTTTTCGAAAGAGACCGGGCTCTCGGACTTCACAACATGAACGTCAATGATGCATGCCAGGAAAACTAAAATGAATGCGCTTTTTTTCATGTCCAGATCAGAAAAAAAACATTTTGGGTTTATCGTTACAGAGAAGAATGCATAAGCAATAATAACATGATTAATTCAACCGTATCGAAACGATGACAACTTTAGTTTGCTACAATCCGCAAACACCGCAAACAGTAGGGCACATGGTTCGCGAGTAGTAAATATAGGATGTACCGTCGTCAGTTGAAAGAATCATATTGGTGCTTGCAGCTTCTATCACGTATGTTGGCAAGCCTTCAGCAGTCACCGCTTTGTACACATAGATTCCGTTTGCATCAGGCTTATTGCAAAACATGATGTCGAGTGTTACCTTACTAAACCATGCGCCCATTGCTACAGGCGTAACACCTCTTGGAAAGGCATTGTGTACCATGGTGCTGCATGTAGGAATGCTTGGAATAGGAACGTTCCTTGAATCAACGGCTGGAGAAACCCCATAACGTGAAGTGTCACAAGCACAAAGTTCATGAGCAGTACCGGATCCGGTATCGCCGGAATCGAGCGAAGAAATCTGGTTACTTATTGTATTAAGCTGGCTTGTTACAGTATGGTGCTGAAATAATTCATAAGTTCCTATTCCAGCAATGTATGCAATGGCAAGTTTCAGAAAGATTGAATACTTAGGTTTGTGATTGTCTGTCGAATTCATAGTGTTGTGTTTTATGGTTTAATTGTTTTTGATAGGTGTATCAAAAGTAGCTGTTCCACCAATGCCGGTAAAGAGGGTATTCCCTGAATTTTTTTAAGGGTAATCCCTGAATAAAGCAGCCAGTACCAGTCGCCAGTATCAGTCGCCAGTACCAGTCACCAGTACCAGCTTGCCCTCCTGACCGAAGGTTCTGCAGGGTACCAGTACCAGTCTTGCTTCGCCGAAGCGGCAAGGCGAAGGCAAGTAGGCAGTATCAGTACATAATACAAAATACATAGTACACCATACAATTTCTTTCACCCCGGCAAGGGTGCCGTTCTCATGCTAAAAGCAATCGGTTCACATAAAAATCCATATCTGAGAACTATTATTTTTCACTTTCACCGCTACCATAAACAAGGCTCTATGAAATCTAAATTACTATTCGTGGTGATTGCAATAATTGCATTTACATGTTCATCAACTTTTTCAAATGCACAGTGCAGCAATGTGACAAGTGGAGCAACGATCGGTTCAAATCAGTCCGGGTGTTCGTCATTGAATCCTGCAATCATGACGGCAAGTGTACTTCCTGCGGGTGGAACCGGAACACTGCAGTATCAATGGCAATCTTCACCTAACAATAGCACCTGGACAAATATTTCATTCGCAACCTCACAGAACTATGATCCTTCCACCATCACAACAACAACATATTACAGGCAATTGTCACGAAGGTCAGGGTGTACAACGTACGACGGAGTAAGCAATGTCGTAACAAAAACGGTGAACCCTCTCCCCATTGCCAGTATTACAGCCGGAGGGCCAACAACTTTTTGCGGACCAGGAAGTGTTTTAGTAAGCGCCAATGCTGGTGCTGGAATCAATTTCCAATGGAGAAAAAATGGTTCTATTGTTTCCGGAGCCACAAATCAAACTTATTCGGCTACGAGCACAGGAACATATACGGTGACAGAAACGATTGCTGCGACAGGCTGTTCCGGGACTTCGAATGGAATTGCAGTGTATGACGATGCCGCACTTGTAACTACTGTTAGTGATAACGGTTTCCTATTCTGTACAGCATCTACGGTTATGTTGGCGGTTCCAAATGCACCACATTATACTTACCAGTGGTTTGAAGATTCAAATGCAATTCCCAATTCAAACTTTAGCCAGCTTTCAACCGGACATGATGGAACATTTAGTTGTACAATTACAAATACATGTGGAAGTCATCCGTCGAATCCTGTCAGTGTAAATGATTTTGTGTTTAGCGGAAGAGATGAGTTCGGTTCAATTGAAGCTTTTTTGGGAACTACGTCTGTATGCACAGGAGATTTAGTTCCGCTATACGAGGTTGCATCTAACACGGCCTTCCCGGCTTTTCAAAATTATCAATGGTATCTCAATGGCGCTCCGATTTCCGGTGCAACGGATTATGGCATGTTGACTTCACAGCCGGGTATTTATACACTTCGTATCACTACTAATGACTTATGTACATTCTCGCCATATTCTTACTTTACGAATTTTATCCCGGTTACTGTAAATGCCACACCAACAGTTTCTATTTCTCCTGGTGGCCCAACAACCTTTTGCCAGGGCGTGGGGGTTTTATTAAATGCAACGGCAACTGGTGGCAACCTCACTTACCAATGGTACAGAGGAGTCAATCCTGTATCCGGCGCAACATCTTCAAGCTATAATACATTTCTTGCAGGTAGTTTCACATGTAGAGCTACCAACAATTGCGGGCAAACAACTTCCAACGCTATAATAGTAACTGTCATAAATGATTTTACTCCTTTAATTCATGCGGCAACTTCAACAACATTTTGTTCGGGCGGAAGTGTGGTCCTGAATGCAACACCTACCGGCGCAGCGTATACTTATCAATGGAGATTGAACGGGTCGGACATTTCCGGTGCAACATCAACATTGTATACTGCAACTGCTACTGGAAATTATACCTGTTCTGTTACCTCTTCACCATGTATGTTCAATCATGTCACGGGTGCGATTGCTGTAACAGTGCTTACAACTCCAACTGCAACAATTACAGCAAATGGTGCGACAAACTTCTGCAGCGGATCTACTGTTGTGTTATCTGCGAATACAGGCCCCGGCCTTTTCTATCAATGGAGTGTTGACGGAAATAATATTGCATTGGCAACGGCATCAACATATACGGCTGCGACAGGCGGAACTTATGCATGTGCAGTAACCAACGCTTGCGGAACGGTGACTTCAAATATAATTGTTGTTACTGTTAGTGCGCCTCCATTAGCACCGGGAGCTGTTGCAGGAACATCAACCATCTGCCTGAATTCTTTTGCGATACAGTATTCAGTGAACGCAGTCAGCGGCGCTACTTCTTATGCATGGACTGTCCCTGCAGGAGCAACAATATCACAAGGTCAGGGCACTACTGAGATCTATGTCGATTTCGGCGGCAGCGTCGCGAATGGCAGTAACATCTGTGTGTCGTCAGTGAATGGCTGCGGAACCAGCAGCCCATCCTGTCTCACAATTTCTACCTCATCCGTGCCTCAGATACCAAACAGCATTTCCGGAAGTTCATCAGCTTGTGCGAACACGAATAATAATGTGTATTCGATATTAGGAGTGATCGGTGCAACATCTTATACATGGACGTTACCAACGGGTGCATCCTTTATTTCAGGCCAGGGCACATCTTCTGTTACGCTCAGCTTCGGTGCAAATGGTGCAACGGGAAATATTTGTGTGTATGCCGGAAATGCATGCGGAACAAATGTCACCTGCAAACAGGTTACTGCTGTAACTGGAACCACCATGCCTGCCAGCATTTCGGGAACAGCAACACCTTGTGCAAACAGTACAGGAGTTTCTTATTCTTGTCCGGTGGTGACAGGTGCGTCAAGTTATATCTGGACTGTTCCTGTCGGGGCTACTATCACCAGCGGGCAAGGAACTACAGCCATCACAGTTAATTTCAATCCATCATTTTCTTCGGGAACCATCGGTGTATCATCCGTCAATTGTGCAGGCACGAGTGCACCGCGTACATTACAAGTGTATGGAACACCTGCAATGCCTGGAACAATTACCGGCCAGACGACAGTTTGCGGCGGAACTACAAACGTTCAATATACCATCGCTGCCGTTACGGGCGCTACAAGCTATACATGGACAGCGCCTTCAAACGCAACGATTACAAACGGGCAGGGCACAACGACCTTAAGATTGAATTTCGGAAACGGATTTTCTTCCGGCACATTGAGCGTTCGATCAGTAAACAGTTGCGGCACCAGTGCACCGAGAACGCTTGCAATTACATCTGTTCCACCGATACCTGGTGCGATCAGTGGTCCTGCAACCTTCTGCGCAAATTCAAATATTGTGTACTCGGTTTCTGCGGTTACCGGTGCGACTACATATAGCTGGGTAGTACCAAACGGAGCAACAATCACAAATGGTCAGGGAACTACAACGGTGACAGTTCATCATGGAACGCATAGTGGAAAAATAAAGGTGCGTGCAGGCAATGCATGCGGGTACAGTGCGTACCAGATTTTAAATGTTACGAAAACATGTCGTGAAGCCGGAGAAGCATTAATTGAAGAATCTGATTTCGGCGTAAGTGTATTTCCAAACCCTTCTGCAAATCAATTTACGATTTCTGTGAAAAGCGAAATTGAACAGAAATATAATTTCATTCTCCGTGATCTGACCGGAAAATTAGTTGAGATGAGAGAAAACCAATTGACAGGACAGCCGCTGGAATTCGGAATAAACCTGATGAATGGAATCTATGTGGCTGAAATCGTAATGGGTGATGAAAGAAAATGGATCAGGATCATTAAGCAGGAGTAATGTAGGCTGTTACCTCGTCACCTCGTCACTTAATCACCTCGTCACTTCCTATTAGTCACTTGCTATTAAAATACTCCACCACTTTTTGCGCAAGTTCAATCCCTATACGCTCCTGTGCTTCTTTGGTAGATCCTCCGATGTGAGGACTCAGCGAAACCTTCGGATGTTTGCGCAACGCATCTTTCACCACCGGTTCGCCTTCAAAAACATCGATGCCTGCAAATGCAATCTTGCCGCTGTTGAGTGCTTCGATTAAATCAGTTTCAGATACAACTCCGCCGCGTGCAGTATTTACAATGCCTGCTCCGGGCTTCATCAAATCAAATTCTTTTTTGCCGATGACGGGCGAACTGCCTTTTGGAAAAGGAACATGCATTGTAATGAAATCGCTTTCTGTAAGGAGCTTTGTAAATGAAACACATTTAAATGTGACCGACACCTTGCGCTGACTAAGTGCAGGATGGAAGTCGAGGTCAACAACTACGTCTTCGTTATTCAACCGGTGAAAAAGAACGTTCATTCCCAATCCAACTGCCATGGCTGCAACACATTTTCCGATTTGTCCGGCACCTACAATTCCCAAAGTTTTTCCGCGCAATTCAATTCCTGCTGAATAATTTTTTTTCAGCTTGTCGAAGGTTTCTTTTGTTTCGCTCGACGGCATGTTGCGGTTGGCATCCTGTAAAAAGCGTACGCCGGTGAATAGGTGTGCAAACACAAGTTCGGCTACCGACTGCGATGAAGCAGCAGGTGTGTTCACCACTGCAAGTCCTTTTTCCCGCGCATACTTTACGTCAATGTTATCCATACCCACACCGGCCCTGCCGATGAGCTTCAGGTTCGGGACTTCATCTATGTTTGCCTGCCGCACCTGCGTGGCACTGCGAACGAGTATGGCATCGAAATTTTTCAGTGCTTCACTGAGTTTTTCCTGCGCAACTTTTTCTGTCGACACAGAAAATCCCGCTGCATCAAATATTTTTTTTCCGGCGGAATCGATTCCATCGTTAGCGAGGATCTTTATCATGGGTTTGTGAGTTTATTGCGAAATAACAAAAAATAAAGGAATGTCTTCCGGCTACCACCAAAGTGGTATTTACTTCCCAATACAGTGAAAGTACTTTTACCCTTCTAAGACATAAATACCATGGTACTGGACCCAATCATTCTCTTCATTGCATCGATCGTCTCATATTATAATCCGGATGAAAAACAACATTCGAAGTTGCAGGCTGAAAAAGCTGCGACATATGCACCTGTTCCGGTTCATCAGCAACAAACGACTCAGGCCTCGTTCAGATGCCACGGTGGATGGGATGGCAATTAATCTGATCACCTGATTGCACTATGAAAAAATTATTCGTCATTATATTTTTATTGGAGTTACAGCATGATTGCCATGCGCAGTTACTTACCAATAACAATGTACAATACATATTTACCAGCGGTGTGCAGCTTACAGTGAAGGGAGATATTCAAAACAATGCAGGCACCACTATGGACAACTTTGGCATCATCGACCTCGATGGCAACTGGACAAACAACAGCGGGACTTCAATATTTGGAACATCAGGAGGAACGGTAATCATGAATGGTGTAAACCAAAATATTGGCGGGAGTGATGTTACGATGTTCAATAACCTCGATTTAGTGACGGGATCAAAAACATTGTTCATCGATGCAATTATTGGCGCGGGTTCATTTCCACTAACAGGAGGATTACATTGCAATGATGCTGTGCTTGATTTGAATTCTCATACTGCCTTAATTTATAATGGTGATCCGGCAGGGATCACTACTACGACGGGTTTTATTCTGAGTGAGGATATTGATAACAGTTCCAGGGTGTGGTGGGTGGGCGCGGCGCCGGGCATCCATACGATTCCATTCGGAACGGGTTCAGGCGATGTGTTTACTTTTTCATTCAACATCACCACTCCTGTACCCGGAACTACAAGCGGAAGTTTGAGGATCTCAACATATAAAACGCTTCCTGACAACACGCCCTATCCGACTACTCCGGTGCTTGTGACAAATATATTTAATGCAGTTGGAGCTGATAACAGCGCAAATGTTGTTGACCGTTTCTGGCATATTGAAAAGATGGGCACTGCTGATTACTGGTTCAACTATCCTGTTACGGAAAATGCTGCCAACGGAAACAGCAACATGCGTGCTCAGGAATGGAATCCTTCAATGAGTATTTGGAGTGCGCCGTTGTCAGGACAAACAAATCCAAATGCGCAAACGGTTTATGCACCCAACATTACAACGCCAAATCCATTTGTGATGAATGGCGGGACGTGGACTTTAGCGCAAGAGTCAAATCTTCTGCCGGTGGCGCTTTTGTTTTTCGATGCAAAAGAAAAAGATGGAAGGCATGTACTATGCAGCTGGAGCACAGCTTCAGAAATTAACAATGATTATTTCATCATAACAAAAAGCAGGGATGGAATTCATTTTGATGATGCCGGCATGGTGGATGGTGCAGGCAACTATACTGGTACCTTGAATTATTCCTTTGCGGATGAAAGCCCTTATCATGGAATTTCCTACTACAGGCTGAGGCAGGTCGATTTCGATGGAACTATCGCATTCTCTCAAATTGTGAGTGTGAACTTTGATGAAGACCATTTCAGCTATACAATTTTTCCGAATCCCACTACCGGTAATTTGTTCATTGGTATTGATAAAGGATTTGAAAGTATCACCGGAGTTACTATCAGGGATGTTGCAGGAAAAATTATCCTGAACGAAATTCCTTCCGGAAGTAAGGAATTGATTAAAATTAATCTTGAAGGAATGGCTACCGGTTTTTATTTTATAGAAATGAAAGCCGGGGAATATCTGTTCACTGAAAAAATTCAACTGACCAAATAACAATTAAAAATTCATCATCATGATTATCGAAGCATTACTGATTTTCATTTCATCAATCACCGGTTACAATGTTCAGGATATCGTAACCGGGAATGACGGCAAAAGCTATTATGAAAGTGAGCCAGGCAAACAAACACCAATTATTACCAATTCAATGTCGGGAGGAAGTGGTGATAAAAACTAAAACACCATGATCATACAATCAAGTGTGGAGAGAAAACTCCGGATCAAAAAATACCTGCATATCCTGGAAAGCAGCCAGGTGGTCGACTTTATCAAGACTTTGTATGAAGGCATCCAGCTACCCTCTGCAAATTTCTTCGATGTTTTCCTGGAGAGTATTCACAATACCAACGCTGAGGCAGAGTTACTTTCCTTGCTTTCCGAAAAATTGAATGTTCCGGAATCGGCCGCACGCCAGTTATTGGATAAATTGCTAGAGATGGGTATCCTGGAATATGCGGGAAAGGAAATTCCATTACCGTTAAACCGTTATCACCGGCAATTACTTTTATATGATGCAGTACAGCCAAAGAAAAAATTTGACGAAAATTTTCAGCACCAGGAAAAGCTGAGGCAGACCCATATTTTGATAATGGGAATCGGAGGCATCGGAAATTTTATGGCCACATCTCTTGTGGCATCGGGTGTGGGAAAAATTACGCTGGTTGATTTTGATACAGTGGAGCAAAGTAATCTGAACCGCCAGATTTTATTTTCTGAATGCGATCTTGGAAAAAACAAAGTGGATGTTGCTGCAAAACGACTGAAGGAAATGAATTCTTCATGCGACATTGTGGCTATGCAAAGAGGCGTTAGTTCGCAGCGCGGATTGGAAATTCTCCTTGAGGAATGCAAGGATGTAAATTACGTTGTCCTTTCGGCCGATCGTCCGGTGGACCTGGTTTTATGGGCATCGGCACTGTGTAAGAAATATTTATTCAAGTACATTAAATGCGGGTATATGGCTTACCAGGGACTGATCGGTCCATTGCTGGGTTACCATACAAAACCATATGAAGAAATTTTCCTGAGCTGGGCAAATTCAATCCGTTCACAAAAAGAACTTATCCAGGAGCATAATGAGAATCATATCGCACCTTCAATGGCGCCAACCAACGCAATACTTGCTAATATTGCTGTATGGGAGCTGGTAAAGGACATTACAGGTATTGCTCCTTCAGCGCTTACTGAAAAAAGAATTTTGTTTAACCTGAAAACAATGGAGATGATTTATGGATAAGCAAGCCAGGATATGCATGATCTTTTTGCTTTTGATTTCTCCGGGGATAGCAAATGCAGGTTCCGAAGAAATTAATTTCAACGACTCCATTGAAAAACTGAATTCTATTTCTGTGGATTCAACCTATGCTAAGTTTGCAACAAAGATCAGCAACCTGTATGTGAAAGAAGGCAAAGCCGGTGAAGGAATTATTTATCTTGAGAAGCAGATTCAGTCGGTGCCGAATGGTTCCGACAAACATCAGATCTTATTTATACTGTTAGCCAAAGCACATTACCAGCAAAGAGACTATGAAAGATCGTTGTTGCTCATCGACAGTGCATTGATGGCAAAGGCTGAATTCAACCCGGTCAATGCGGTAAGGTTATGGCGGTTAAAGGCGCAGAATTATTTCCGTACAGAAGCATTTGGGAAGTCAATTGAAAGCTATAAGCAGTCGCTTGCATTACTCGTTAATCAAAATGATAGTTCACAAATGGATGATGTGATGTCGGCCATTTCAAGCTGCTATTATGCAATTGATAATTTACCGCAAGCGTTATACTATGTACAGGAGGCATGGAAAATTTCTGTTCAAACAGACGACATGGAAAGTCGTTCAAGAATTTTAAATACGCTTGGGAATATCAATAAGGAGCTTGGCAATATGGAAGAGGCTAAGAAAAATTACGAAGAGTGTTTTTCTGTTGCAGAAAAGACCGACGATTATGAAGGTATGATCTTGAGCAATTCAAGTCTTGCGTTGATTGAAATGTATAAGAAGAATTTTGATGAGGCGTTAAGGCTCATCTGGAAGGCAATCGATTATTCCACAGAGTATAATGTTCCGAATTTTATTGGAGGCTTGTACGTGAACCTGGCCAGGATTAAAACAGACCAGGGAAAGATCAGCGAAGCGATTGAATATTATATGGAAGCAGTTTCACTGTCAGAGAAAAGGGGTGACAGGAACAAAGCGGCTCTCGCTTATGCAAATATTGCATTTATCCACACAGACGAAAAGCAATATGAAAAATCAAATGAGTTTTTAAGAAACGCTTTTCCATTTGCAGAAGAAACCGGCGACCTCGACTTGCTCAGGGAAATCGCCGGCGGATTTTACGATAATTATAAAGGGTTGGGAAATCATAAGGAGGCGCTGAAGTATCATGAACTGTATACAACTTATTCTGACAGTGTAATGAACGATGAGAAGGCGCGTGAGCTGAATAACCTCAAGACGACTTTTGCTGTGGAAGAAAAAGAAAAAGAATTAACACTGAAGGCAGAGAAGGAAAAAATCCTTTCTGATGCAGAAATAAAAAAGCAAAAACTTATCAGGAATTTTTCTGTGGCCGGCGGATTGCTGTTGCTGGTGCTTGCCATATTTATTTTCCAGCGTTACCGTGAGCGGCATCGCAGCAGTTTGCTCCTTGCAGAAAAAAGCAAAACTATTGAAAAGGCATACACTGATCTGAAATCAATGCAGGAGGAACTGGTTGAAACCGAAAAGCAACGCGAGTCGCAGAATACCAGGGTGCGAATTGCCAGAGACATCCATGATGATATCGGGAGCGGACTAACGAAGATCACCTTGTTGAGTGATATTGTAAGGAAGAAAATATCTCAGCCTGAAGTTTCAGATTCGCTCTCAAAAATTGCTTCCTATTCAAAAGGTGTTACAGCCTCGTTGAGTGAAATTGTGTGGGCTATCAATCCTGTGCACGACAACGTGTCAAGTCTTGTTGCATACATGAAAAATACGGCTGGTCACCTGCTCGAAGATTCTGGTATAAATTACAGGCTCAATTTTCCATCTGCGGAAATGAACGTTTCCATTCATCCGGAAGTTAAGAGGAATATTTTCCTGGTAATGAAAGAGGCGTTGAACAATGCATTTAAATATTCAGCAGCAAAAAATATTACAGTAGATTTCAATATCGAGGGAGATCAATTCCTGCTTAAAATTGCTGATGATGGAATTGGATTTGATCCGAATGTAATGAGAACATCAGGTACAGGAAATGGATTGAGAAACATGCAGCTCAGGATGGAACAGCACCATAATAGTCTGCGGGTCATTTCTTCGGCGGGTAATGGATGCCAGGTTATTGCTGAAGGAAAATTAATTTGATAAAGCATTGAAAATTTCAACATGAACAGAAAGATCAGAATCATAATTGTAGAGGACGACAAGGAAATCCGTGAACTTGCTGAAGGGATTCTTTCTGCGGAAGCAGACATGCAGGTTGTAAAAACGTTTGCCAATGGCGACGTCTTTCTGAAGGGCTGGGAAAATTACGAATGCGATGTTGTTCTCATGGACATCAACATGCCTGGCAAGAATGGGATTGATTGCATCGGGGAAGCCAAGCCAAAAAAACCGGGCGTGCAGTTTTTGGTAAGCACTGTTTTTGAAAATCCGACTTACATTTTCCAGGCATTGTGCAATGGTGCTACAGGGTATATGTTAAAAAATAATACCGGCGACAGGTTGGTGAATGGAGTGAGGGAAATTGCAAAAGGCGGTTCACCGATGAGCGCCAGCATTGCACGGCTGGTGGTAGATACTTTTTCATCCAGACAAGCAACGGCAATCAATGATTCTTTGCTGACTGCGCGTGAGAAGGAAGTGGTGGATTTATTGGCGCAGGGATTAATGTATAAAGAGATTGCAGCCAAAAAAGACATCAGTGTTGAAACCGTCCGTAAACACGTGTATAATATCTATGAAAAGCTCCAGGTAAATTCTCGCAATCAATAAAGTTTACGGCAAGCATTCCTGATTGCTACCACTTAAGTGGTATTTCATTCCTCTTACTCTCAAAATACTTTTACATCGTAATGCTTAAAACTAATTAACGATGAAAAAGCATGTTTACATTCTGCTGCTTATTCTCATTTGCAATTTACATTCTGCGCATTCACAAAATATCGGCGTTAATAATCCGTCACCGGATCCGAGTGCACTTTGGGATATGACATCCACAGATAAAGGCGTCCTGATTCCAAGAATGACCACGGCACAACGTAATGCTATTC
>Ga0193738_1000719_pt1 | contig 15139 bp, 16 predicted proteins | sample L2a1metaG_FD_144927 | JGI IMG/M metagenome (GOLD analysis project Ga0193738, IMG submission 144927) | Soil microbial communities from a riparian zone of the East river system, Colorado, United States - L2a1 | ecosystem: Environmental > Terrestrial > Soil > Riparian zone | place: USA: East River...
CCGAGCGCGCGCGGGAAATACTGCACCGCGCCGCGCAGGATCGGGCTCTTGCCGGCGTCGAGCTTGGCGCCGGGCGTGTGCGGCGCGATGCCGTTCGGGTCGCGTTCCGGCTCTCGCATGCGTTAACCCCATGTTAGGGAATGGACGCTATCCCATCGATGGCTTAACCGCAATGGGAGACCTGCCATGACCACGATCGCCGCCATCGCTTGGGGCCTGTCGTTTGCCTGCCTCGCCTGCGTCGTCAACCTGTGCATCATTTCGACGATCCGCGGGCGGCCGGAGGAAAATGACGATTGATGGGAAAATAGCCATTGACAGCCTAGGACAAGTTGGCCTAGCGTACGGCATCAACAACGGAGACCGCTATGTCTGACATGTACCGCCAAGGTCGCTGGGACGCGCAGTGCAACCGCCCCTCTCAGGCCGCCGCCGGGCGTTGGCCCAAGGGCACCTTCGCTTGGCACGACTACACCGAGGGCTACGAAGCCGTCGTGATCGCGAACAAGTGGGCTGCGATCGGGCAGGCCAAGATCGACGCCCGCCGCGCCGCCGCCGCCAAGCAGGAGGGCTGATCGTGAACACCTTCACCATGTTCTCCCCGCCCACTCTCAGCGCGCAGGAGGAGGCCTACCGCGCCTCTCCGCTCGCCACCCTGTCCAGCGACGAACGCAAGGCCACTGCTAGGCGCTGGGCCAAGCTCCACGGCTATGCGGGCGCGCAGGGCGGCTTCATCTATCGCACCAGCGACTGGAAGCCGATCTGCCAAGGTTGGTGGACGTTCTTCGAGAAGTACCGCTTCGTCATGCTGGCCGACGTGCAGGCCGGTACGTTCAAGGTCAGCCGCTCGAAAGGAGGTGCGTGATGCGCGTACAGATACCCTGCTACACCGACCGCTGGATGAAGGGCGACCGCTTCGGCGAGGTCGTCAGGGTCACCAAGACGTCCGTGCCGATCAACGGCACGAAGCGCGAGGTCGCGGTCGTCAAGCTGGACAAGTCGGGCAAGATCACGCGCGTGCTGCTCGACGACTGCACCGAGGTCTAGAGCCGCCCGAGCGGTGCCACCACGCCGAACAGCGACGCGATCACGTAGACCACCACCAGCACGCACACCACCGTGATCTGCACGCTGATCACGGTGTGGAACGGCGCCGGCATCGGCACCATCGGCATCAGCAGCGTCTGGACCGCCCAGAGGATGACACCGAGCACGATCAGCAAAAGCACGGCAGAGATCAGCGCGCCTATCATCGTCGCCTCCTATCGTCGCACTCCGCAGCGTTGCGCCTGCAAGGTCGATCGCGCCAGACGGCGGCACTCCGCCTCCGCGTTGATCGCGTCGATCTCGGCGCGGTCGTAGTAGGGCGGCGGGCGCGTGATGACCTCGTCGCCGCCGCGCCCGAACCACCCGCCGCTCACGGATGCGCAGCCCGACAGCAGCAAGGCCATCAGAGCCGCGCGGATCATGACGGCGGCGGCTTCATGTCGGTCCTGCCTTCGAGCTGCGCGACGCGCGCACGCAGCGCCTTCAGCTCCTGCAGGATCACCGGCACATATTTGCTGTAGTCGATGAACCAGCGGTCGGTGTCCGGGGAATAGAACACCGGCGTGTCGTAGACGTCCTTGGCCTCCTGCGCGACCACGCCGTAGGCGCGCTCGTCGGTGTCCTTCCACTTGAAGTCATAGACCATCGTGTCATCGATGATGTGACCCGCCTCGAAGGATTTTAAATCTTCTTTCAGGCGCCCGTCCGATGACGTGTTGAACGCGGTGTTGGTGGCGGATACCGATATACTCCCGACCTGAACGCCGCTCTTGGAGAAGTTGTGCATCGCGCCTGCGGTATTGACGTTCCACAGGCCTACATTGGTGCCTGCGCGGCTTACGATTATGACCGGACCATCCGGGGTCTGATTGAAGAACTCCCCTCCAGTGGAGGCGGCGCCCCATCCCGGCATGGTCCCCTGCGCCATTCCGCCAAGGGTAAATCCGTTTGTCGCGTCCATAGTTGCCTGCGCGCGCACGACCTGCTCGCTGGAAAGTAGCGCCAGCAGCGGAAGCGGTGATCCGCTCAGCCCCGCACGCAGCCAAATGTTTCCGCCTGTGTCGGTGCCTATCCCGGCCCAATTGGCACCGCCGTTATCGTATAATTTGATGTTGGCGTCCGCAGACGATACTGCGGTTACTGCTCCTGCTCCGGACGCACCGCCGAACTGGTGCCCCTTTGCCTGTGCGGTCAGCGTGCCGCTGATCGTCATGGCTCCGGTCACGCGGTTGATGATCAGCGGGCTGTCGATGGCGCTTCCCGCGTCGTTGTAGCGTTGCAGCGAAAAATCATTGCCGAGATACGCGATCCAGCGCAACGATCCGCCGATCTGACTGATGACAACCGGCGAGGCGGCAGCGGGAGCATCCAGCCAGAGCTGAGCGTTGCCTGCGGCGGGCGCGACGTGCAGCGCACCCGACATGGTATCGCCGGTCACGTTGACGTAGCGCGCATCGGCCTCCGTCTGTGTTGCCGCGCGCTGCACCCACGGTTGCCACACTCCGCCCTGCTTGCGGCGCGTATAGACCACGCCGGGGGCAGCATCGCTCAGGTCGTATGCTTCGATGACGATCCAGTCGGGGTTGTCGTTGAGGCGGGTGACGAACCCGGTAAAGTAATGGCTCGCAACCGGGCCAGCGGTTGCCGACACGTCAGCCCAGAACGATCCGCCCTCCCAGACGTGCGTGTCGAAATTGACGACCTGTTGTCCCTCGATCTCGACGTTGAGATTGGCGCGCGCTGCTGCCGCGCTGGTCGCGCCCGTGCCGCCCGCGATGATCGGACGCGCGGCGTTGAGGTCGGCCGCGACGTCGGCGACGTTGCCGTTGTACTTCGCGCTCTCGATCGTCGTGTCGGGCACCGCCGTGGTGCCGGCGGGCGTGGTGTAGATCCCTGAACCGTCGCGCGGCATGGTGCTCCCCTATTGGTTCGTGGTCGACGGCGCCAGCGCGGGCGCGCCCGACATCAGGCGCACGATAGCATTGCGCGTGGCGCCCTGCGTCGCGTCGCGTCGCGGATTGGTCGCGAGGATCTCGCGCACGAGGCGCTGCAGCTCGGCCGGGTCCTGCGTCGCCATCAGCGCCGCGATGCGGTCGCGGTTGCTCGCGCTGGCGTTCTTGGTCACCGCTCGCGCCGCCTCCTGCACACCGCGCGTGGCAAGGCCGGTCAGCGTGATGTCGAGCGGGATCTTGCCCTCGCCGGCGTCGAGCGCCTTCGCCGCCACCAGCCGGTCGGCGGTCTGCGGCCCCTTCACGACGTCTTGGAAGGTGTTGGCGAACGTGCGCTCGCGCTCCATCACCGCGCGCAGCGCGGCGGCGCGCTCCGGCCCGAACACGGCCGCCAGCTTCTGCGCGTTCCAGTCCTGCGGCTGACCGAGGATGCGCTCCAGCGCGGCGAGGTCGTGGCGGTTGGTGCCGACGATGCGGTCCAGCTCGTTGCGCGTCGCCTCGCGGAAGCGGAACGGCTCGGCCGACGGCCCGATATTGGTCCCCTTCGGCTGCGCCGTCTGCGTCATCACCCGCTCGGCCTCGGCCGGGCGCACCACGTTCTCGCGATCGGTCTGGAAGATGCGCGAGCCCGGGCTGGAGGTCTGCGCGGCGCGTTCCTGCGCGCCCAGCTCGGCGTACTGGCTGTCGATCTGGCGCACGCCGGGCACCTTGGCGTGCAGCTCCTGCGTCAGCCGCCGGTAGGCGTGCTCCAGCTCGCGCCGCACTTCCGGGTTGTCGGCTTCCGCGATCATGCCGCGCACGGCGTTGCGCGTCGCCTGCAGCGCGCGCGGGTGCGGATCGAGGTTGCCGGGGTTGGTCGGGACGTCGAGCATGGCACGGACCTGCCGCAACGCGGCCTGCTCCGGCCCGCGCGAATTGATAATCCGCGTCTCCAGCTCGCGCGCCAAGGCGGTGTTGTCGACCGCGCGCGCATTGGCGAACGCGGCCTCGTACTGCGGCCCCAGCTCGCCCATGCGTCCGCGCACGCCGGCCGCGATGTCCTCCGGCACGCCGGCCGGGCCGAACGTGGCGTCAATCTCGCCGGTGATGCGCTGCCCCTGCGCCGTGTTGCGGTTGGTCAGGTTCTCGGTCAGCGCCGTCTTGCCGGGGCCGCCCGGCCCGGTGCGCGCGCCCTGCGCGGTTCCCACCATCGACGGCCCGGCGTCGGGCAGCATCGCGCCGGGGATGTTCGGCAGGTTGCGCATGCCCGCGGCGTCGGCCTGCCCGGCGTCAGCCAGCGCCTTGGGGATGCCGCCGAAGAAGCCGCGATCGGCCGCGCCGCGGTAGGCCGCACCGCCAACGGCGCCAATGACGGGCGCCGCCGCGCCGATGCCGGCGCCGAGGATGCCGCCCATGCCGGCGTTATGAACGTAGTCTGCCGGGATGCCGCTGTAGGTCGTCCCGGCGCCCTGTGCTGCGCCCAGCACGCCGCCGGTGCCCGCGCCCCACAGCGCCTGCTTGGCCACGCCAGCGCCCGGCGCTGCGGCGGGAAGCAGCCCTCTGGAGGCCAGCGCGCCGCCCTGCGCTATCCCGCCGACCAGCTCGGAGGCGCCGGAGAGCCACGGCGCCTTGGCGCGCGTCGCCCGGTCCTCGGCGTCGAGCCGCTTGAGCGTGTCGCCGTAGCCCTCCTTGCCGGTCAGTGCGCGGTCGACCGCGATGATGCGATTGCCCATGCCGGCGAGGAGTGAGTTGCCGCCGAGCGCACCGATCTTGATGGCGTCGCCCCACCCGAGCGGCTCCTTGGCGGGCGTGTTGGCGCCCGACGGCGAGACGATCGTGTACTCGTCCGCCGTCGGGCCGGTGCCGGCATTGCGCGCGGGCGGCGTGGCGCCCGGCGGAACGATCGTCCACTCGTCGTCGGGAGGCATCAGTGCAAGTCCTCCTCGTTTTCCCAGTGCCCGCCCATCACGCGCTGGCGCGCGCCGGTGCGGTTATTGATGCGCAGCGTGCCCTCCGGCAGCGTCGGCTTGCCGCTCTCGTCGGTCGGCACACGACGGCCTTTACGCTCCTCGCGCCAGTCGTCGATCACCTTCTTGCGGTCGCCGAGGGCGTGGTAGAACGTCTCCTCCTCGGCCTTGCGGCGGAACGCCTTGTCGCGGATGGCCTGCTCCTTGTCGCCCGGCTGCGGGAAGTAGGCCTTCATCTTGTTGGCGATCTCGCTCGGGCTGAGCACCGCGCCGCTTTCGTCGCGCAGCACGGCCTGCGCCCAAGTGAAGGCGGCGTTCTGCGCCTTCTGGTATTCCGGCGACACCCAGTAATTGCCGCCGATCGGTATCTTGCCCTTGGCCGTGTCGACCAGCCCGGCCAGCACGCTGGCGTCGCCGAGCTGGCTCGACGCGATGACGGCGCGCTGCATGAACTTGACCGTCTTGGCCTGCGTCTCGGTCAGGTTTTCCTTCTTCGGGCTGCCCGGCGCCACTTCCCACGGCCCCTGCGGCGTCGTCGCCGTCGCGGGTCTGGCCCGGTAGATCGTGCCGTCGATCACCTTCTCGTCCCACGTCCCGGCCTCGCGCTCGCTCTTTGCGATGCCGAGCTGCTTCTGCCTGATCTCCAGCCCGGCCTGTTCGGCGGCCTGCTGGCGCGGCAGCCCGCGCTTGTAATACATCTCCTCCAGTTCGGCCTGCGCCTTCTCGATCGCGCCACGCTTGATCATCTGGTCGATGCCGCGGTCGTCGGCCTCGCGGTCGAACTTGGCCTTCTCGTCCGTCAGCTTGTCCCAGCGCGTGCGCGCGTGGGTGTAGTCGGCCTCGCGCCGCGCGGTCAGCTCGGATCGTATCTTCTCCTCGATCTCGAACTGCTGCTTGGCGAACGCCTTGGCGTCGTCGCTGAAGTTGCGGTTGTTCATGATCTTGATCATCTCGCGCTGCTTCGGCGAGAAGTCGACGCGATCGGGCGGCACCGGCTCGGGGCCGGGGTCGGCCATGAACTGCACGGACGCAGGCGGCACGGCCGACTGCGACGGCAGCGTGTCCGACGTGGTGCGTACGCCGGTGCGCGCGGCGGGCCTGATGCCGGTCGGCGTGACCGGGTTGGGTCCCTCGTCCGGCGACACGCCGGTGGCGCTGTCGATCGTCATGGTGGCGCCGACGTCGGCGCCCTCCGGCGCGGACGCGCCCGCGTTCGGTGCCGCGCCCTGCAGGCGGCGCAGGTAGTCCTGCCCGTAGCCGCCGATGGTGAGGCGGCCGTGGTCGTCCATCAGGTTGGTCTTGTTGATATTGCCGGGACCGCCGTACCACGCCCGCGCGGCGCCCTCCTCGCCGAACTTGGCGACGTAGGTCCCAAAGCGGTGCTTGAACACAGCGTCCTGCGCGTCGCCGTCGGCGAGGAATTGTTCCGGCGTCAGCGCCTGCCCGAGCGCGGCCTTGCTCCACGGCCCGACATTGGCTTCGACGATGCCGTAGCGGCCGAGCGCGCGGCCGTACTTGGTCGGGATGCCGACGGTCTGGTACGGGTTCTTGCGGTTGCCGCTCTCGATGCCGCCGACGGCGTTCATGCGCGCGGGCCAGAGGCCGTCGTCATCCGAAACGGGGGAACCAGTCTGCGGGGGCGCTACCCCCGCCACCGTAGGGTTTCCCTGCGGCACCCCCGGGCCGCCAGCGAACAGGGCCGCGATCCGGTCGCGCGGGTCCTCGGGACGGGCGTCGTCGGGCGACGTTACCGCAGCCGCCGGGCGCGGCACCACGGGACGCGTCGGCACCGCCGGGACCGCCGGGACGACGGGTGCCGTGCGCGCGCCGGGTACCTGCACGCTCGGCAGCGCGTTTGCGGCGTTGACGCGCTGGTCCTCGGCCGCGCCGAAGGCGCGTTCCTGCGCGGTCAGTCGCGCGTCGGTCATGCGATCGCCGACCGCCTCGCCGAGCGAGGTGAGGCCCTCGCCGATGTTCTTCGGGAACGGGCGCTTCTGTCCCGCCAGCATCTGCGCGATCGCCTGACGGCGCTTCAGCTCCTGCAGCCCCGGCGTGCCGGCCCCGCCACCGCCGCCGAAGGCGAAGGTGAGCGGATTGCTCGGGTCGAGTATCCCGCTCGCGGCGGGCAGTAGTTCACCGGCCATGTCGCGCCTCCCTCTTGTCGCGCAGGATCGATCCCATGCGCGTCATGTCGATGTACTTGGTTCCGGCGATGGTCTTGACCGCGCCGCGATCGACCTTCTCGACGTCCTGCGCCATCGGGCCGACGTGGCTGACCGCGGCCGGGTCGTCCTTGTACTTGTACTCGTGCACCGGCAGCTTGCGCTCGCCGTCGGGGCCGGCGGCGAACACGGTGCCGAGCTTGGGTCCGACGTCCTTCTCGCGCCTGTCCGACCGTGTCAGGCCCGCTACCGCGCCGAAGATGCCGCCCATGATCTGGTTGAAATTCTGGCTGCTCTGCTGGTAGTTCGCCATGTCTTGGCTGAAGCGGTTGTTGACCAGCCCGGCGTAGTCCGTGGTCGGGATCTGGCTCGACTGCGTCTGCGCCCATTGCGGTTGCGCCACCTGCGAGCCCGACATCAGCGCGCTGATCTCGTTGATCGGCGCCTGCCGCTGCGCATACTGCTCGCTCAGGAACTGCTTGCGCGCATTGTTCTCGGCGTCGAGCTTGGCCTGCGCCATCGCCATGCGCTGGCCCTGCGTCTGGTTGGCGAACTGCGCGCGCAGGCCCTGCTGGGTGAAGTCCTGCTGCTGCGCCGCGTTGGCGAACGTCGCCCGCCCTTGCGACTGCTCGAACGCCTGCTTCTGCGCCGCGTTCTGGAAGCCGGCGCGCTGCGCCGCCATGTCGTTGAGCAGCTTCTGCTCCTGACCGCCCTGCGCCGTGATGCCGAGCCGCGCGTCGGTCAGCTGCTTGTTGAACAGCTCCTTCTGCGCGCCGTAGGCCTCGCCGCCGGCGAGGTTGCCTTGGTCGCGCAGCTGCGCCTCCATGCGCTGGCGGTCGCGCTCCAGCTGCGGCGCCATGCGCTCGTACATCGCGTTCTCGACCCGGAGCCGGTCGGCCGAGAAGCCGTCGGCCGGGCCGTAGTCGCGCGTGATCGCGCCGCCGCTGTCGAAGTCGCGCAGCTGCTTGTCGTTCGGGTCGCCGTAACTGTCGGTGAGCGAGAAGCCGGAGAGCGAGTTGGGATCACCCGCGCGCGGCGCGACCTGCCCGCCGCTGGCGCGCCCCTCCATCATCCCGGTGTTGCGATAGTGCTCGGCGGCGTAGGCGGCGGGATCGACCGGCGTGAAGGCGAAGCCGCCTTGGCGGCCCTCGGTCTTGCCAAATTCGTTGTAGTGCTGCTGCGCGAAGGCGAGCGGGTCTTGTCCGGTGTTTGCGGCATACTGCGCCACGTCGGGGTAGGCGTTCAGGTACGCCCGCGGGTCGAACGTCGTGCTGTAGCTCCCGGCGCTCTTGGCCGCGGCGGCCACGTCGGGGTTCTGCTGCAGGTAGTTGTAGGCGTTGAACTGGCCGCGGTTGGGATCATAGGGCGTGCCGAGCAGGCTCTGCAGCACGCCGCTCTGGTTCGCCGCCAGCCCGGCGAGGTTGGTCTGCGACTGCTGGTTCAGATTGTAGATGTTCTGGTTCGAGGGCGAGAGCGACTGCGTCACCGTGCGCAGCGGGATGCTGTAGGTCTGGTTGGTCGACGGGTCGGTAAAGCTGAAGTTGCCGGTGTTGTCGTAGCTCAATGAACCGCCCGGCGTGACTTGGTTCATGTTGTTGAGCATGTTGTTGGCGACCGCCGTCGACACGTTGGTGCCGGTCTGGGCAGCCGCCGTCGCCGTCGGGTTGGGCGGGGTCGGCGCGTCGCCTTGGCAGCATGAGCCCATCGTCTATCTCCTACGCCGCCGCTTCGTCGGCCTTGACCGTGATGTGGTGGCCGAACCGCTTGCAGAACTTGCTGTCGAGCCAGTCCTCGTATGTCAGCTGCGCCACCACGCCGTCCTCGTACCGACCGCCCGCGCGCGGGTGCAGGATGAGCGCGAAGTTCATCGCGGCCAGCATGCGTAGCACGTGCGTGCTGCGCGCCATCGTCTTGGTGATCAGCATCTGGCAGCCGCAGTGGATGAACGGGTACTGGAACATGACCGCCAGCGTCGTCGGGGTGAGCCAGCGTTGCTTCGGCAGCGCCTCGACGCTCATCTCGATCGTGCCGGCTTCCGGGTTGTAGTTGAAGTAGACGATCCCGGCGATCAGCTCGTTGCGCTCGTCGATGATGCCGATCGCGCGCAGGTTCTTGTCGGGGAAGCCGGCGCGCTTGGTGGCGCCTGAGGCGATCTTCGACCGCGCCACGAAGTCGGCGACGAGCAGGTCCTGATCGTAGACGTAGCGCAGCATCATCTCACTCCCGGAAGCTGCATCCCCGGCGCGGCCGGAGGTGTCGAGAGCATGCCTCCCGGCTGCATTCCCGGGGGCGTGGCGGCGCCCAGCTGCGGCAGCATCGGCGGCGTGCCCGGCGCCATCCCGCCCATCCCGGGCGTTCCCTGCGCGGCTGGCGGCATGCCGCCGGGCGCGCCCGGCATCTGCGGCGGCGCGCCGCCCGCGGGCGGCGGCATCGCCACGTCGGGCACCGGTGGCGGGTTCTGCACCGCCATCAAAGCCTGCGTGATGCGATCGCGCGCGCCGCCGGCCGCGCCCGCTGGAGCTGCGGCGGGCGCTGCGTAGTTGGCGCTGTCGGTATAGGACATCAGGTCGTTCCCTTCATGTTACCAGCCGCTGCCGTCGCCGCTGCCGTCGCCGCTGCCGTTGCCGCTGCCGTCGCCGCTGCCGTCGCCGGCGCCCTCGCCGGCGCCCTCGCCGGCGCCCAGCCCGGCGCCCTCGCCGGCGCCCAGCCCGGCGCCCTCGCCGGCGCCCAGCCCGGCGCCCTCGCCGGCGCCCAGCCCGGCGCCCTGCCCGGCGCCTTCGCCGCCGCCGCCGAAGCTGCCCGAACCAGCCGCCGCATCGCCCGACGCCGCGTCGGCCGCAGCTGCTGCCGCCGCCGCTGCACCTGCGTCGCTGCCGAGCCCTGCGCCACTGAGGCCGCCGCCTTCGCCCAGCCCGCCACCCAGTCCCATGCCCGCGCCCAGCCCGGCGCCGATGCCCATGCCCGCCGCGGCATCGGACGTTGCCGCCGCCGCCGCCGCCGCATCCGCGGACGCATCGGGGCCGCCCAGCCCGAGGCCACCGATGCCCAGCCCGCCGACGCCTTCACCGCTGCTGATCCCGAGCCCGAGGCCGCCCAGCCCGCCCGCCAAGCCCGCGGCAGCGGCGGCGGCGGAAGCAGCCGAGCTGTCGCCGGACTGGTCGCTCTCGCTCTGGGCGCTCTGCGCGCCTTCGTTGCTGAAACCGCTGTTGCCGAAGCCCTGCGGGCCGCCGCCGCCCATCAGGCCGCCGCCGGGGCTGGCAAGGCCGCCGCTCTCATTCGCGCTGAAGCCAGCCACGGACGGCCCGCCCATGCTCGTGCTGCCGCCGAAGCCACCCCAGCCCGAGGCCGAGGCCAGCCCGGCCGCGGTGGCGGCACCTGCATCGACCGCGACACTGCTGCCGCTAAGATCGCCGCCGGTGTCGAGGCCGCTGCCGAGCCCGAGCCCGACCCCGAGCCCGCCGAAGCCCGAGCCCATGAGGCCGCCGCCGCCGGGCGTTGCCGCGGCCGCAGCATCGGCGGCAGACGCCTGATCGCCGAGGCCGAGGCCGGCGGACAGGCCGATGCCGAGCGGGCCGCCCGCCGACATACCCTGAGACGCTGCCGACAGACCCTGAGATGCCGACGCCAGACCTGCTGCCGCCGCCGCTGCGTCGGCCTGACTTTGCGCCGACGAACTTTGCGCCGACGCTGCCGCAGCCGCTTCGGCCGCCGCGTCCGGCGAGCCCTGCGAGAAGGCGGCGCCGGGTCCGTTATTACCGGATAGTCCGGCTGTTCCGGTCACCCCCAAACCTTGGCCGATGCCGTAGCCGCCCGCGTTGAAGCCGCTCCCTTGCGTGCCGAGGCCCTGCCCCTGCGGCCCGGTGCCCATCGCAGCGGAATTGCCCAGCCCCGGCGACGCGCTGGGCCCTGAGATGTCGCTCAGCCCGGCCTCGTTCGCCAGCGCACTGGTCGAGGGGTCCGCGTTGAGGCTGCCCGTCGAAAGACCAAGGCCGATGTCGTTGATCCCGGCCTGTTCGGCCAGCGCGCTCTGTGAGGCGTCCTGCTGAGACGTTGCGGGACTGCCAGTGGTGAGACTACCCGGCCCCATGAGACCGGTGTTACCGGGCGCTCCCCCCAGAAGGCCGGATGACGGCGCGCCAAAGTTGCCGGTGCTGATGCCGAACAGACCGCCGCCCGACAAGTCTCCCTCGTTGGCGATCGGCGCTGATGCGGTGACGGGCGCACCGCTAATGCTGAAGCCTGACGAGTTGATCCCTTCTTGCTGACCGAGGCTGTTTGCGTTGTTGGCCGACAGGCCGATGTCTGGCGTGGCCGCTGGCGCGGCTGCCGGTGCCGCTGCAGGAGCTGCGGCAGGAGCTGCGGCAGGAGCTGCGGCAGGAGCTGCAGCTGGAGCCGCAGCAGGCGCTGCCGCCGGTGCGGCGGCAGGCGCCGCCGCGGGCGCGCCGGGCGTGGCGGCGTCGGCCTGCGGCGCGCCGCCGAAGAAGTCGCCGTACACGTTGCCGCCCCAGCCTTGGAAGCCGGACGGAGCGGCGGGTGCGCCGGCCAGCGCGGCGCCGGCGTCGGCGCCATACGGATCGCGCGGAATGCCGCGCTCGCTCTCCGCCTCGATCAGCGCCTGCACGATCGCGCGGCGGCGCGCCTCGGCGGTGTCGGCCGGGGTGATGCCCCACCCGGTCGGGGGCGATGCGAAGCCGTAGTCCGACATGGGCCGCCTCCTAGACGTTGGTGCCGGCGACCTCGAACGTGGCCGCGATCGCGACCAGCTCGACGTCGGGCTTGGCCTGCTGCGCAACGGTGACCTGAACGATCGGCGCGTGCGAGAAGCCGGTCTTGCCGATGCTCACCCACATCGTGTTGCGGTTGGCCGGACGGTTGCGCGCCGGCTGGTCCCACTGGCCGTAAGCGTCGCGCTGCGGCGTGGTCGGCACCGGCGGCGGTGGTCCGCCCATGTCGGGACCCCACGCGGCCTCGTCCCAGACGTCGGCCGGCCCCGGGTCGGGACCGGGCTGCGGCGGCGGGGGGATCTCGACGATGTAGTCGGTGGTGGCGTCGAGCTGCGGGATGAACGGCTCTGACGCCGAGGTGGTGAAGATCGCGCGCGCCTGCCGCCAGTGCACCGTCATCGAGCGTGCCTGAAACATCTCCCAGCCGCCGACCAGCGTGGCGACGTAGGGCAGGCCGTCGTCGGAGCCGCTGCGCTCCATCTGCATGATGCGCCCGTCGCGCGTGCCGAAGAACATATTGGCGCGCTGGCGCAGGAAGCACAGCGCGTCCCAGCCGACGCCGCGCGCGAAGGCGCCGGTGGCGCTGTTCATGGCGAGGCAATACTGGTTGCCCGGCCGCCCGCCGGGCAGGGTGATGAAGATGCCGCCGTACTCGTCCCAGCGCCTGATCGTCCACGGGTAGGTGGTGTTGATCGCGACTTCCTCGCGCCACATCCGCTTGATGGCGCGGCTGACCATTGCCAGCTCCATCTCGCCCGCCGACTTGGTGATGACCATGTTCATCGGCACCACGCCCTCGACGGTGAGGATCAGCAGGTCGCCGCCGACCTGCTCGTGCGCGTTCATTCCGAGCGGCTTGCCGACGAAGTAGCGGCCCTCCTGCCGCCAGTTCGCGCTGTCGCCGGGGTTGTTGCCGGTCCAGATCAGCGCCTCGCCCTCGGACGTCACCACCACCAGCTTGTCGTCGATGCCGTCGCCGGCGTCGATCGACCAGTTGCTCATGAACATGAGGTAGCCGCCGCGCGTCGCCGCGCCCGACATCGGGATCTCGGTCAGCAGGCCGCCGACCGCGTCGACGCCGAGGTACCACACGTTCATCGACCGCTTTTCGATGAAGAACAGCCGGTTGCGGTACTTGCAGACGTAAGACAGGTTGCGCCCGTTCTCGACCGGCGAGCCTGCGGGTCCCGTGATCGCGCTGGCGCCGTCGGCGGGGACGGCCGGCGGCAGCAGCTCGGCCCACGTGATGCCGTCCTTGGTGCGCAGCACCGGGTCGCCCGCGTCATTGACCGCGATGCCCCAGTAGCCGCCGAGGTTGGCGAGCACGGTCGCGGAATAGTTGCCGCTGGTGCGCCCGGTGGCGATCGCCGCCGGCACGCCGGTGGTGACGTCGTAGACCTTGGTCGCCTGCGCCGCGAACATGCGATGCTGGGTAGTGTCGACATATTCAAAGGAGGAGATCACCGGCACGGCTTCGGGCAGCGTGGCGTAGCGCGTCGAGCCGCCGCGCAGCTTGACGCCCTTCATGGTGGGAAACCAGTTGTCCGAGACGATCGCGGCGCCGGGGCCGATGTAGGCGTCGTTCTCGTGCTGGACGAGCCCGCGGGTCGGGGCCGGCAGGGTCACGGTCTTGAGCGCCTGCGCGTAGTTGCCCGGCACTGGTTGACGCCGGTATGCGGCGTGCGCGCTCATGTCGGGACCGGCCACGGATAGGCGACGCCGCGGTTGTGATGCGACATCGGCCGGCGGTCGATGATGATCGGCGCAGGCGCGTCGTGCCCCATCACGTTGGCGAGCGCATCGCTGTAGGTGCCCATGTCCTCGGCGTAGGGCGAGCCCTTCTGCGCCTTCCATTGCCAGATCATGCCCAGCTTGAGCACCCGCTCATCGAGCCGGAAGCTGTCGCCATCGGCCATGAAGCGATCACCGAAGCCGCCGGCCGCGAGCACGACGCAATTCTTGTCGAGATATACGAACGTCGCGGTCTGTGCGGCAGCGAGCACCGGGAAGATCACCATGTTGCCGCCCAGCATCGTCCACTCGCCGCGCGAGATGTCGCCCGCGTTCGAGATGCGGCGCTGTATCCACTCGTCAGCGTCGGGGACGAACACCATCGGCTTCTGCGTGTCGGTCGAACGCCAGACGTTCGCGGTGAGCAGCATGCGCTTGTAGTTGGCCGGCAGCGGAAAATCCGTCTGCGTGCCGTTGCCGGTGAACGTCTGAACCAGCTTCAGCATCGTCCAGTCGCGCGTGTCGTAGCAGATGCGCTGCGCCATCTCGTTGGCGAGCGCGAGCATCTCCTGCATGGTGCGGTTGTTGGTGATGCCGCCGAACACGCTCGTCGGCACCTGCACGCCGACGGTGGCGCAGACGTCTTGCACCACCGACAGGATCGCCATCTCAGGCCGCCTTGTCTGGTCGCGCTTCCAGTGCCATGCGCACCAGCGCCTTGCGGTTCATGTTGCCGATCGGCTCTTGGCCGGTGTGCGCGGTGACGTAGTCGCGGATCTGCTCGGTGGTCATCTCCTTGAACTGGCCCTCGCCGCCGCTCTTCTTGAGCGCCTCGTTGTCCTCTTCGAGCACGGCGTTGCGCGCGCGCAGCGCCTCCAGCTCCTCGGCCAGCTGCGTGTTCGGCGCGTTGCTCTTGCTGCGGTCGATGTAGTCGGTGGCTTGGTTCTTGAAGTCGCGGCCGTGCGGCCCGAGGTTCTTCAACTCCTGCCCGTCGATGATCGCGAGCTGCTCGACCGTGTAGATGTTCTGCGCGCGCAGCTCGGCGCGCTTGCCTTCGGACAGGAACGGCGCGTGGTCGAGCGGCGTGCCGGTCTTGGTCTGCTGCAGCTGCGCCTTGAACTGCGCGTACTGGCGCGGGAAGCGTTCGATGTAGGTGCGCGAGGTCTGCTCGCCGGTGAACGGGTTGACCTCCCAGTGCGAGTGCGCCGCGGCCGGGTAGGGCGTCCAGTTGCGCGAGCCGGGGATGCGGATCTCGACGACCTCGATGTCCTCGAAGATCGGCCGGCCCTCGGCCGAGCTGCGCGCCTCGTTCTTCAGCGCCATGTTGCGGAAAGTCGCCACCAGCGCGTCGTCGGGGTGGCGGAGTTGGCTCGTCTGCATCCGTAGCTCCGGGTTTCACGTGAAAGGGGCGGAGCCGCCGCCCGACAGGCTCGTCACTGAACGGTCGGCGGCTCCGGGTGTCGGAGCGCGGGGATGGAAGGATCAGGGGGTTCCCCGCGCCCCAATAGCTCAAGACACAGGCGCCTCGCGCCCGTGGTTAGCGTGGAAGCCGTACTCCCTCTCGATGAGTTTGCGCGCTT
>Ga0193738_1000720_pt1 | contig 15132 bp, 21 predicted proteins | sample L2a1metaG_FD_144927 | JGI IMG/M metagenome (GOLD analysis project Ga0193738, IMG submission 144927) | Soil microbial communities from a riparian zone of the East river system, Colorado, United States - L2a1 | ecosystem: Environmental > Terrestrial > Soil > Riparian zone | place: USA: East River...
ATCAACGGGCTTCCCCCATAAAGAACGGGTGTCGATCGCGATCACGCGCACGAGCAGCACGACGGCGCGCGCCGAGCTCGCCACCGCGCCGAGCGTTGCACGACGAGCAGGCGGCGACCAGGTTCGACATGACGTTCAGACCACCGAGCGCACGCTCGACCAGGTGGTCGGCTTCGGTCGCCGGCGCCCCGCACCAGTGACACACGGCGCCGTCGCGTGCGAGCACGGCGAGGCGTAGCTTTCTCCATTGGCGGTCTAGTGCGGCGGTCATGCGAGCTCGAGCGGTAGCGGTCGGTCGGTGCCACTACGTGCGACACGGACACGCCACGACTGCACGAACAGCGTATTCGCCGAGCAGCATTCGGAGCAGCGACACGGCCAACGTCGATTCTGATATCGCTTGCGTGTGCCGTGATCGGGTGGCCCTGGTGCTGGCCCTGGCATCAGGGCCTTCTTCCGCGGGCTTCAATGGTCTCGATCCATTGCCGTAGCGCTTCAGGGTCGACGAGCTCGTCGTGTTCGTTTATGCCCGTGTCGAGTCTTTCCAGCTCGCGCCGTAGGCGACGTCGGTACAACGCCGGGCCGAACACGTACGCACCTGAGATACCCCATAGCGCGCCCCACACGACGATCACCGAACCTATGAACAGTTCACCCATGCGACGCCTTCTTTCCTTCTTCTAGCAACCGTTCACGTTCAGAGCGTGAGAGCTTCGCAATAGGGGCGACGGCGTTTGTATTAGCCGTGTCAGGTATCCATGTACGCGCGTCTGTGTGACGCGGGGTCGCGTCTGTGTGACGCGGGGTCGCGTCTGTGTGACGCGGGTCCAAAGTCTCTACCCGCGTCTGTGTGACGCGGGTTGTGGATAACAGTTCGATACGGGCGGCCCGACCAGGCCGATGCTCGACGGCGATCACACCGGCGAACGTCAGGTCGGCGAGAACACGTGACACCGTTGCCCTAGAGCATCGTGAACGGGCCTTCAACCACGGCCCTGAGTAGGTGACACCGGTTTCGTGGTTGGCGCGCCAGGCGAGCGCCTGCAGTATCGATGCGTGCATCGCGGTAAACCCGTATCGGTCGTCGGCGAGCACGTCGTCGATCGCTTCGAGCGCCTGCCAGCTCATGCGCCCCACCTTTGCGGGTCGGTGTAGCTACGCCACTGCGAGCGGCGGTGACGGCGTTCGCCGGCGAGGTCGGCGACGGTTCGGTCGCGGTAACGCTCACACGGCGACGGCCAGGCGTTCGTATGGTCGTAGTGCATGACGGCGGCGACTGCTCCGACGAGCTTCGAGCCGCACAGTTCACATATCGACGTCATCGGTGCCACCTGGGCGGCCCGTTGCGTTCTTGGCGTTCGAGCTCGGCCCGTAGGCGGCGTCGGTCGTCGGCGTCACGGGTACGGCGTGAACGGTCTACCTCGGCCGCCCATACGCCCCACATGATGACGATTCCGAGGCCGGCGAACACGACGAGCACGACGAGCGTTTGACCGGGTGAGAGCGCGGTCACGACGCGCCTACCCGGTACTGGTCGAACCGCCGGCGCCACTGCGCGGCGTTCTCTAGGTGGTAGGCGAGGTCGAACAGCGTTTGTGCGAGCTCGTCGAGCTCGACAGGGGTGGCGTCAGGGTTCGCTATCAGCCGGTCGACGTGCGTTGCGAGCTCGGGTATCACGAGGCGGCGAGAACGTCAGAGCATCTATTTCTAGCCCACACGTCGAGTTCGATGACGTCGTAGCGCTTGCGCGCCTTCGGGCCGATTCCAAGTCTGTGCACGGGTAGTCCTGCTTCCTTCTCCCACCGGTCGATCGTTCGGCCGGTGACTCCAAAGTGATCGGCGGCGCCGTCGACGTCGAGCCACACCGTAGGAGTATCGCGCACCCTGTCAAGTTTCACGTTTGTCGTTTCTCTCATGTATGCGATGATAACGCACCTATGTCGCATACTGTCGGATATTTGGTGGACTTTCGAGCGGGTGAGCGTCGGCGGGGTATGGCCGCTACGACGATCGACAAACGGGTGTCGATCGTGGACCGCTGGTGCGCGTTCGTCGGCGATCCATTCGCGCCCGGTGTGTCATGGCGTGACGTCGACCGGTTCACGGATGCGTCACGGATGCGCGCGGCGGTGTCGCGGTATGCGGCCGTGTCGCACCTTCACCAGTTCTACCTATGGGCGATGCGCGCCGAGCTCGTCGGCCACGATCCGACCGCGCTCGTGGTGCGGCCACGCATCACACCGGGCCTACCACGGCCGGCACATGACACCGACCTAGCCCTAGCCCTAGCGGTAGCGACCGGGCCGCACCGGGCCGCCATCGCGCTCGGTGCGTTGTGCGGGTTGCGGTGCCTAGAGCTCGCGCGCCTTCGATGGGTCGACGTCGGCGCCGATTCGCTACGGGTGCACGGCAAGGGCGGAAGGGTGCGGGTGCTACCCCTGTCGCCGGCGGCCCGTGACGCGCTCGACGAGCTCGACCGGATCGACGAATACGTACTGCCGTGGCGCGAGGCCGACGACATATCGCCGGGCCGTCGGGTGTCGCACCACCTAAACCGGTTCTTTCACGAGCTCGGCCTAGACCTGACGGCACACCAGCTACGCCACTGGTGCGGAACACGGGCGTATGCCGTGTCGGGCGACCTAGGCACCGTTCAAGACTTTCTAGGGCACGCGTCGCCGGTCACCACAAAGGTCTACGCGCGCCTAGACCCATCACGGCTACGGGCTATGGCCGACGCCATAGCGCTACCGCTACACGATCTTGATCGTGATGATGATCGCGCAGACGGCGGTGACGATGTTCGCAAGTGTGTTCAGCGTGACGGTTTCCACGGTTCCCCCCTTCGTTAGAAACGGATGATTCTGACGCGCACCAGGTCACACGATTACGGCCCGACGCGCGCCACTGTGCGCGCGCAACGTCAGGCCGGCGGTGTCGGGTCGGGCGCCGACGCCGTGAGCAGCGGTTGTTGCGGTGTGCCGCGAACCGCCGATACACCGTTACCGATGGCGTAGAACACGAGGGCGGCGACGAGCGGTTCGATTTCATCCCATGCGGCCTGGTCGGATATCCATGCGATCAGCATGCCGATCAGCGCGACGAGCATGATCACGAACTTGGGCCAGTTGTCGATGCGTGGTGCGGTCATGTCGGCTCCGTGTGCGGGGTGAGTTTGTGACCTAGCTGTGATTCGATGTTCGCGACGAGCGCCGGCGACGGTCTCGGTAGCAGCACGATCGGGTCGTCTGCTAGGCCGGTCTGTTTCAACGTTTCGGCGGACGTGTGGAAACCGACGAGCTGGTCGGCGTAGCCGATCCAGCGCACACGAATAACGGTCATTTGTGCCATGACAACCTCATCGGTAGGTAGCGGATAGTTCGATTTCGGCGCCGGCCGGCCGTTCGCGAGCCATGTGTCGTAGCCGTCGATTTCGACCGGCTGTATGTGCCACGGTTCGGTAGCGACGTTGCAGTGGACCCCCCACCGCAACGCGTCACGCGACCCCTGACGCGGTACGAGCGACCACGAAACGCCATCATGTGAATGGTTGTCGTCGGGGCCGTCGGGGGCGACCAGGTCGATGGCGCACGGCCCGAACCATCCGTCGGCGTAGCGTTGCGGCTGATGAAACGAGCGGCCTTCGGGGGCGAAACCGGGCCGGTCAGGTTGTAACCCGAGTTCGCGGCGGGTGCCTCCGACACCGACCGCGCCGCCCTGGTCGATCAGCCACGCCATGAACCGGCGAACAAACTCGGGGTGATATTGCTCGACGGTCAGTTTCGCTTCGAGCTCGCCGGCCGTGAGATACGTCTGGCCGTAGCCGTACGGGTACAGCGTCACGGCCATAGCTCCACGACCGACACCCGGTCGGTGTTGAGCGCCGTCGCGTAGGCGTAGCCGCCCACCACGAACACGTCTTCGGTGCCGTCCAGATTCGTGGCGTCGACGACGGACCCGACGATCGTCGGCGACGCCGGGTTAGAGATGTCGACGGCCGTAATCCGGTCGGCAGTCGCGCACGCGACGTAGGCGTAGTTGCCGACGACATGGATACCACGGGGGGCGTTGAGTTGGGTCGCGTCGAGGACCGACCCGGCAACGGTCGGGGCCGACGGGGTCGACACGTCGACCACGGTAACCCGGTCATTCCCGACGGCGACATAGGCATAGTTGCCGACGACTTGAAGGGTCTGGCAGCTATCGAGCTGGGTACTGGTCACCGACCCGACGATTGCGGGTGATGCCGGGGTCGACACGTCGACCACCGTCAAGCGGTCAGAGTTCGTTGCTGCGACATATGCATAGTTGCCGACCGTCCACACGCCGGTGCCGCCGTCGAGGTTGGTGGCGTGCAGCACCGAACCGGTGATCGTCGGAGCGGCCGGGTTCGAGATGTTGACGATCGTCAACCGGTCAACAGAGAACGCTGTCACGTATGCGTAGTTGCCGACGACATGGATGCCTGTCGCGCCGGTCAACTGTGCGGACGTGACCGACCCGGTAACCGACGGAGCGGCCGGGTTTGATATGTCGACGACGGTCACACGGCCAGACTGGAACGCGGTCACGTATGCGTAGTTGCCGACGACATAGATACCACGGGCACCGTCGAGGTTCGTGGCGTCGGCGACCGACCCAACAACCGACGGTGACGCCGGGTTCGAGATGTCGACGACGGTGAGCCGGTCAACGATGAACGCGCACACGTATGCGTAGTTGCCGACGACATGAATGCCGCGGGCCTGGTCGAGCTGCGCGTTCGTGACCGAACCGACGACGGTCGGCCCGGACGGCACCGGTGGGGCGACGACGAGCACCGAGTCGAACACCGAACAATCGGTGATCCATGATCCGGCCGGCGCACCGCAACGCCAGTAGGCGCCCTGGTGGGCGCGTTCGGCGGGGTCGTCGGCGGTGTCGGTGCCGACGCTGTCGCCGTCGACAAACAGTTCGAGCTCGCCGGTTGTTTCGTCGTAGGTGGCGAACAGTTCGAACTGTGAGAACAGGGCGCGTTCGGTGGCGTCGGTGACGGTGACTGTTTCGCCGAGCAGTGTGACGACCGTCGCACGCGGCGACCATCCGGAAGAGTTCGAACCGACGCATTCGAGTCGCATGCCGGCGACAGCGAACAGTGGCACCGTTTCGTCGTCGACTTGTACCGACACACGGGCGCCGATCGTGGCGGTGCCGTAGTAGGCGAGGGCGGCGGTTTCGCCGTAGGCGACGACACCGCCGACCGGGCCGGCTTCGAGCGCGATGTCGTCGGCGCCGGCATACACCAGGCCGCCCCACGCGGGCCCGTGGTAGCCGGCGTCACCCGATATCGCTTCTTTGACGACGTCGATCGGGCATGCCTCCGGTATGAACGCGATCAAATCCGGGTCGTCGTACGGTGGGTCGCCGTTGGTGTAGCCGGGCGGTGTCACACATGCGGCCACGACGGAGGTGACACAGTATTCGGTGCCGGGCACACTGTCGCAGATTTCGACGGTGCACACGTTGTACAGGTAGTAGCCGGCGACGTCGACGGCGTCGAACTCCAAGACGGTGCCGCCGGCGGCGGTGCCCGAATCGATTTCGACCCACACGGAACCGTCGAAACCTTCCAATGTCCACGCGATTTCGCAGTCGACCGGGTCGTCGACGGGCGGTAGTTCGACGTCGATACCGCCACCGCCGTCGGGTGTGACGATCGGGCCGGGTGTCGGCGGTGTCACGAACGCCACCGACCGGACGGGCGAGGCGGCGACAATCAGGCCGTCGACACGGCGTACGAGCCGTACGTCGAACTGGTAGCCGGTGTCCGGTTCGAGTCCGAGCCATGCGAGCTCGGTCGTCGGGTAGTCGAGTTCGAGCCATATCAGCGACTGTGTTGCCATACGCACCCATGTTTCGGTAGGTGCCGGTGTTTGTGACGGGTTCGACCATCCGAACTCGGCCCAGTCGGTGCCGCCGTCGGTGACGGTCAAACCTTCGACCGGTAGCAGACCGGGTGTTGTGTCGTACGTTTCGACGTCGACGGTGACCGTTGCGAACCATTCGATCTGACCGGCCGATAGCGGTGTTACACCTTCGGTGATCTGTCGGAGGTGGCCGGTTGCGGTGAGCACGTCACGGCCGGCGCCGGTCGTGTGGGCGACGGTGACCGGGTCGAGCCATCCGAGGCCGGCGACGGTCGGAAAGAAACCGGTTTGGTGGACGTCGGTGTCGAGCGGTGTTGCTTGTTTCGTCGCGAACGCGAGACGGGCGACGATGTCGTCGGCGACGAAATCGTTAGCGACCACCCATGACACCGCCCGAGCACGACGGCCGTAGCGTTGAATCGACACCGGTTCGTCGGCGTCGTACACCGGCGGTGATGTGGGGTCGGTCACCCGGACGTTATTGATCACATAAAGTTCGGTGTCGTCGATGCCGAACGGTTCGGTAGCGGCGTCGACGACGTAGGCGACGGCGTCGTCGTACACGTCGACGAGGGCGTCGGGGTCGTCGGCGGTGTACGCGAACACGACCGGATCAGGATCGACCCACGGTGTACCCGTGGCGCCGGCACCGAACAGCGCGGCATGCCAGGTGTCGCCGACTTGCGGCCGTACGATCAGGCGGCCTTTCCGGTCGGTGTACCAGACTGCGCCGGCCGGATCACAGGCGGCGTCGATCTGCCCGGCAGCATCATCAGATTCGTTCGAGGCGGGTAGTTCGAGGACGTCGGCCGGTGCCGTTGTTTGGTCGGCGCCGTAGATCGTCGAACCGAACGGCCACGCGGCTTCGGTCAACAGGTAGTCGATTCGGTCGAGCCAGTTGTTCGGCGAATCCGAGCCGGTCGGCACATTGATCAGGCCGGTCATCAGGTCGCGACACGTCACCTGATGGATGCGGATTTGTCCGCGGGCGTAGCCGGCGTCACGCCATGATTCGACACGAACCGTGAACCGCGGTACCCATTCGGCGACCGCCGACGCGACAACACGTATCAGGCCGGCCCGGATCAGGAGGCCGGCGCCGAGCGCAACGTGTACACCGAACGTCGCCGAGGTGTCGGTGTTCCATGGTGCGAGCTGGTCGCCGTCGCCGAGCAGGGCGAGCTCGGCGACGGCCGCCCGGTACCGGCCGGCGTACGCATCTGAGCCGTACACGAGCTCGTAGCCTTGACACAGCGATGTGATGTCGAACCATTCGACCGAGCTACCGGCGGCCGGGTCGGCGAGCTCGACCACGAACCGCCACACACCCGAGGCGGCCGGTAACTGTGTGATCACACCGAACGTCGGGTCAGGTTCAGCGTCGACCAGGTCGGCCAGGGTCGTCACGGTTCAACTCCGGTCGCCGTTACGGGCGATCCACTGGTCATATTGTTGGCGGGTCATCGCCGGTGTGCCGGGCGGGTTGATCACGGTGATGTTCGACGGTGCGAAACCGCCAGGCTGTAAACCCATCACCTGATCACGCGAGAGTGTTTCGGCCGGTTTCCACTGGTTGCCGGGCCACCAGTCAGGCGGATTGTTGAGTAAATCCCACGCACCACCCGGTATGTCGGCCCACCCGGACAGCAGCGACAGGCCGCCCGAGCCGTCGGGTTTGGTGCCGGCCTTCGCCGTCAACGCGGGTAGTAGCACGTTGCCGGCGACACGTACCGCGGTGCGGCCGGTACTCAATATCTGTGCTTCGAGCTCGCGCCATTCGCGTTTGAAATTGCGTACGTCTTCGACGTCTTCGTCGGTGATGATCACCGGTGTCGGCACGTTCTCGACGGCGACGGTCAGGTCGCCGATTTCGGTTTGTAGCCGGCCGATCTGGCGTACACCTTCTTCGCCGAACAGTTGACCGGCGAGCACGCCACGCTCACCGACGTTGTCGACTTCGGTTTGTAGGCCGGCGACGGCGTCGAGAAACTGGTCGATGCCGGATTCGGATCGGTCGACCTTCAGGCGTTTCGCTAGCTCGGGTGTGTCGGAGAACACCTGGTTCATTTGCGACAGAATGTCGAACACGTCGGCGTATTCCAGGCCGACGGACTGCGCTACGAACAGCAGACGTGACGCTTCGTCAAGGGTGGAACCGGTCGCGGTGGCGAGCGTTTGTGCGTCTATCGCCGAATCGGCGAAACTCTCCGCCACCGATTTGGCGCCGGCCGCCACCGCGCCACCAGCGAAGATCCGGCCGACACCGCCGATACCGCCGATACCGCCCGGCGCACCGACCCCACCGGTCGCGTCGACGTCGACGTCGGCGGTACGCCGGTCGAGCTGGTCGAGCTCGTCGCGGACCGCTTGCAGTTTGCGTGACGCCATGTCGCGAACGTCAAGCCGAATTTCTATCTCTTCGTTGTCGTACCGGTCGAGATTTCCAAGCGCCCGTTCGGCCTTTCTCACTTCGGCTTCGAGTCGTGACGCGTTGCCTTTCAACGCGATTTCTCTGTCTTCGTCGGTGAGCCGGTCAAGCTTGGCGCGGATGTCGGCGATCGGGTCGGTCGCGTCGTCGTCGACAGACACACCTATCTCATGGTCGCCTTCGAGCTCTTTGACTTCGCCGGACACGACACCGAGTTCGCGTTTCGCTTGGTCGGTGCGGGCGGTGACGTTGACTTCTAGGTCGGTGCGTTTGTCGGGCATCAGCGCACCACCGCCACAAAGTCACGGGCGATGCCCGCTTGTACATCGGGCAGAGCTTTCGCGACCGGATCAGACCAGGTGTGTTTCGCGGTCGTGCCGTAATGGCGGCCGTCAGCAGTCACACTGGGGCGGGTGCCGTCGTCGAGCCACCGCCACGGGCCCATCAGTTTCTTCGGGCCGGTCGTCACTTTGCCTTCGACCAGGTCACGGCCGACCACCCTCGTGGACACGTTGAGTCGGGCGTTACCGATACCGGACAGGCGGAAATCGCCGCCGGTGTCACGCTTCAAACGCGGCCGTACGGCGTCGCGGAACTGGTCGACGGCACGCCTGACGGCTGTATCTGGAAACCGGTCTAGGGCGGCGACGACATGGTCGATGTCGGCCGACGCAGTCACAGTTAGGCGCCGGTCGCCTTCGTGATGCCGTCTTCCGTGATCGGGAACGTGTGCCGCTGATAGTTCTGGTCGCCGGGGGTGCCACCGATTTCGACACCGGTCACCACAATGTTGAACGTGAACGACGGGTTATCGGTACCTACCACGGCTTCCTTCATCCGGGCGACGACTTCGAGCTCGCCGGTATCGGTGTCAATCGCGTCGTAGAGTTCGAGCCAGAGCTTGGCGGCGGCGACGTCGTTCTCGCATTCGATTTCGAACTCTTCGACGATCGAACCGGCCTTCTGTACCGAACGGGCGTTACCGAACGTCGGCCGTTTCGTCGTCAGGTTGCGGCGCCGGCGAATCGTCGCATGCGCGATTTCATCCGAGTAGTCGACCGCGTTAATCGTGATCGGGCCTTCGAGCTGAATCATGTGGGGTGTTCCTTCCTAGTCTTTGAATACGAGCCGGGTTTGTATGACCGCGCCGACGGCGACGAGCTGACCGCCCTGCATGAAATCGACGTAGCCGCCGTCGAGTTCGGCCGCCACGATCGACGACCACGAACCGGTCAGCTCGTCGATGACACCGGGCAGAGTTGAGACGAGCTCGTCTAAATCGTCGGTGCCGTCTTGTGCGGCCGAGCGGGCGACGAGCACGAACACCGGTAGATCGACTTCGACACGGTTCGCTCGGGCCGTGTGGTAGCGGATCGACGACGGGTCACGAACGATGACGGCAGGGAACCGGCCGACCGCGCCGGGCGGGCGCGGGTAGCCGGTCACCTGAGCGCCGGTAGCGATCCCGGTAGCGAGCTCGTTGCGTGCCGTCTTCAAGTTCACGGCGCCTCGTCGACGGTGTTCGCAGACGGGCCGAACAGGCCGGCGGTGATCATGCGGCCGGCGAGCAGGGCACGCACGTCCGGGTCGAACGATGTCACCCGTACCGCGCCGAGCTCGTCGGTGCCGACATAGCCCGACGACGAATGTTTACGCATGTAGAGCCGGGCGCATTCCATGATGAGCGCCTGGTCGCGTTCGTCGTCGGTGCCGTCGTCGGCGTCGGTCAGGTCGTAGAACCGGGCGGCGTGAGCGTCGACACCCGCGATGATCCGGTCTAACACCGTCTCGTCGAAGTCGCCGACACTGCCGGCGTCGACGAGCCATGTTTCGACATCATCGCGGGTGTACGCCACGGGCCTAATCCTCCGACCGGATAGCCGACGACCGGCGCGTCGGATTCGCCACGGCGGGCGGGTGCGGTTCGGAACCGTCACGGGCACGTCGTGACTTCGCCGGCTTCGTCGCGGCCTTCTTCTTTGCGGGTGTGTCGGCCGCCGGTGCAGCGCGACCGGCGGCCGACTTCTTTGCGGCCATGATCAGGTCGCGTTCGCGATTTCGATCAGGCCGGTCGCGTCGGTCGCGCCGAACGCGGCGAACTGGAACACGGCCGTATCACGGGTGAGATACGTCGGGTTGTCGGCGGTGAGTGTGTGCACCGGTGACGTGAGCGTCAACCATGCGTCACGAACACCGGCGACACCCTTGATACCGGAACCTCTCGCACCGAAGGCGGGTTCGACATACCAGTCGATCCCGACAATGTTGCCTTCCGGGTCGGTCGCGTTCATCGACCCTTGCCGGTTGAACGGATTGATCGACGGATACAGGGGGAAGTCGCCGGCGGTGTCCTTCGCCGACGCGAGCGCCTCCCACAAGTCGATAGAGAATCCGACGACTTCGACCGGGCGGTGCATCGTCGACAGGAAGATCGCCGACGCGTCGATCAGCAGGGTGTCGAACGCGCCCGGTGTCGTGTATTCGATGTCGGTCGTGTTGACCGTGTCGGCGGCGGCGAGCAGCGCGAGGGCGGATGCCTTGTTGACGGCGATCGCGAGCTCCCGCACGTAGAGCCGCATGAGGGCGTCGAGATACGACGGGTCGGTGCGCATGATCGCCTGAAGCGAGGTTCCTTGGCCGCCGGCGTAGGTGCCGACGTTCCATGTTGCGGGCACGATCGTCGCCTTCGTCGATTCGATCTCTTCGCCTTCGACTTGTGCGAGCACCGTCGGGCGCACACCGACGACGGGCACATTGACGACCAGACCGGAATCAGGGAGCGAACCGGAACGGAACGCCTGAATCGTCGGCGTCAAAGTCTTGTAGAGGTCGATGACCTCGGGCAGCCAGGCTTCGCCGACGAGGCCGGTGACGTCTCCGGTTTCGGCGACGTCGAGCGCACGGGCGAACCGTTGCCGTCGCGGATCATCCTTGTCGCCGAGCAAACCGTTCGCGACCGCTTGCGCGTAATGGCCGAACGACCGAAAATGCGAGGTACCGCCGGTGCCAGGTCGCGGCGTCGTGCGGGCCGGTGCCGGTTGTGAACGGGCGCCGGCCGTCACGGGCGCACGGTCTTCGGTGCTGTGTTGGCCCGTAGTGTCGTCACGGGCGGGGTCTGGGGTGTCGGTACCGGCGACTTCGTTGTCGTCGGCGACGTTGTCGTCGGTCATGGCTTCTCCATCTGTGTTGGGTTGGGATCGGACGGCGAGCACACGGGCATCGCTGTACTGCGGTGTGAGCGTGAACGCGATACCGATCAAGGTTGCGTCGACACGTTCGACGACGTCGGCCGGTGCGTGCGGTTCGTCGTCGAACTCGGCCGACACGAACAGCGACCGGCCCGACCGTTCGAGGGTGCGCACGTACCGTAAGAATCCGTCGCCGTCGAGCGAATCGAACACCCGGACATCGGCGTACAGCCCGTCGGCGCGTATGTGGGTTTGTGCGATCCGGCCGACCGGTACACCGGTGCGGCCGTCGAAACCGGCCGACCGTGGTTTGACGTCGGCGTGCAACATGCGCGGATCATGTTCGGAGGTTGCGACGAGCTCGGTGCCGGAACGCATGTTCAAACCGCCCGGCACATACCGTTCGGTGTAGAACCGTCGGCCGTCGTCTGACACCCGATAGTCGGTGTTCCATGACACGACACGTACCGACACGGTGCGGCCGTCGGTGCCGGCGACCGGCGGCGCCTCGTCGAGCTCGACAGAGCGTACGTAGGTGGTCATGCCGACACCGGGCCGAGCTCGCCGGCCGCTGACCTTGGCAGAGATTGAACGGCCGACGAGCTCGTCGAATCAGGGAACAGTTCGGGCCGGTACAGGGTGGCGGGTTCCATGCGGGCGGCGACACCAGGCGGGAGCAGTTGCGAGAAACCACGTTCGACACGGGCGATCCATGTCGTACCGAGTGACAGGGCGAGCCACCGGCGAAGTTCTTCGCCGGTGTTCGTATAGGTCAGGCTGTACCCCTGGGTAGGTGCGTTGACCAGGCTGACAGGGATGTTGAGGGCGCGGGCGACTTCGGCGGCGGCGAATCCGAGCACTTCGATGATGTCGCGTAGCTCGCCGTTGTTCGGTGGAATTTCCGGGTCGAGATAGTTCGGCACGAACGCCGGTCGGGCCTGGCGGCGGGCCGATACCCATTCGGTGGCGAGCTCGGTGATTTTCGCCGGCGGTAGGTCGAGTTTGGATTTGAACATCAGCGACGGGTTACCGCCCTGCGCAAAGAAATCGCCGAGATACCGATAGGCCCATCCGTACGTGTCGAGGGCGGTCGAGCACCGGCGTAGCGGCGACGATCCCATCGGGCCACGGCGCGGGTCGTCGTTCAGTTTCCAGTGGGTGAGCGCATCACGCGGATGCCAGGTGCCATTGATGTACCAGCCGCGCACGTAGAGTTCGTCGGACGGGTCGACATCTTCGGAGACCGAATCAGGGTTCAGCACGTTGATGGATTCGACGGCGAGGTCGGAACCGATCGGCCCGTTCAACGCTTCGGCGTTACCCGTCCAGTAGAGCGCCTGGACGATCTTGTGGACGGTGTCGGCCCGGTCTTCGTCAGGGTTGGGGCGTTCGAGGATGGCGAACCGCTGGTCGATCGGGTCGCCGGTGTATTCGTCGACCGGCCGGATCGGCATAGCGGCGAGCGCGTCGGCGATCAGTTGCGCGGTGCCTTGTGTGATCGGTAGCTGGTCATACGGTACGGGTGTGCCGGTGCCGGCACGGGCCGACATCGCGGCGGCGATCCACTGGTCGACGAGCGAGATGTCGGCGCGCAGATGGCGTTCACGTCGACGGCCGAACATCTCGACGATCGAACACCGTTCAACTAGGATGGAGGGGGATGTCGGGCGATAGCAAACGAGCGCAGATGATCACTGAACGCGAGGCCGCCGCGATCGTCGGCTTATCGGCGGTGACGTTACGGCGAAACCGGTTTGAAGGATTCCCGCTACCGGGCGCCCACAAGTACGGGCGCACAATCCGCTACGCCAGGGCCGAAGTCGAACAGTACCGCGACGACCACCGCATTAGCTGAAACCGGCGAGCACCGCGCCGGCGGGAAAGTGTTGCCGGTAGGCGGCGACCGCCAATGTTGCACCGGCGAGCGGCGAAACATCACCGACCGATTCTAGTTTGCTGTACGTCCATGCGCCGTCACCGAGCGGGCGGCGGCGTGAACCGTGCACGGCGGTATCGAGTTCGGCCTGGCCGTCGTGCACGATGCCGGCGGTGTCGCCGGATGTCAGGTCGAACATGGTGCCGGCGGCCGACGCGACATCACCGGCTGAGACTTCGTACACGTCGACGCCGAGGTGTGCGAGCTCGTCGATGACACCGCCGAGACCGCTACGACGGTCGGCCCACACGGCGACAACGGTGCGGCCGTGCGCATGGATTTGGGCGCGTACGGCTTGTGCCATCCACCGGGTACCAGGTTCACAGTTCACGATCACGGCGACACGGCCGTCGATGTCGCCGGCGACGGCGATCGTGCCACGGGTCCGGTCGACGTCGACTTCGAGCGCGACCGTGACCGCGCCGGTCAGGTTCAGAGCCTTGCCACGGTTGGCGCATTCGTTCCAGCCGGCGAGGTCGAGGGCGGCGACGGTGGCGGCGGTCGGCCGTCGTGCCAGATATCCGCGGTCGAACTCGGCCGGTGGGGTGACTCGGAGGGCGTCGGCGACGGCGGTTTCGGTGATCGTGAGTCCGAGCGCCGGCATGACACGGCGCCACACGGCCGGGTCGGTACGGTCGTCGTCTTCGAGCGCTGACCAGTCGAACACGGCCATATGCGAATCAGGGTCGGTGACGGCGATCGCGGCGAGCTCTTCGAAGTGGAGCATGAGTACGTCGTCGCCGTAGCCGGGTGTCGACACGACCCACATTTGCGGATCAGGGCGGGTGAGCATCGTCGGTTGTAGAGCGTTGAGGATGTCGAGCGATTTGAAGTGGAACGCTTCGTCTAAGACGGCGTCGTCGACGGTCATGCCGTGCCCGGCCTTCTCGTTCGAGGCGAGCGCCTGAATCGAACTCATGTCGTCGAACTCCAATAGCCCACCGTTGTTACCGCGCAGTAACCGGTACCTACCGCGCAACGGTGGAACGTGTGCGACCTTCGCGCGGCCGAGCTCGTCGACGACACGGCGCCGGGCGTAGTTGCCATCCTGAGCGCAGTAGACGACGGTGCGCCGGCCGGGCCGTTGAGTGGCGGCGATCATCTGCGCTTCGAGCAACCACGATTTGCCTTGCTGTCTGGGCATCTTCAAGAACACGGTTCGATAACGGCGTCGGCCCTGGTCGTCGAGCTCGCCGGCGACATCGCCGACGTAGCGTTGCCACGGCATCAGATACTCACCGGTCAAGATCAGGTGCCACCGGGCGACGTCGTCGCCGAACGTGACGGCGTCAGGGTTCGGTGCTGTACCCGCGCGGGGTGGTGGGCAGAGCAGCAAGGAACCGTTCGAGCTCGTCATTGGCTACGAATCCTCCACCTTCGACCAGTAGTTGCGCACGAATCGAGCGCAGTTCCTTCGATGCGTTCACGATGTCCCATGTCTTCTCTGACGTCACGGCCAGGTCGAACTGGCGGGCCATGAGGCGGTAGGCGGAGCGGAGCGCGTCGGCGCCGGGCGGTAACGCGCCCATCTGCGAGAGGGTTCGGATGTCGGTCGCGGCGTACCGTTCGACGGTACCTTGTGGGCGCCGTTTCCTGGTACCCGGTAGTCGCGGGTCGGACTGGCGTTGTGACGACACCTACGGCCTTCCTGGCGTTGGGAGAGAGAGAGTTGGG
>Ga0193738_1000721_pt1 | contig 15093 bp, 21 predicted proteins | sample L2a1metaG_FD_144927 | JGI IMG/M metagenome (GOLD analysis project Ga0193738, IMG submission 144927) | Soil microbial communities from a riparian zone of the East river system, Colorado, United States - L2a1 | ecosystem: Environmental > Terrestrial > Soil > Riparian zone | place: USA: East River...
CGATCCGTTGGATCGAAACGTATTGTCGGGTGCCGTCGGGGCCGTTGACTGGCCGGCAGCTCGAGTTGCATCCGTTCCAGCGTGTGCAGTTGGAGCGGATGTTGGCGGATGGTGTGCGGATCGGTGGGTTGCAGATCCCGCGGGGTAACGCGAAGTCGACGTTGTGGGCGGCGGTTGCGTTGTGGGCGTTGTGTGATGATCCGGATGCGCCGCAGGTCCCGCTGGTCGGGTTCAACTTTCAGGCGGTACGGGCGACTTTGTGGCGCCCGGTGGAGTTGATGGTCGCGACGTCACCGGAGCTTGATTCTCGTGTTCGGGTTTTCAAGTCGCAGTCGGATCGGCGTGCGTTGTGTGGTTGGAATGGTGGTGAGTTGTTGCCGTTGCCGGCTCATGTTGACCGGTTGCAGGGTTTGAACCCGTCGGTTGCGTTGGTCGATGAGGCGCAGACCGTTCCGCCGGATGTGTGGGCGGCGTTGGTGCAGGGTGCGGGGAAGCGGGCGGAGTCGTTGGTGTTGGCGATCGGGACGCCGGCACCGGGCGGGCAGGAGTCGGCGTTGGCGGGGTTGCGGGGTCAGGCTTTGGCGGGTGCGCCGGTCGCCTGGTTGGAGCATGCGGCGACGGCGGGTTGTCGGCTCGATGACCGGGATGAGTGGCGGAGGGCGAACCCGGGGATTGCTGCCGGGCTGCTCCGCGTCGACCAGTTGGAGGCGGAGCTCCGGTTGGTGTCCGAACCGGAGTTCCGTTGTTACCGGTTGGGGCAGTGGGTCGACGCGGTGGTGTCGGATTGGTTGCCGTTGGGGGCGTGGGAGGCCTGTCCGATGGTTGGTGCGCCGGTGGACGGGTCCGAGGTTGTGTTGGCTTTGGCGGGGACCTGGACGTCGGGTTCGGTTGCGGTGGTCGGGTCGACGCTCGACGGTGAGCTGTTCGTCGCCTGGGCGGATGATGATGCGACGGATGAACGGTTGGCGGAGATCCTGGAGCGGGCGGCCCGGCGGTGGCGGGTCGTCGAGGTCGTCGTTGCGCCGCGGCAGCGGTCGGCGCTGATCCCACGGTTGGTCGATGCCGGTCTGGTGGTCGGGTCATGGCCGAACGGCACCGAGGTCGAGGTCACCAGCGCGACGGAATGGCGCCGGGCGATCGTCGAGGGCCGTGTCCCTCACGATCATCATCCGCTGCTCGGCGAACATGTTGCTGCGTCGGTGGCGAGGTCGACGCCGGACGGTTCGTTGCGGTTGACCGCACCGGATGACAAGCGCCCGGTCGACGCCGCTCGGGCTGCCCGGATGGCGTGGTGGCGGTCCCGTGATGTCGGTTCCCGGCTCGAGGCGCCGGCCGTGTTCTGATGGACGATTGTCGGATCAGTCGGATCAATGTCACCCGTACGCCGGATGGTTTCGTCTGGGAGGTGGACGTGCTCGGGCTCCGGTCAGATCGCGTCGCGGAGCTGGTGAGCGCGCTTGACGCGTCAGTCGCGAACCTTCAGGCTGCTGAGGCATCATGGGCTGACCCGATATGGCGGGATGGATTCTTTCGTGGGGTCGCCGCGTCGATCAAGCAAATGCCGTGTTCTGAGCAATAGGCCCTGTCCGTTGCAAATGCAACTACTGTTCTGCTATGGCACGCTCAAGGAAGAATCTGATCACCCGTCCGCGGATCGTCGTCAATCAGGGCGGCGCACCCGAGCCGGAGGTGACCGCTGACACGATCGTGATCGGTCAGCAGCCCGACGAAAAGCCGGCGGAGAAGTCGAAGTCGAAGTCGAGCTGAGGTGTCACGTCTCGGCCTGGCGTTGCGGTCGATCACGACGAACCTGCTGCACGGGACCGACGGCCGGGATGTGCTGTTCAACTCGCCGGACGGGTGGGAGGTCGAGCAGCCGTGGCTGTACTGGCTCGGCCCGAACGGCAACTCGACCGGCGGTGGCCCGTGGGGTCATCCGATCCCCGGCGCGGGGGCCGGCGGGGCCGGGTACGCCTCGATCCCGGCGGTGTCGCGGGCGACCGGTCTGATCGTCGACACGATCGCCACCTTGCCGTGGCACGTCTACCGCGCCGACGTCGAGCGGTTGACGACACCGACCTGGATCGCCGACCCGCAAGCGCTCCGTTTGGATGGCCGGGTTGTCGACACGTCACAGCTGATCGACGCCCGCCTGTCCCGCGTCGACTTCTGGTCGGAGTGGATCCGCTCCGCGTTGTGGTGGGGTGACGGGTTCGCCTACGTCCCGGTCCGCGACGACAACGGTGCACCGAAGCCGCCGTTGTGGCTGCTCCACCCGGACGACGTCGAGATCCGCGAGGGCGGCGACTACTGGGTCGGCGAGACCCGCATCCCGTCGACGAAGATCATCCATCTTCGCGGGCAGACCCCGATCGTGAACGGGCGCGGCACCGGTGTGCTGACCCGCTTCTCGTCCGATCTGGCGATGTCGCAGTCGCTGCGGTCGTACATGGCCGGCGCGTTCTCCGCCGGCGTCCCGGCCGGCTACCTGAAGACCTCGACGCCGAACATCACCCAAGAGCAGGCCGACGCGCTGAAGACCCGCTGGATGGCGCAGCACGGCAGCAGCCAACGATCGATCGCGGTATTGAACGCGACGACGGAGTTCCATCCGTTGACCTGGACGCCGGTCGACACCGAGGCCGCCGAGTTCGCCCGCCTCACCCTTTCGCAGATCGCGTTGATGTTCGGGCTGCCGGTGTCGATGCTCGGCGGGCCGTCCGGGAACTCGCTCGACTACTCCACGACCGAGCTCCGGATGCTCGAGCTCTACCAGCTGACGTTGCTGCCGTGGATCGCCCGGATCGAGGCGGTGCTCGACGCGCAACTCCCGCGCAACACCGACACCCGGATCGAGATCGACGGTCTGCTCCGCGCCGACTTCAAGACCCGATTCGAGACATACGCGATCGCGATCGACAAGGGGATTCTGACCGTCGACGAGGTCCGTGCGTTCGAGAACCGTCCACCACTCGCGGAGGCGACCGTCCTATGAGCATCATTCACGCCACGTTCTCCGGGGTCGAGCTCCGTGTCCCGGACATGTCCGAACGGATCGTCGAGGGGATCGTCGTCCCGTGGTCGGAGACATCGTTCCTGACCGACGACCCGCGGGGCGAGCGGTTCCGGGCCGGTTCGCTGACCCGCACGCTGAAAGAACGCAAGACCCCGGTGAAGCTGTTCCGCAATCACGACTGGGACACCGCGGTCGGCAAGGCGTTGCAGTGGAAGACGCACCACGAGGCCGGCGCCTGGGCGCAGTTCCGGATCGCGGCGACGCAGGCCGGCGACGACGTCCTGACCGAGGTTCGTGAGGGGATGCTCGACGCGTTCAGTGTCGGGTTCCGGCCGATGCGCGAGACCCGCGGCACCGACGGCGCCCGCGAGATCATCGAAGCCCAGCTCCACGAGGTGTCGCTCGTACCGATCGCCGCCTACGACGGCGCCCGAGTGCTCGCAATGCGCTCTGCAGGCCGTACAGGGGCCTCTGAGCGGCTGCTGCCACCGATGCCGGACGTGAACCTCGCGCCGCTGATGCTTCCCTCGCGCTGGCGCAACGAGTAACGTCACCGTCGGAAGCGCAACCTACCTCTCGCCCGCAACACCGGAACCGCTCGCCAGGCCTGGCGACTCGCCCGGACCGGCGGAACCGCAGGCAAGACCCGCTGACGCCAAACCCGTCACCGCGTCCCTGGAGGGCCGAGAACCTATGCACGCTTACCTGAAGCGCTTGGTTGATGAGCGCATCACCCTGACCGAACTGTCGACCCGGATGGGCGACACCGCAGCCGCCGAAGAGCGCGAGCTGACCGACACCGAGAAGCGCTCGGTCGCCGAGTGGGAATCCCGCTGCCACGAGATCGATCCGCAGATCCGCGACTACAACGCGCAGCTCGAGTCGGCCAGGGCGTTCGCCGACCTGACGTCGAAGCTGGAGACGACCCGCGAGTCAGGTCTCGACGTCCGCAAGCCGGCCGGCGGTCTGGAGCTCGCCACACCCGGCCAGCGGTTCATCGAGTCGGACCAGTTCCGGTCCTACACCGGGCACGGCCAGTCGGGCCGCTACGAGGTCGAGAGTTTCCTGGAGACCCGCGCCGCGATCACGACCGCGAACCTGTACATCCCGCACTTCGTGCTCCCACCGATCGAGTACCAGACCACCGCACCGCTGCTCGAGGTCTGCGGGCGGGTCACCGTCTCGGCCGGCGTCGTCGACTGGGTCGAGATCTCCGGCGACCCGGTGGCCGCAGTCGTCCCCGAGGGCACCGCCAAGCCGGAGGCTGCGTTCACGATGACACCGAAGACCGCTGCGCTGGAGACCCTGGCTCACTGGGTGCAGATCACCCGCCAGGCGCTCGAGGATGCGTCGTACATCAAGTCGCTGATCGAGTCGAAGCTGCGTCGCGGGCTGCTCAACAAGGCCGAAGCGGACATGGCCGCAGCGATCGACGCGTCGGCCGCAGTGCAGACCGCATCGGCGACCGCCGCACAAGGCGGGCTGCTCGCCGCGATCCGGATCGGGATCGGCAAGGTCCAAGCGGCCGGGTTCAACCCGAACGCCGTCGCGTTGAACCCGGCGGACTACGCCGTGCTCGACCTCTCGGTGATGAACATCTCGAACTCGACACCGACGTCGCAAAACACGTTCTGGGGGATGCGCCCGGTCGCCGCTGCGGCGATCCCGGTCGGCAAGGCCTACGTCGGCGACTTCGCCTCCGGCGCGACGCTGTTCGACCGTGGCGTCACGAACGTGTTCCTGTCCGACTCGCACGCCTCGCTGTTCATCTCGAACATCCTCGTGATCCTCGCCGAGGCTCGCCTCAAGTCGGCCGTCACCGAACCACTCGCGATCTGCGAGTGCACGGCGGTTCCGTGAGACATGGCCTACGCGACCGTTGAACAGCTCGCCGAGGCGCTGCATGGCCGGGTCACCCCGGCGAACACGCAGCTACTCGAGGACTGCCTCGAATCGGCGGCTGCGGAGATCGACCAGTACCTCGACCGAGTCGAGCCGCTGGACGATCCGCCACCGCCGGCGGTCGTGCGTTGCAACGTGAACCGGGCGGTCGAGTGGTACAAGGCCGTCGATGCCGCGTACGGGATGGTCGGGTTCGATCAGATCGGTGTGCTGCGTGTGCCGACGGACGGGTTCACCCGTCACGGTTTCACGATCACCCGTTACAAGCAGCAGTGGGCGGTCGCGTGACCGCGCTGCTCGACGCCCGCGCCAAACTGGCAGCTGCGCTCGCCCCGGTCGACGACGGCGATCCCACGGTGCTGGTCGATCTCGTGGACTCGATCGAACCACCCGCGCTGATGATCGGCTGGGGCGAGCCGTGGCTCACACCGGACACGTCCTGCATCCGCACCGGCCGCCTCGTGGTCACCTGCGTCGCCGGTCGGCTCGTCCCGGGCGCAGGGATCGAGATGCTCGAGCAGCTCGTCACGTACACGCTCGGCCGGCTCACCGTCGCCGGTGCCGGGACCTGGCCGCTCGACCCGGCGACCGGGATCTCCGGGCCCCGCGTTTTCACCGTCGGCGGAATCCAGTATCTGGCCGCCCGGATCACGATCCGAACACCTGTCACCACCTGAAAGCGAGAACGTCATGCCAGATCTGCAGCCGCTCATCCTGATCAACCCGGTCCTCACGATCGACGGTGTCGCGCTCGAATGCCTGATGTCGCACATCGAGATCACCCCGGAGACCACGACGATCGAGATCAAGACGTCGTGTGGGACCCGTGAGTATCCGGGTTCGGTGAAGTGGACGCTCAAGGCGTCGCTCTACCACTCGCACGATCCGCTGGGGACGAACGAGACGCTGACCGCCGCGGTCGAGGGTGGGGTCCCGGTGCCGTTCACTGTCACCCCGTCATCGGATCCGGTGTCGGCGACGAACCCGGAGTATTCGGGGGATCTGATCCCGCAGCCGTTCACACCGATCTCGGGTGACGTCGGCGACGCGTCGTCCTTCGATCTCGAGTGGTCGATCAGTGGCTGGGGGACGACACCGACGATGGGGATCACCCCGGTCGCCGCCGCCACCGCGGCCGCACGCAAGGCCGCCAAGGCCGAGAAGGCGAAGGTCGATGCCTGATCAGGATGTGACCGTCGAGGTGATCGGCGCCGCGGAGGCGATGGCCGACCTGCGCCGCTGGGCGGACCAGCTCGGCCCGGCGGTCGCCGCGAAGACGCAGACGCTCGGCGAGCAGCTCGCCGGGCGCGTCCGCGGCAAGGTCCCGGTCTTCACCGGCGCGCTCGCCGGCACCGCTGAGTCGACAGCGACACCGGAAGGGTTCACGCTCCAGCTCGGCGGGGACCTGCCGTACGCCGGCTGGATCGAGTTCGGTGGGTCGCGGGGCCGGCCCTACGTCTCCGAGGGCCGCTACCTGTACCCGACGGCGCAGGAGGGCGAGCCGGAGTTCCTGAGCCTGGCCGACGACACCGCAGACGACACGATCGGAAGGTTCTCATGGTCGACACCCTCAGCAGCGTGAGCACCAACGGCGACACGCTCGCCACGCGCCGCCCGCTCCCCGAGTCGGTCACGGTCTCGATCGCCGAGATGCAACAGTTCCCGTCACCCGGCACCCAGCGCGCACTCAAGGCCGAGACCGGCGTCGACTATCTGGCGATGGTCGGCCCGAACGGCGACAGCGCGGACCGCACCCAAACCCAGATCTGGGTCCACCTCCGCAAGACGATCCGGGATCTGCGTTGGGAGGACTGCGCCGAGATCACGCTGATGATCGCCGACGCCGACGCAGCAGCGCTGGACCCTACGCGGCTGTCCGGCTCCGTTCTCTCGCCAGCTTCTGCAGATTCTGGCGACTGAGCCCGGACCAGGTCTACGCGATGGACGACGACACCTACCGCGCCTTCGTCGCTTACATGCGCGAGGAGATCCGCGCCCGGGAGCGGGCAGCCCGTAAGCGGAAGGGCTGACCCGTGGCCTCCGGCCCGTCGATCGTCGTCGAGTTCCTCGCCAAGACCTCCGGCCTGACAACCGAGGTCGACAAGGCCGCGGGCACCGCCGGCAACAAGATGGCGGAGTTCGGCAAGAAGGCTGCGCTCGCCGTTGGTGGCGCGTTCGCGATCAACGCCGTCGTCGACTTCGGCAAGGCCGCGGTCGAGGCTGCCGCCGCCGACGAGGAGGCGCAGCGCAAGCTCGCGACGACGCTGAAGAACGTCACCGGCGCGACGGACGACCAGGTCTCGGCGATGGAGGACTACATCGACAACGCGTCGAAGTCGTTCGCGATCACCGACGACGAGCTGCGTCCGGCGATGGACCGCCTCGTGCGAGGGTTCGGCAACACCGAGGACGCGCAAGCGGCGATGAACGTCGCGATGGACGTCGCCGCCGGCACCGGGAAGGATCTGTCGACCGTCACCGACGCGATGGCGAAAGCCGCGGACGGTCAGACCGGTGCGCTCAAGCGGCTCGGGGTCGAGACGGAGAACGCTGACGGGTCGGCGAAGTCGCTCGACCAGATCATGAAGGACATGTCCGAGACCTTCGCGGGGCAGGCTGCGGGCGCGGCGGACTCGACCGCCGGGAAGATGCAGAAGGCCCAGATCGCGATGGCCGAGATGCAGGAGACCATCGGGGCGCTGCTGATACCGGTGCTCGGGACGATGGCGACGATCCTCACGGAGACCGTGCTCCCCGCGATCGAGGCCGTGTTCGGATGGATCGTCGACAACAAGGAGCTCGTCATCATCGCGATCGCCGGGATCGCCGCCGGGATCGCCGGCGTCGCGCTCGCCGCGATACCGGCAGGCGTGTCAGTCGTCGGGATGTTCATCGCCTGGGCCGCGGGTGCCGCGTCGGCCGCGTTGGCGACGGCGCTCGCCGCCGCACCGTTCGTACTGATCGGCGCCGCAGTCGCCGCCCTGGTGATCCTGATCGTGAAGAACTGGGACACGATCAAGGAGGCGACCGAGAAGGTCTGGAACGCCGTCAAGGACGCCGTCGAGAAGGCGTTCAACTGGGTCAAGGACAACTGGCCGCTGCTGCTGACGATCATCACCGGCCCGATCGGCGCGGCGGTGTGGCTGATCAAAGCTCATTGGGAGAAGATCCAGGCCGCGGCGAAGGCGGTGTGGGACTGGCTGAACACGACCTGGGACATGGTGACCGGGTTCATCACCGCGCCGGTCAGCGCGGCGATCGCCGCTGTTGAAACGGCGTGGGCGGCGATCAAGACCGCCGCGAAGGCCGTGTGGGACTGGCTCAACACCACGTGGGATCAGGTGACCGGGTTCATCACCGCCCCGGTCGAGGGCGCGCTGGACGCGGTCGAGACCGTCTGGACCGGGATCAAGTCCGCGGCGAAGGCGGTGTGGGACTGGCTCAAGAACACCTGGAAGGACGTCACCGGGTTCATCACCGCTCCGATCGAAGCCGTGGTCGGGATCATCGATGGGGTCATCGGCGGGATCAGAACCGCGATCTCCAACGTCGTGAGCGCGATCAAGGGACCGATCAACGCGGTCATCAAGGCCTGGAACGGGTTGGAGTTCAGGATCCCGTCGATCAGCATCCCGGAGGTCAAGATCCCCGGGATCGGCTCGATCGGTGGCGGCTCGATCGGTGGGCAGACGATCGGGTTCCCGAACCTTCCGCTGCTCGCCGGCGGTGGCGTGCTGACCGACCCGACGCTGTTCATCGGTGGTGAGGCCGGCACGGAGATCGTCGCCCCGGAGTCGATGCTGCGTCAGATCGTCGCCGAGGAATCCGGCGGGCACTACACGCTGAACATCTACACCCGCACCGCCGACATCGCCGATGTCGCGTACGGGTTCCGCCGGCTCGAGCTGATGGCCGGTGTGCGATGAGCGTCCTCGACCCGTGGGTGCCCGACACCGTCTGCGAAACCCACGAATGGCGCAGCGCCGCGGGGGAGACGATCCGGTTCGTGACCCGCACCGAAGCCGAGCAGCGGTTCATGCCACCGGTCACGATCCACACCGTGCGCGTCCCGCAGGCGCAGGGCGGACGGTTCCGCCACGCACGCCACGAGGAACGGCTGCTGACGCTCCCGGTCGTCGTCCCCGGTCCGACCGATGGGCGCGACGAGCTGCGCCGCTGGGCGAAGGCGCTCGACCCGGTCAAGGGTGAGGGGACGCTCACGGTCGTGCAGGGCGCGCACGCCGGCCGGCAGCTGGTCTGCGCGTACGAGGCCGGGCTCGATTCGTTCGCCGAGGAATGGCCGTCGCTCGGGCTGACGACACTGCTGTTCCGGGCCGCGGAGCCGTACTGGCAGGACTCGGTCGAGTCGCAGGTCCTCGCGCAGACCGACGCGACGGTGCGCCTTTGGTTCCCGTTCCTCCCGCTGATCCTCGGTGCGTCGGATGTGTTCTCCGGGACGACGATCGACAACGAAGGCGACGCCAACGCTTGGCCGGTCGTTGTCGTCACCGGGCCCGGGCTCGACATCACGGTCGCGAACAACACGACCGGGCAGGCGTGGCAGATCCTGGGTTCGATGGCTGCCGGGTCGGAGGTGATCGCCGACCACCGGCCCGGGCACAAGTCGATCAAGCGGAACGGTGTCAGCGTCTACGGGGAGCTCACCGACGGGTCGGCGTTGTGGCCGCTCGTCCCCGGTGTGAACGAGATCCAGATCAGCTTCGGCGCGTCGACGTCGGCGTCGACGGTGCTGTTCTCGTGGCGTAACAAGTGGTTGGCAGCATGAGCTGGTCGCTGTACATCACCGACCGGCTCGGGGTTCGCCAGGCCCCGGTCGACACCTACGAGTCCGCGGAGATCCTCGGGCGCGTCAACGACGTCTCGACCTGGACCGTGACGCTGCCGACCGAGACCGACGCCGGCCGGTACCTGCTCACCGACGCGATGGCACGACTCGAGTTCGTCGTCACCGCACCCGGTGCGGGCGGGTCATGGCGCGCCGACACGTACGTGATGCCGACCGAGGAAATATGGCGGTCAGGGCCGGTCGTCCACCTGGAACGGGCCGTCGACGTCGACGGCGACATGCTCACCGTGTCAGGTGTCGACGACTCGGTGTGGCTCGCCCGACGCCTCGCCCACCCGCAACCGACGACCGCCGCACCGCCGTATTCGACCTACGCGTACCACGTGAACACCGGTGACGTCGCCTCTGTGCTCGCCGAGTACGTCCGATGGAACGCCGGACCGAACGCCGTCACCGCCCGCAAGGTTCCCGGGCTGCTCGTCCCGGCCGTGACCGCTGCCGGTCCGATCATCACCGTCTCGGCACGCTGGCAGAACCTGCTGACACTGCTGCAGGACACGGCCAGACCGCACGGCATCCTGTTCGACGTCGTCGACCTGACGTTCCGCGCCTACCCGGCGGTGAACCGTGGCGCCGTGTTCTCCGAGGACCTGGAGACGCTCGCCGGGTTCGTCACCACCGCGGAGGCCGCGACGGCGAACAAGGTCGTGGTCGCCGGTGGCGGAGTCGGGACGGCGCGGATCATCCGCGAGTCGTCCCACGCCGAGTCGGTCGCGACATGGGGTCTCGCCGAGACCTTCGAGGACAGGCGCGACACGACCGACACCGCCGAGCTCGACAAGGCCGCCGCGGAGGCGCTCGCCGCCGGTGTGCTCCCGGTGACCGTCGTGTTCAACCCGATCGACACCGAGGCGCAGACGTTCGGGCGCGACTGGCTGCTCGGCGACATCGTCACCGTCACCGCCGGCGGGCTGACCGTCATCGATCAGATCCGCGAGGTCCACGTCACACTCGACGGGGACGGCGCGACGGTCATCCCGTCGGTCGGCAAACCTGCCGGTGATCTCGCACTGTTCCGATCGCTCGCCGGGCTCGACCGACGCGTGCGCCAGCTGGAAAGGATCTGACCATGGTCGCAATGAACGTATGGCCGACCGATGGGGCCGCAGGTTCGGTCGCCACCGAGGCGAAGTGGCGATCGATGGCCCGGGCCTGGATGGCGTCCGGTGTGATCTTCGGGACCGGTTCGGAGCTCGGCTGCACCGCCTACGCCCATCCGAACGCCACGATCGCCGCGGGCGCAGCCTGGGTCGACGGGCACTTCTGCGAGCTGGCCGCCCCGACTGTCATCACCTGCACCGCGAACGGGCTGATCGTCGTCCGTGTCACACCGGCGACGAACACCGCCGAGCTCGTCTACCGCGACGCGGTCACGCAATGTCAGCAGACACCGACCGGTGTGTTCGAGATCCCGGTCCTCAAGATCACGGGCAGCGTCAATCAGGACGCCCGGGCGATCATCATCCCCAGCGGTGAGCTCAGGTTCACGAACGTGGCGAGTCGCGCCGCGTGGACCGCCGCACAGGCGACACCACCCCCGATCGGGCTCGCCGGGTTCGTGAGCGCGTCGGACAGCACCCGCGGCGCGTACGAGTACAGGGCGGAGGGATGGACCCGACCGTGGAACATGCCCTGGGGTCATCTCGCGCAGAACACGTGGGACACCGACCAGAACGGGATCGGCCTGAGCGGGGCCGATGTGGCTGGCAGCGCGCTCAACTGGACCGGGTGGGCCGGTCGGACCTACCGCTACTCCTGGCAGTTCCTGGCGAAGCTCCCGGGTTCTCCGGAAGCGCTCACCATCAACCCGGTGATCGACGGCGGCACCTATTCGCCGCCACCCTGGATCAACTTCGTTTTCGGGTCGCTCGCGCCGCAGATGCAGTCCGGATTCTTCCACTTCACAGTGGGGAGCAATGGCCCCAAGACGATGCTGATCCACCTCACTCCCAAGACCTCGGTGGACGTCAACGCCGCGCTGGTGCCGAGCCGGTTCATCCTGGAGGATCTCGGCCCATCCGGGCCGGCCGCCACCGCCACCGATGCACCCGACGACGAGCCGCAACCGGCGAAGACGAAGACGAAGGCGAAGCCGAAGTGATCGGCGATGCCGACCCGGAGGACGCCTACGATGCGGGCGACCCGATCAGCGAACGTCTCGCCGTGCTCGTCGCCGTCGTCGAAGGCATCCGCGAGGAAACGGACGACGCCCGGCGCGCCCGCCGCCGGCTCGACGCGATCCGGGTCGTCGACGCGTTCCGGGACGAGCTCACCGTGACCGGCACCCACCTACGTCAGCTCCGCGATGAATTGGAGGCGATCACGTGACGCCCGGCAAATACGACCTCACCCTGTACCGAGGCGACACCCACGCTTTTCGGGTGCTGCTGTGGGCCGACAACATGCAGACGGTCCCGTACGACCTGACCGGCGCAGAAGTCGAAGCGGAGATCCGCGAGAAGTCCGCGGGCACGTTCGTCGTCGCGCTCGAGACCGTCGTCACGCTGCCGAACATCGTCGACGTGACGATGACACCGGACCTGTTCGTCACCTGCCCATCGAAAGGCGTGTGGGACCTGCAGGTCACCACCGCCGATGGTGAGGTGCTGACGCCGCTCGCCGGTGCGGTGACCGTGACACCGGACGTGACCGATTCGCTGATCATGCCGGCGGTGCGGCGATGAGCCCGCCAGAAGTGATCGTGGTCGGCACACCGGTCGACGTCGTCCATGTCGGTTCGGTCGGAGGCCCACCCGGGCCCGCAGGCCCGACAGGGCCCGCAGGTCCGACCGGCTCGGCTGGAGCGACCGGTGCGACGGGTCCCGCGGGACCGCAAGGTGAGATCGGACCGGCAGGCCCGCAAGGGCCGGCAGGACCAGGCGGTGGCGCGGCGTTCGTTCGTCCCGCGACCCTGGCGCGGTGGTGTCTCGCCAACGGCCGCGCCCAGACCGGACCGGAGGTTGGCTACGCGCCCGGATTCCAGAACTTGAACTACTGGGCCCCATGGCAACCCCGCGCCAATCATCGGATCACCGCTGTCTGTATCTCCGTTGTCGTCGCGTTGGCGAACACCACGATCCGGATCGGGCTCGTCAGTCTCGACCCGACCGACGGTCAACCGCTCGCCCTGATCGCTGACTTCGGCACGATCGCGTCCGGCACGACGGGCGAGAAGTCGATCACCGGTCTGACCGCCGATGTGGTCGCCGGGACGTGGTATTCGTTCTGCACGGTCCGGGCGATCGGTGGCGGTGACCCGTCCGTGCAGGCGTACCCGTGCGAGGGGACATGGGGTTACGACGCGTCGGTCGTGAACCGGGTCAATGCCACCGTCTACACCGCGTCCGGGAGCTCGCAGCTCGCCGGGTTCTCGAACCCGCCACCGGACTGGACCACCTATCAATCGACGGTCAACAGTGTCCCCGGCCCGGTCGACATCGTCCGGGTCAAGATCGGAGCGACCCCATGACCACCACCCGCAACGACATCAACCAGTCGTGGGACGCCGACGGCAACCTGGTCGAAGAAGTCGAGGTGGTCGTCGACATCACCGACGAGGTCAACACCGCGCAGCTCGTCGGCGAGTCGGACGAGTCGGTCGACAAGCTCGTCCTCGTCGTCGAGGCGCTCAACGCGATCACCGCACTCACGAACGCCGACATCAACGCCAACCCGGCGGCGATCATCAAGGACCTGGCCCGCGAGTGCAAGACGATAGGCCGCGAGGCGAACCGCGAGGCGCGGCTCACGTCCGGGCGGACCGAGTCGACCGACACCGGCACGATCGTCGACGAGTGAGATGGGCTCCCGCTACCTGACCGACCTCGCCGACGTCGCTCGGCGCACCGGGTTCGCGGTGATCGAGGTCGACGGCTGGCAGACGCGGGGCCGCTCGTCCGGAGGGTACGACCCGGGCCGGCCGTCGCACGTCATGGCGCACCACACCGCGTCGGGCCCGGGCTCGGACGGCTGGTCCGACGTGAACTACTGCACGTTCGGCGCCGACGCCGCGCCGCTGTGCAACCTGTACATCTCCCGGGTCCCGGAGATCTTCGTCTGCGCCGCCGGCGCGACGAACACGAACGGGTCAGGGATCGACCCGTGCGGGCTCGCCGACGACGACACAATGAACACCCACGCGATCGGGATCGAGGCCGCGAACGGTGGCACCGGCGAACCGTGGCCGTCCGGCCAGCAGGAGTGCTACGTCCGACTCTGCGCCGAGCTCGAGCGCGCCTACGGCATCGGGCAGCTGCACTCGCACTTCGAGTACGCACCGTCACGCAAGATCGACCCGGCCGGCCAGTCGCGCTACGCCACGGGCGGTGACCTGTGGGACATGGGCGCCTTCCGTGAGGACGTCGCCGATCACCACTCCGAGCCCGAGCCCGAGCCGATCCCGCCACCCGACGACCAGGAGACCGACATGGCATTCATCATCCGCAACCGTGACACCGGGGAGACCGCGCTCGTCTACGGCGACCACCAGGTCGTCGGGCTCGCCGGTGGAGACCTTGCCGACTACCGCTTCCGGTTCGGCGACGAGCTGGACACCGACCCGGTCGTCTGGGCGCAGTTCATACAGAAAGCAGGAGGATGACCGATGATCTCCGACGCCCTGATTTCAGGCCATACCACGCTTGCGGACTGGCTACTGCTGATCGCCGTGATCGTGTTCGTGATCCACGCCGTGCTCGCCTGGACGAAACGGCCCGACCCGACCAACGGCGCGCTGCTGCCCGCCGGGCTCGCGCTGACCGCGCTCGCGCTGCTGGTTTTGTGACTTGGGCGGACGTCGCGGTCGCCGGGGCGTTCGTCCTCGGTCTGGTCGGCGGTGCGCTCGTCACGATCAGGATCACCCGCTACGTCCTCGAGTACCTAAGAAAGGAAAACCGTGATGAGCACAACTGAGACAGGACCGGCGACCGAGCCGGGCGAGTTCGAGCCGGTCGAGCCGGTGCCGTTCGAGCCGGACGAGGACGACGACGACGAGTAGGGGATCGTCTCAGACGTCGTAGCAGAGGAACCCGAAGTCGGCTGTCCCCTCCGGCGCCGGCCGTCCGACGAGCTCGTGCAGCGTCCCATCGTCCTCATGGGGCTCGAGGATCGAGCACGGCCCGTAGACCATCGCGTTGTCCTCCCACACCCACACGAGACCCTCCGCGGTCTCGACCGGCTCGGCCTCTGGCGGCACCTCGGCCGGTCGATCATCTTCCGCGACGGTCACCGCCGGCTCCGTGTCGTCGGCCTCGTCATCGCTACCGCAACCCGCGAGCGCCAACGCTGCGACGAGGAGAACTCGGGCCAA
>Ga0193738_1000722_pt1 | contig 15086 bp, 11 predicted proteins | sample L2a1metaG_FD_144927 | JGI IMG/M metagenome (GOLD analysis project Ga0193738, IMG submission 144927) | Soil microbial communities from a riparian zone of the East river system, Colorado, United States - L2a1 | ecosystem: Environmental > Terrestrial > Soil > Riparian zone | place: USA: East River...
ACTGGTGTCAACTCATATGCCATGTATGATCTCGGGGGCGCCAATTCATTCTTGTCACTCCAGGCGGTCGAGCTAGGCTTGCAGGTCCGACAGATGGCTGGCTTTCATCATGAGAGGACCGTTAAGCAATTGAATATTCCCGATCATTATGAGATCGGCGTTTTTATTGCCGTTGGATACCCGGGAGATCCTCAAACGCTACCCGAAAATTTGAAGCTGCGTGAACTCGCCCCGAGAGAACGGATCCGTCAGCAGGAATTCGTTATGAACCGGACCTTTTGAATTCCCTGTGCGTATTTCCAGTTAAAATTCGCTTGATAACTATTCGGCTATTGGCAACGTGAAAGATACTGTTGTTTCTTTGCCAGGTACGCTGTCAATGTTAAGAGTTCCACCGTGACGCATGATAAATTCCTTGCAAAGTAGCAACCCGAGGCCTGTACCTTTTTCTTGCTGTGTTCCTGCACGGGTGAAGTATTCCTGAGACGCCATGATCATTCCGATCTCAACTTTCGTCATTCCAATCCCAAAATCCTTCACGCGAACGATACAAAGTTGGCCGTCCGCTGAAGCAGAGATCAATACACTTCCGTCCGCTTTAGAGAACTTAATGGCATTATGGATTAGGTTTCTCAAAATAAGCTGAAGCTGATTTGGATCGGCAACCACGCGAATGGGATCCTTCGTGAGGTTTTCCAACGTCACATTTTTTCTTTTTGCAACCTCTTCCATTAGTCGGCATGATTCTTCGATTGCGCCTTTTATGTCGACTGTTTCATGCTCCGTTTTGATTCCTTCCATCTGACTTAAGGACCAGTTCAAGAGATTTTCCAAAGTTCGTTGCGTGACGTCCAGGTTAGCCTTTAGCTTATCAGACACCGCTAAGAATTCCTGCGGAACCATAACTCTGTTTGTTAGTAACTCAAGCAGAGATTGCAGATTGCCAATTGGACCGCGCAGATCGTGACTTATAACTGAAAAGAGTTTTGACTTGAGCCGGTTAAGCTGTTGAAGACTTTCTGCCTGAACCTCCATTTCTTCCTTCTGCTGTTCGATCGCCCTGTTTTTGATTTCAAGCACATGGTTCGCTCTCTTTTGAATCACACGAAGACGCCCTAAAACGAATATCAACAAAAGCAAGAGTACAATGCTAACGAGAAGAAAAATGGTAAATGAACGTTGATTAGTCACCTGTTGCTGTTTGAGAGCATTTTCATGTTCGAGTAGCTTGATTTTACTTTCCTTATTCCCCAACTCATATAATGCCTGCATTTCCTGGATCTGCCCGTTACGTTCAGCGCCATAAATACTGTCTTTCAACTGATTCACAAGTTTGAGCTCCTTGTACGCTTGCACTGGGTTGCCCTGGTTGAAGTAAATTTCCGCCAATAGATTGCGCGCCCTTAACTGTATATTAAGATAGCCAATAGCTCCAGTGAGCTCAATTGATTTATTCAAATACTTAATACTCCGGTCGATATTGTGTAAGTAGTAGTCATCTTGTGCAGTTTGAAAATAGGATACGCCCAACGCGCGCATGTTTCCGACGAGGCTATCTATCTGCAAAGCCTTTTGATTGAACACAATGCTTTTCTTGTAGTCTTTCAAGGAAAAATAAATTCTGGCATTTCGTCCGTAGAGGATACTTGCGTTTAAAGAGTCGTGTACGGATTCATAAAATGCTATCCCCCTGTTAGAATAGCTAAGAGCGGAATCATATTGTTTTTGTTCAAGAAGCAGGAAAGATCGCTCTCTGAAAACGTCGGCCTGAAGCGCTTCATTTGAGTGGGCAACTGCAAGGTCCATAGCGCGATTGAGATAGGCGCCTGCCTGACTGAAATTTTTGAGATCGGTTAGGGTTCGGGCGAGCGCAAGTAAAGTTTCACCCCACAGGTAGAAATACGTGGAATTTTCGAAGATCCTGAGAGCTTTAAAACCAAACTCGGTGCTAAGCCTGTAATTTGCTTTTGCCCAATGAGCTTTCGATAAAATAAAATAGCAGTATCCTTCGATATAATCATTTTTTTCATCAAGGGCAGTATTCAAAATCGAAGTGGCTATAGCAATAGAGGAATCCGGTTTCGCAAGGAAAAGTTTGTAAGCATGAACGGCGCGGAGGCGCAAGGCGGCGCTGTCTTGCTCAACGGCAAAACAGGGTGTGGAAAGCAGGACGCCAAAAAAAAGGGCCGATCCTATGAGAAGAACCTTCATCTCATACAAATACTGATTTATCCCACACACTTACAAGCGAATCGAACCCAAAAAAGTACAACGCACGGCCGGGTGCAAAAACAAATCCTGAAATCGGATGAAATGACACTATGCCGCCCAAGAAATTTTGTTCAAATCTTATCTTGACCAGTCTATTCAACAAAAAACTTTTGTCACTGCAAAAAAACGTTCGTGCAGGGGCCTTTAGTCGGAAGGTTTGACCATTCCGGCGATTTAACAATTTGCCCTCCACTCGTATGGATATTAGATTGCGTATATTAATAGAATAATGCGAATTCTGTCAATGCCGACTGCTACTACCTTTGCTTCTCTTCGCGTTCTAACGGCCATACTAATTCTATTGACTGGTTTTGATTTCTCCAGAGCCCAAACGTATCCTTCCGATTTCGGCCAGGTTCTGGTTAGCAATGGAATCAGCAATCCTACTGCGATAGCTTTCGCGCCAGACGGACGTATTTTTGTTGCGCAACAGGCTGGAGCGTTGCGTGTGATAAAAAACAATTCTCTTTTGCCAACTCCTTTCGTTTCCCTAACTGTCAGCTCAACCGGCGAGCGCGGCTTATTGGGAATAGCTTTCGATCCCGACTTCCAATCAAACAATTACATCTATCTCTACTACACCGTACCGGGTTCGCCACCACATAACCGTATCAGCCGGTTTACAGCAAACGGAGATGTTGTGTTGGCAGGGAGTGAGTCGATTGTGCTTGAACTTGATCCACTCAGCGGCGCGACGAACCATAACGGAGGCGCTATGCACTTTGGCAAAGATGGCAAACTTTATATAGCCATTGGCGAAAACGCTACGGCCTCCAATGCACAAAACCTAGATACCTATCACGGCAAATTGTTAAGGATAAATAAAGATGGCAGCGTACCCGCGGGTAATCCTTTTACAACCGGTAGCGAGCAACGCCAGCGTGTTTGGGCTTACGGTCTGAGGAACCCATACACTTTTTCGATACATCCGACTACGGGCAGAATTCTCGTAAACGATGTGGGTCAAGACAACTGGGAAGAGATAGATGATGCGACGACAAGTGGTAAGAATTTCGGTTGGCCAACCACAGAAGGCACATTTAATCAAGGTACCTATCCAAATTTTACCAATCCCATATATGTTTACCAACATGGAAGCGGCGACGGAAGAGGATGTGCTATTGTGGGTGGCACATTTTTCAGCCCCACGACAACAAACTATCCCGCTATGTATGTTGAGAGATATTTCTTCCAGGATCTTTGTAATGATTGGATTAATACTCTTGACCTGTCCGCGGCGCCAGTCCGAGGTTCATTTGCCACCGCTATCTCAGGTGATGGATTGGCTATCACAACGGGTATTGACGGGAACTTGTATTATCTGAGCAGAACTAATGGTGCTGTATACAAGATCGTTTACAACAACACGACTGCCCCGTTTATAACAAACCAACCAATCACCTTAACTGTGGCGGAAGGCCAGTCAGCAACACTCAGTGTTACCGCGCTGGGAAGTACACCTTTATCGTATCAATGGAAGAAGAATGGAACTGATATTCCCGGCGCGATCAATTCAACGTTGACGTTTGCGAGCTCAGGTCTTGGAGATAACGGGAGCTACAGTGTGGTAGTGTCGAACTCGACTGGTAGTGCGACAAGTACAACAGCAACGCTCACAGTCTTGGAAAACGAGATACCAGTTGCAGAAATACTGTTGCCTGGCACAGGAGCCACTTACATTGCAGGCACAAGTATTAATTTTTCAGGTAGCGGTACCGATGCGGAAGACGGAGCGTTGCCTGCTAATGCTTTCAGCTGGCAAATTAATTTCCACCATGATACCCATAAGCATGATCAGCCAGCCATTAATGGAGTGAAGCAGGGAACGTTCCTTGTCCCCAATGAGGGAGAAACATCCGACCACGTTTGGTACAGGATAATTTTGACTGTGACCGATTCTCAGGGTTTGATTGGTAAGGATTCTGTTGATGTGCATCCAAAGAAATCGACATTGAGGTTCGTTACGTCTCCCGCCGGATTAAAGATAACGTTGGACGGCCAGCCCCTGGTGGCGCCGGATTCAGTAGTTAGTGTTGAAGGTATGATTCGCACGATCGGAGTTGTCTCACCGCAGGAAAAAAATGGCATCACCTATCACTTCTTGAATTGGACCAATAGCGATGACGAAACTCTGATCATCACCGTTCCAGAAAATGATTTAACGTTGACCGCAAAATATTCGCATGTGGTCGGAGTAGAACTTGATTTGTATGAAGATAAAGTTTCGGTCTACCCCAACCCATCCAAGCAAGGTATTGTCACCATCAAAATTCCATCCGAAATTGCTCAAAGAATAAGAATTCAGATGGTGGATCTATTGTCTCGTGAAGTGGCTTCACAATCGGCAGAGCTGAGCGCGGGTTACAACGAATTATATTTTCACTACGGAACAGTTCAAAAGGGTATGTACTCCTTCATCATTGAAATGTCTGATAAAACGATTTCAAAGCGGCTGGTTGTTTCCGAGTAACCGCTATTGTTTTGTAAGCTTTATAATGATCTCCTCATATTTCGGGAACGCAGTCAGAAGGTCTTTGCGTTCGGCCATTTCAAAATCCTGAAAATCAAAACCTGGTGCTACCGTGCAACTTGCTAGTGTATAAGTGGCATTCTGAGCAGTTGCTGCGCCGAACCAGTGGTTTGCCGGAATTGCAACTTGCAACGACTCCCCATTTTCCACGTCGGGCCCTAACGTGTACTTGATCAAACCCCGTTCGCCTAACACATAAATATTAAGCGGGCCTCCATAGTGAAAATGCCATAGTTCATCAGATTTAATTCTGTGGAATAATGAGCGGTCTTTTTGAGTCAATAAAAAATATATCGCAGTGGATGCGCTGCGCCAGCCTTTGAAGTTGTTGGCCAAATCGTTTACCGAAATTTCTTCTCTGCTTCGATAAGTTTCCCTGTAGTAGCCGCCTTCCGGGTGCTGCTGCAAGCGAAGGTGTTCGATCCAAAATTCTGGTGTGCGCATAATATTTATGATCGAAATAATTCGATTTCCATGTGTCAAAATAATATTTGTCCCATTGGGTTTCAAATGTTTACTTTGCATTCCCCGGAAATCGGGGCACGACTCCGTAGCTCAGCTGGTAGAGCAATTGACTCTTAATCAATGGGTCGAGAGTTCGAATCTCTCCGGGGTCACAGATTATTGGGTGATTTTTTGATATGGTTATTTGGCGATGTTGCATATCACCAAATAACCATATCACCCGATCACAATATAATCGGGGTGTTAGCTCAGCTGGTTTAGAGCACTACCTTGACAGGGTAGGGGTCATTGGTTCGAATCCAATACATCCCACTTTTTATTTAATAATAAAGAGGTTTAGTGATTTGTTGATTGGCTAACAATCAATCAGTAAACACCAAATCACCCGATCCCTCAATCACTAAATGACTTATGTGGGTATCACGAGCCGACGTGTTTCACGAAGGCGGGGACTTCCTGATCAGGAATTTTAGGCGCTGGCTCATCCGTCTCTTCAACACAAGCCCATAAAGAGCTTGACAGAATAAGAACAATCACCAAGAACATTCTGGATTTCATACCTTGATGTTTTGACTTTATTTAATGGGGACATTATTTGACTTCAAAGTCACAATCGATTGTGCGGACCCGGAAGGCGGCGTTGGTCTGATTTCTTCTTCGACACATCCTATTAAAAAAAGAGCAACAACAAGGATCGAGATGATGACATTAGTTTTCGTTTTCATAATTGTGATGTTTAGAGTTGAGAAACTTTTGTGAGAGTCAATGATCCAAAGGTGAGTGTAACTGAGCAGCGTTTGCTATTCCAATTGTTACATGATTTGTCTCATTTGAACAGACCGGGAAGGCACACACAAATCGGATAACAATTCTGTTACTTGCTTTAACAATTCTGATACAAGCACGATTATTTAGCTTCGCGCATTTTGATTGCGATCTAAAATCTGTGAAAAGCGCTACCAGATTTTCAGTAGCTATTTCAGGTATACATCATTTACAACTGCAACCGTTGCTTTTGACTTCTTAGTGATTTAGAGTTTGTTGCTTGGTATCGATAAATCTGCATTCATCAATCACCAAACCAACCAAATCCCCCAATCGCAAATTAATTGGACCCCGAAATACAGAGGTTCATTGCCAAAAATTCGCTGTTTAAAGGTGGGCACACCATTTTAGCCTACTCCATACGTTATTACCCCCGATAAACTAAAAATCTCATTATGAAGAAAAACAAAGCATGGGTATTCCTATCAATGTTTGCAATTGCGGTCGGATGTCAGGATGATGATGAACCGGCAAATTCAATCACATCCGAAGAGGCCGCAGTTATTGTTTCATCGTCGTTAGCAGCAAATACGTCGGGAGTGTCTTTCGTTTCTGGTAAAGCAGCCGATGTCACGGAGGATTTGTTAGAAGATAATGCCGGGGGAAGAGTTGCTGCTTGTGGTCTTTCTCAGAATCTTGATCTTTCCGGCGCTAGTCCTGATGGTGCCGCCATTACCTATAGCTATGATTTCAGCTATAAGTTTAAGTTGAATTGCAATACTGAAAGCGAACCTTCTGAGGTTTCAGTGGATCTTAGCTACAGTGGAGAGTTTGATGCTCCAAAGATCGCTGCTGACCATTCGGGTATCGCGGAACTGGATGTGACAGGTCTAGAGGAGGCTACTGAAGAATTCCTTTTGAACGGACTGTTCAAGAGAAGTGGATCATTTGAAAATAAGGAACAGGCTCATTCTGCAAACAGCAGTATAGAGATCACGTTGAAGGATGTAACTGTTAAGAAGGGTACTCATCAGATCCAGGCCGGTACAGGTACGTTCGTTGTAAAAGGTAATGTGCCGTCCAAGGGTGATTTCAATTATACTGGGAGCATCACCTTCCTTGGCGCCGACAGTGCCGAGCTGAATGTAAGCGGCAATAAGTTTACTGCAAATCTCAAAAGCAGTGAGGTAACGAAGAAAAATTAAAGCACAGGTAGATTTTAAAAGGCCCGGAAACTCTCCGGGCTTTTTTATTCATCTCTTAGCACCCATCACGGCTCCCAACCGCGGCAAGCACTCCATAAGGTGTTTCAAGCAAGTCCTTAATAGGTACGTCCTCCGGAATGCCATTTGCTCGAAAAAATTCGTTGGTGCTGATAATGCCCCTAAGAGCTTTATTCCAGTCAGCAGTAAAAAACTGACGCCCGGCTGGCGTTAGTCTGAAAGTGTAGTGGAATGGCAAAAAAATGTCCGCCTTTATAAACACATAATTTTCTATCGCGGCTTTATAAACTTTCCCAGAAAAGTCAAGCATGAATATGTCTGTTGGGGTCGAAGTAATTGTGAAGATTGCTTCTTGCGAAAAAACCCAGGTCCAATTCATACCTAGATTATTCGTACGCAGCACTCCTTTGTTCGTCGCGACAAACAAGTCGTTCCTTTCCGAGGTAATTGAATTGACTTGTAAACCGTTTAAGAAAAGTTTCCATGACGTGCCCTCATCGTGAGAAATAAAAAGCCCCTTGTCTGTTCCGGCGTAGAGGTCTCCATTAAGATGATAGAGCACCCGTATGTTTGAATTCGTCAGTCCTCTACTTGCCGGCTTCCAGCTGCTTCCGAGATCATCGGAATAAAACAACCCGTGTAAATAAGTACCAACAAATATGAAGTTCCCCGCATGAACGATGGAAAGGACACGCGCATTTTGAGGAAGTCCCTTGCTGGATGAATACCAACTTTTCATGCGATCGGAGGATATAAATACTCCGTGCTTTTCGGTGCCAACGATCACTACCCGATCCGTCGTAGTCCAGGCGTTCACAACTGCATCTAACGGCAGCCCCAGGTCTGCACGGGTCCAATTGACGCCTCGATCAACACTCATATAAATTCGACCCTTATCATAATTCGGCTGACGATAGACACTATCCTGCTGACCATAGACACTGCTACAGATCACACTTAATAAAACGAGTAGATTTTTCATAATGGTTACTTCTTAGTGGTAAATAAATGAATCTCCAATCCTATTGCGTCCGAAATTGCACCATCGCCAATGTCAAAGAAAAATTTGCCAGAATTATAGCGGACATTCCATCTTGTGCGATCGAACTTGAATTTAGCCTTTGCTTCAAGACCGGTGTCGTTGAAATCAATGAGCGCTGGAAAAGTGAGGCTGTTCTTAACTCCCTTGAGAGTCAAATCACCCGTCACGTCATAATTTGGACCGCCGGTGACGGCGTCCTTGATTTTTTCGGCCTTAGTAATTTCGAAGCGAGCCAGGGGAAATTCATTAACTGAAAAGAAATCATCGCTCATAAGATGACTTTCAAGATCCTTGGCTCCATCGTCGGCAGTCATATCAAGATCTTTAATGGTTTTCATATCGATATCGAAATATCCCGATATGATTTGCTTATCATCGACCGTTATCTCGCCTCCTGAAAGACCAATGGTGCCGTTGTGCTCTGAAAAGCTGAAAACATAATAGCCGATCCAACTAACTGCACTTCGGTTTATATCAACTTTGTACGTGGTGGCTCCTTTGGGTTTGAATGATAACAGCGTAGGCATCAATAATGCGAGAAAAATGAGAAAGCCTTTAGGAAAGAGTGATTTCATATTTATGGGTGGTTTTTCACAACAAACCTATCTCCAGTTTAGCCACACTCTTGTAAAAGGCATGTAAAAAGATGTTAATGATTTGTAAAATTCTGATTGTCGAGGAGATTACTGCGTATTTTTACTGCGTCGCCGACAATCAGGATGAAGAAAGGAAAGAGTTACCGTGTTATTATCACGATCGCTTTGTTAGCGTTAGGCGGGCTTCTTGTCGTCCAGGTAAATTGGTTTGTGCGTGCCTATGGTATGCAGGCACGACAATTCGATAGCAAAATAAACCTCGTGTTAAGAAGCATTTCCGATCAGTTGCTAAGAATGGATAATGATTCGACGTCGAGGATCAATCCAGTTATTCGTGCCGCGTCGAACTCATATTATGTGGACTTCAATCGTTACATCGTTTATTCATCCCTGGATTCTATTATAAGGAAAACGTTCAGAGAACATGAGATGCTGTTGCCGTTTGAGCTCACAGTGTTCGAAGATAAGTCTAACACCATAACGTTCGGAAACTTCTATAAGGAAGGCGTTTCATCAGAAGCCGAGGTTACATGCCTCTCTCGCGATTTGCCAGAAAAGACATCCATGGATTTTTCGATCACAATCCCCGACAAACACATGAGCGTCATCGGGGACCTTGGGGTATGGATATTTTCGGCAGTAGCTTTTACGCTTGTCCTTGTTCTTTTCGGAGTTATGATAATTGGTCTTTCGAAAGACAAGAAACTAGCAGAAGTGAAAGCCGATTTTATTAACAACATGACTCATGAACTTCAAACGCCTATTGCCAACATCTCAATTGCAAGCGAGGTACTTCGGAAAGGGTCGGCGAGTTTAAGCGAAGAAAAGGCTGTTCATTATGCAGATATTATTTACAAGGAAAGTCAACGGTTAAGGTTTCAGGTGGAGCAGGTTCTTCAGACTGCGATGATGGAGAAAGGTGAAATCGAATGGAGAAAGAGTGAAGTAAACCTGAATTCTGTGATAGAAGAAGTTATCAAAATCTTTCAGTTGAGAATTCAAACCAGACAGGGGCAGATAAAAAGCAAGCTTGATGCGTTACAACCCCTGGTATTCGGAGACCGTCTTCACCTCGCCAATATTTTCTACAGCCTTCTCGATAATGCGGACAAGTATTCGCCCGCCACGCCACAGATAACCGTTTCCACGCGAAATGCCGACAACGGAATATTAGTAGCCATTGCCGACAATGGGATTGGCATCAATAAGGATATCCAGCAATTCATCTTTGACAAGTTTTATCGCGGTACGTCGGGCAATATTCATGATGTGAAAGGTTTTGGCCTCGGCCTTACATATGTGCGCGAAGTTGTGAAAGCTCATCAGGGCAAAGTATCGGTGTCGAGCGAGGAAAACCAAGGAAGTGTGTTTGAACTATACTTTCAAAACTGTTAACATGAAAACCAGGATCCTTTTAGTCGAAGACGACGAAAACATGCGATTCCTGCTGAATGATAATCTGGAGATGGCCGGCTATGAAACTGTTGCTGCCGGTGATGGACAGACGGCTCTGAGTATTTTTATGAAGCAGGAATTTTCGCTTTGTGTGCTCGACGTGATGCTTCCAAAAAAAGATGGGTTCACACTCGCCATGGAGATTCGAAAGCTGAACACAAATGTTCCGATCATTTTTCTCACTGCCAAGGCGTTAAAGGAAGACAGGATTCGTGGGTTTAAGGTCGGTGCAGACGACTACATTACAAAACCTTTCAGTATCGAGGAATTTCTACTCCGTATTGAAGTCGTTTTGAAACGGGTATATAGAACACCTACGAAATCAGATCTGCAATCGACATACCAGCTGGCGAAGTCCACATTTGATTTCAACAATAAGGTGATCATGAGAGCAGGAGAAGTGTTGACATTGACGTCAAAAGAAGCAAAACTACTTCGCCTGTTTTGCATTCATCAGAACAAAGTCATAGAACGTGACATTATTCAAAAAGCTATCTGGGAGGATGAAGGATATTTCGTTGGGCGAAGTATGGATGTTTTTATTTCAAGATTGCGTAAGATCTTCAGGGATGAACCGACAGTTAGTATTCAGACCATTCACGGCGTAGGATACAAACTGGAAATCGCATCGAAATAAAAAATGGCCCGCACGAATATATGCGGGCTATTCAACTACGCTTATTAAGAGTTCAGCTTATCCAGGTCTACAATGATGGTGATTCCTTCCAGAAAGATGGTGAAGATATTATCACATGCACCTTCACCAAAGTCGATGGCGGAGTTTTGTTCGTTGACCTCAAATCCTTCTGTTCCCTTAGTGAAAATAGTTGTCCCCTTGCAGCTAAAATCAAATACCAATGGATTCACGACCGCGGCTGCATATTTATCACCCTTAAGGTTTGATCCTAGAAAGTTGTACTTGGTGACTACAAATCCATCCAGATCTCCTATCAGCTCGCCTTCACCGGCGAAAGTTTCTTTGCCGCCACTTTTATAATTTACTTCAAAGGCTGTGCTGAATCGTTCTTCATAGTCGAGTCCGTTGTGCAGGCTGATATTCCAACTTCCTTCATAGAAGCCATTGATAGTCGATGGGTCTTCCACAACTTCGTTTACCCCACGTTCAGAGAATTTATCGAAGGCGATTTTAAAAACCCCCGAAGTGTCTGTTTCGCTTCCAGTAAAAGCGACAACACCAGTGATGAACTTGCCGTTATCTTCGCATCCGCCAGCGAAATTGAGAATGACCGTATAGGTTCCATCTGTATTTTCTGTAATGGTCACTAAAGCGCAAGTATCCCAACCTTCGGCGATGCGGCCCGCTTCTTCTTTACTCTTGAACAATCCACTAAGGCGATGAACGCCTGCTTGTGACCTTCCTCCAACCTGTGTTTTGAACTTAGTGCCAATTAAATTAAATGCTGCGTTATCGAGTTTCGTCTTAAGCAAGACCACCCGCTCCGTTTCTGTCTTCTCTGAGTTGTCAGTTGGGTTCTTGGGATTCAACATCTCTTCTGTGCAAGACCACAGAAGAACCGACAACGATAACGCCGACATGATTTTGAGCAACCTCATTTTCGTTTTCATTTGGATTTTGGTTTGTTAGTTAATTTTTTATTTGGTAAAATCTTTACTTCCGATGGACCGAGCATCTTATACTGCAGGGACAACGGGACGCATATCAGGTCTAAAGCTTCGTTTAAGTTGTTTTTTGTGAAGTATCCCGTGTAATGCCGGGCCGAAGGATTTGCAATTTCTATTTGAATCCTGATGTCATACTGAAGTGACAACGTTTTAAAAACTTCGGGGAGAGATGCATTCTCAAAATAGAATTCCCCTTTCTTCCACGAAATGTTTTCTTCTTTTACTTTGGAGGGTGCATCAAACTGAGCGTTATGAAGGGCGGTATATTGACCGGCAATAAGAATCACGTTTGAATCCCTTTTATTGTTGCTGATCCTCACTTTGCCTTCGGTGCACGCGACCTCATACTTATCGGCTGTGGACATCAAATTGAATTGCGTTCCCAATACCTCGACAGTAGCACTTTTGGAGGCTGCGGTGAACCGGTTTCCTTTTGTGATTGTAAAAAAGCCTTCACCGTCGAGCGTAACGTTTCTGGCCAGGCCGAACATTAACTTGTTGTAATGAAGGGACGATGCTGCATTTAGCATCACCGTTGAGTGGTCGGGAAGTGTTACAAGTTTATGCTCACCCCGCTTTGTGAACACTTCGACATCAAATTGAAGATAAACGAAATAAGCCGCCAGGGCAACAATTGAAAGTGAGGCGGCAATTCTAAGTAACAGCGCAAAATCGAGCGTGATTGTTTTGCCCGTTACAGCAATTACATTCAACCGCCTTTCAAGGATCTGCCACGCAGCAGGCTTTGAAATTTTTCCTGCAACCGTCCATTGGTATGAAACATCGAGGATCCTTCGCTTCAAAGGGCTGTGTTCGCTGTCTCCGATTTGTTCCTGATTAACCATATTGGCTGTTCAGGGGGTAATACAAGGGAAGATGATTTTACCCTACCGCGTTAGAAAAAATAATTTTAAAGATTTGCTAAAAAACGCGAAAACGATACCGTCAATGGGGTTGTTGCAACGATGGTCAAAAGCCAACAATGAGGAAGAACGTAGGTGTGAATCCGATCAATTGTAAATCGCGATATTCCGGAAGTGGTTGGTCGGGTGTCTGCAAAGTGCGCTCAAGGAATGGAATACTTAGCTTTCTGGTCTTTACGTTTTGATGGTCATATAAGTTAAAAATTGACAAGCCGATCTCTCCAAAGGTTTTGCCGATAAAGAAATTGTACGACGCGGATACGTCGAGCCTGTGATAAGCCGGCAGTCTGCTATAATTCTTCAGATCTTTTGACACCACGAAGTCTTCAACGTTGCCATTTGAATCAGTGAAGTAAGTTATGTTGTACTCAGGAAATGGTCTACCCGATCCATATAACCAGGTGCATGACAGGTCCCACCGGCCAAGGCGTAGCATATTAACCAACTTGAACTCATGTGGTTGATCCTGCAACGATGGATAAAATGTTCCGTCTTCAATGGATGGAAAGGAGTGAAGAGATTTACTCCATGAATACGAAATCCATCCTTTGTATTTTCCAAGTTGTTTTTGAACGAGGAAATCAATTCCGCTCATTCGACCGCTTCCATTCATGAGAAGTCCCTGGTCTAGTACACCATCTTTCACAAAGTAAGGCACGGGATTAAATTCGACGACGCCTTCAACATCCTTATAGTACCCCTCTACATCAAACGTAAAACCTTTTAGCCTGAGTGTTGCCCCGGCGATATAATGATTTGATTCTACAATAGGCACACCGTTCTTGTTTGAAAAGGCCCAGAAATTTTGAATACCGACGTAAGGATCATCATACTGTATAAGGTTTACAAACTGATAATAGCGGCCGACCGCTCCTTTCAGGCTAAATTGATTGTTGAACTTATAATTCAATGCAAGCCTCGGCTCACTATACCATTCTTCATTAATCTGATGATGGTTTGAACGGATGCCGACAGATGCTTGCAATTTTTCCGACAGCCTGATCTTAGCGGTTGTGTATAAACTTCCAATGTTTCCTTTGTCGTCACGTTCATCACCAACGGTACCGTTAGCGGCTGTTTTGTAATGAATCTTGTACTCCATTGCTGAAATTCCAAATTCAAGGGTTACTCTCTTGCTGACAAGCCACTCATGATCGATTGACAAGTTTGAATCATCCACTCTGTTCTCCTGGACGAATTCGAAATTGCCCTGTTGGTTGAAGTTTGTTGAATCAAGGCGATAGGTGTATTTAAAATTGTAGTCTCTAAAAAAATTCGAACCTGAAATTTTCACGTTTGTATAAAACCTCCCTGTCCATTGTCTGCCCCATCGCAAACTGAGACCATTGTTTCGCCAAACAGTACCTTCGTCAAGTGTTTCCTTAAAGGAAATATTTCGACTTATATCAGTTGATGAATCTGCCCTATTGCCATATAGATTGTCCTTGCCGCCGTAAATGCTGAGAGAAATGTTATCCTTCCTTGAAGGACGATAGGTTATCTTTGAATTAAAATCATAGAAATAGAATTTTGGATCGATTGCATCTAGTTCATTTTCAAAAGGCCTTTTAATCTGGTCGTCATTGTTCCGCGCGATATCAAAAAGATTTTTGTAGAGGTTGCTTTGTATGATATCAGAATATGCCCTTCGGGTAGAGAATATCATAGAAAGTTTTTTGCCCACCGGTATTTCGATCGTCGCGTTCGTGCTTATCAGGTTTATGCCAAACGTCCCCTTCACGTAGTTGGTATTGCCTGACTTCCCGGTAATGTCTACCACACCCGATGCCCGCCCACCATACTTTGCGTCAAATCCTCCTTTAAAAATCTGGACGTCTTTAATGAAGTCTGCATTAATCGCACTAAAAACTCCGAAGAAGTGATCGAGGTGGTAAATGGTAAATCCATCCAGCAAAATAAGATTTTGGCTTGGGACGGACCCTCGAATTACAAGGCCAGCAGAGGACTCATTTGTTCCTCCCACACCCGGAAGCAACTGCAAAGTCCTGAAGATATCGTGTTCGCCCATTGAAGGCAGACTTGTTAGCGCGTTTGGATCGAATGCTGATCTGCTTGCGTCGTCTGTCACTTCGAGAGGCGATTCATACGAATCCGTGACAACGACTTCTTTAAGAACCTTGCTGTCCGTACGAAGGGAAACAAACATTTTGT
>Ga0193738_1000723_pt1 | contig 15078 bp, 13 predicted proteins | sample L2a1metaG_FD_144927 | JGI IMG/M metagenome (GOLD analysis project Ga0193738, IMG submission 144927) | Soil microbial communities from a riparian zone of the East river system, Colorado, United States - L2a1 | ecosystem: Environmental > Terrestrial > Soil > Riparian zone | place: USA: East River...
CTTCCAGTATTACAAGAATGACAAAACTGATAATGCTTTCCGATGTAAATAAATGTTCCATGTTTTCAATTATTAGTTAGATGTCTGCAAATTTTCTTCACTATCCCCGGACCTTCATATATAAAACCAGTCCAAACTTGTATCAATGATGCGCCGGCGTCAAATTTTTCTTTTGCATCTGCACCGGTAAAAATTCCACCACTTGCAATGATCGGGATCTCGCCTTTTGTTTTTTTATAAATATATTTTACAACATCCGTTGATCTTTTTTGCAAAGGTTTTCCGCTTAATCCCCCGGTTTCAATTGTTCCGATCTTTAATTCATGTTCCAGTCCTTCACGATCTATGGTTGTGTTTGTAGCAACAAGGCCATCTAATTTTATTTCCAATGCAAGATCAGTTACATCATCCAATTGTTCTTGTGTAAGATCCGGCGCTATTTTTAATAAGATGGGTTTGGCAACTGCTTTGCCATTATTGATCATTTGCAAATGCCTAAGAATTTTTCTCAATGATTCTTTTTCCTGGAGCTCTCTTAAGCCGGGTGTATTTGGTGAACTTACATTCACGACAAAATAATCGACATAGTGATGCAATTCTTTAAAACAAATTTCATAATCCTTCCATGCGTCTTCATTGGGAGTGATCTTGTTTTTGCCAATATTGCCTCCAATGATGAGTTGTGAGCTAGTTTTTTCCTCTTTCCATTGTCTTAATCTTTCTGCAATCACTTTCACGCCATCATTATTAAATCCCATTCGATTAATAAGTGCTTTATCTTTTCGTAATCGAAAAAGTCTTGGTTGGTCATTGCCCGCCTGTGGCAATGGTGTTACTGTACCTATTTCAATAAAGCCAAAGCCAAGTGCCTCTAATTCCCTTAAATACCTGGCGTTCTTATCAAAGCCGGCACCAAGCCCAACGGGATTTTCAAATTTCAGATTTAAGATATCTGATTGCAGATTTGAATTGGCGGGAGGGGAAAAGATTGATGCAAGCAGCTTCCTCAAAAAGCCGACGCTACAAAAGACCCTCAGACAATTCATTGAAAAATAATGAACCCATTCTGTTGGGAAAAGAAACAATATGGAACGCAGGATCTTATACATTGAAATCGCTGCGAAGATAAGAACCGAATTTTTAGGGGATATAGCAAATACTTTAACTTTGGCTACTGAAGGTTGCATAAACAACTTTTATTAAATTTGGTATTGAAAGGTGAATAGAATTGTTGCAGTACAAGTGAGTGACACAACAGAAGTATAATAGTAGTAATGCAGCCTGGTAAATAATAAAAATAATTTTTATAAACTTCCCTACACCCTTTTAGGGGCTGGGGCAAATCATTTTTTATGCAAGAAGCATATATAGTAGCGGGATACAGAACCGCAGTTGGTAAAGCAAAACGTGGTGGATTTCGTTTTTACCGTCCGGATGACCTGGCGGTGGATGTAATAAAAGGATTGATGGCAAGTGTGCCGCAATTGGAAGCTAAAAGAGTGGATGATGTAATTGTCGGCAATGCTGTGCCAGAAGCCGAACAAGGTTTACAATTCGGCCGTATCATTTCTGCACGAGCTTTGGGTATTGATGTGCCGGGGGTAACGGTGAATCGTTATTGTGCATCAGGTTTGGAAACTATTGCGATCGCTACGGCGAAGATAAGAATGGGAATGGCGGATTGTATCATTGCTGGTGGTACGGAAAGTATGAGCCTGGTACCGACAGCTGGCTGGAAAACTGTTCCTGCCTATTCAATTGCTAAAGACGAACCGGACTATTATTTAAGCATGGGGTTGACTGCTGAAGCAATTGCAAAAGAATTTAATGTAAGTCGGGAAGCACAGGATGAATTTTCCTATAACTCGCATCAAAAGGCGATCAATGCAATTAAGAATGGATATTTTAAGAATGGGATACTTCCTATTGCTGTTGAAGAAGTTTACCTGGATGAAAAGGGTAAAAAACAAAAAAAGAATTATACGGTAGATACTGATGAAGGTCCCCGTGCAGATACCTCAATTGAAGCATTGGCAAAATTAAAACCTGCTTTTGCTGCGAATGGTTGTGTGACTGCCGGCAATTCATCACAAACAAGCGATGGAGCTGCATTTGTAATTGTGATGGGAGAAAAGATGGTGAATGAACTTGGCTTAAAACCAATTGGAAGATTGGTTGGTTCTGCTGTTGCAGGAGTTCATCCGCGAATAATGGGAATCGGGCCAGTAGCTGCAATTCCAAAAGTTTTGAAACAAACAGGAATGAATCTTTCACAAATTGACCTGGTAGAATTGAATGAGGCCTTTGCTTCGCAATCAATTGCTGTGATCAGGGAAGCGGGTCTTGATCCTTCTAGAGTAAATATAAATGGCGGAGCAATTGCGCTTGGTCATCCGCTAGGGTGTACCGGCTGCAAGCTAACTATTCAGAACCTGCATGACATGAAACGCCTCAACAAAAAATACGGAATGGTGACTGCCTGCGTAGGTGGCGGACAGGGTATAGCAGGGATAATTGAAAATATTAATTAGGTAATTGGCGACATTACTACTACTATAAAACTAAAGTCCGAGGGAAGCCTTTGGCTCGACTCACAGCCTGCACTGAGGTGTAGCGAAGTGTTTATCATACTTAACACTATTCAGTAATCGTGAAAATCAATTGGTATCCGGGAGTTTTTTTCCAGGGTTTAATTATTTCTGTTCATTCTGGATACGCCGTAATAATTTCTGTATAGTTAGCGTAAATTTATCCGGTGAGATAATTTCCAGCACAACTATGAGACCACGGTTAACGATATTTATAATTTTGTATATCTATTTATAACATAAAAAGGAAAACAATATCTATTAAAATTTAAAAGAAAAATTATGAAAGCAAAATCATCTTTATCTCTCTTAGCTTCATTAGTGCTAATTACATTCATATTTACCCAATGTCAAAAAGGGGATGTGGGCCCGGCAGGTCCCGCTGGTCCAGCCGGTTCAAACGGTGCAGCAGGCCCTGCTGGCGCCACAGGCCCTAAAGGCGATACTGGAACTGCTAATGTTATCTATTCTCCATGGTTAGATGTTACTTATGCTCCTGACACTGTTCACATTGGCTCCGTCATTGATACAGTCGCCTGGACTGCAAGTATCACAGCTACTAAACTCACCCAGACTATCCTCGATAGAGGCGAAATGAAGGTGTATTTTAACTGGGGAACACAAACCACTCCGGATGTCGCTCCATTGCCATTATTTGATATATTTTTTACAAATGGGCTTATTATAAACCCTGAATTTTTGCTGCAGCGAATAGACCTTTTTTCCAATTTTAATGCGAGCACCGTTACAAGTGGAGGTCAAAAATATTTCCAATACCGGTATATTTTAATACCCGGATCAGTAGCCGGCCGCCTATCGAAACCTGCTGTTAATTGGAATAATTACAACGAAGTGAAAGCTTATCTCGGGTTGACGGATTGACGTGACCAGGAACTTGAATAGTAACTTTCAACGGCGTTAATCATTTTTAGTGTTTAAAACAATTGGTTTGCGCCGTTGTTAGTGTGTTTATGTAGTTTTCCTATAATTTTGCCAGATGCTTTTCGAACGCAACTATATTAAGAAAGCGTTTTCGGCAATTTTACTTGTAATGTTGTTGGCTATTCACAGCATCAAGTTGCTGCATTCACACCCAACTAATACTAATTTCTTAAATCATAGTTGTAATAACGCAGCCTTAGATATAAATGATAACTCTGAAACAGTAAACCTATCTGATTGCAGCATTTGTAGCTATCACTTAGGTAAAGATGCTGATGCCCCGGCTTACGCTTCAGCTACAGCCCCTGCAACTGAACATAATATTTTTAATTCATTCCTTCTCTCGTTTCATAAGTTTTCTTTTCACACTGCTTTTGAAAATCGGGGACCCCCTTCTATCATCTAATATTTTTTACAGAATTTATTCTGATAAATGAGATAAGAGCACTTTTATCTTCTTTTCTGTTTATCAAAAATTTCCAGCCCATTTTAAAAGCGGTAACATGTCAAAATCAATTTTATATATTTCTCTTTTCTCTTTTTTGTCAATAAAAGGCCTGTCACAGGAAAAGACCATTGGGATTGAAGGAAAGAAAATTAATTCTGTAAATGCTCAGGCAGCTTTTACAGGGAAGATCACTGATGCAAAAACCGGTGAGCCACTGGATGGTGCCAGTATTTTATTTCCAGATCTAAAACTTGGTACTCATGCTGACAATTCCGGAAAGTTTCAATTTGCGCAGCTTCCACCTGGTCATTATTTGATCGAGGTTTCTCATATTGGCTACACCAGTATCATTGAACATGTTGATATTAATGATAACACCGAAAAGAATTTTGCTCTTCAGCCATCTGTCCTGGAAAACCAGACAGTAATTGTAACAGGAGTTTCCAATGCCACCAATATAAAAAAAGCACCAATACCCGTTACAGCTTTGCGTCGTACGGAGTTACTTCAATCTTCTTCAACGAATATTATTGATGTGCTTGCAAAAAAACCGGGCATTTCACAACTAAGTACCGGGCCGGGTATTTCTAAACCTGTTATCCGCGGGTTGGGGTACAATCGTGTACTTGTAATAAATGAAGGAGTACGACAAGAAGGACAGCAGTGGGGTGATGAACACGGAATTGAAATTGATGAACTCAGTATAAATAGGGCCGAGATATTAAAAGGACCGGCATCGCTAATGTATGGTAGTGATGCATTGGCAGGGGTTATAAATCTTATTACAAATGTTCCGGTAAGTGAAGGAACGATTAAAGGAAATATTCTTACAAATATTCAATCCAATAGCAACCTGCGTGCATTAAACGCAAATATTGCGGGCAATAAAAATGGCTTTAACTGGAATATGTATGGCACATTAAAATCTGCAGGCAATTATCAGAATAAATATGATGGTAAAATATCCGGTTCATCTTTTAATGAGAAAAATTCAGGTGGCTATGTAGGTATCAATAAAAAATGGGGATACAGCCATCTTATCTTTAGCACCTTTAATCAGAATGTAGGATTGATAGAAGGTGATCGTGATGATGCTACCGGCAGGTTTATTCTTTTTGCGGGAACACCAGTTGAAAGAATTGCTACCAGTGAAGACCTTGATGAAAGAAAACCTTTTATCCCACGACAAAACATAAGACACAATAAAATTATTAATGATAATAATTTAACCATTGGCAAAAGCAGGCTAAAGCTAAATGTTGGGTATCAAAACAACCAAAGGAAAGAATTTGCAAATCCTGAAGATGAGAGCGAAGCTGAATTGTTCTTTGATATGAATACAATTACTTATAATGCTCAGCTTGTTTTACCTGAAGTTAAAGAATGGCATATTACTATCGGCGCTAATGGCATGTATCAAATGAGTAAGAATAAGGCTGAAGAAGTATTGATACCTGAATACAATTTATTTGATATTGGGGGCTTTGTTTATGTACAGCGGTATTTTAAGCAACTTACTTTGAGCGGTGGCGCAAGGTTTGATAATCGTTCAGTTGATTCAAAGGAATTTTTTGAGGGCACAGATATGAAGTTTGCTGCTTTTAATAGATCATTTTCGAATTTTTCAGGAAGCGTTGGTCTGAGTTATGAACCGGCTGATTTTCTTACACTAAAAGTGAATATAGCCCGTGGTTTCCGTGCACCCAATATGGCAGAACTTGGTGCAAATGGAGTTCATGAAGGAACTTTTCGATATGAATATGGAGATAAGAATTTGAAGTCAGAGACCAGCCTGCAGCTTGATGGAGGAATTGAGGTGAACTATGAACATTTCAATTTAGGTATCGCTGGTTTTTATAACGGGATAAATGATTTTATTTTCTATCGCAAGCTGGAATCAGTATTTGGAGGTGATTCAATAATAAACGTGGCTGGTGAATATATCACTGCATTTCAATTCAATCAAAACGATGCAAAATTATCAGGTCTTGAAGTGAGTCTTGATATTCATCCGCACCCATTGGATTGGTTGCATTTCGAAAATGCTGTATCATTTGTAAGAGGAAGATTCGATGAAAAAATAGGAGGAACGGATAATCTACCTTTGATTCCTGCTACAAAACTATCAAGCGAACTGGAAGCAAACTTTAAAAAAGGCGGAAAGGCCCTTCGTAATTTTTATTTAAAAGTAGAAATGGAACAATTCTTTAAACAGGATAAACCATTCTTTGCTTATGATACGGAAACATCGACTCCCGGTTATACTTTGTTGAATGCAGGTATTGGCACTGATATTTTAAATAAGAAAGAAAAAACAATTTTCAATATTCATTTTGCAGCTATCAATCTGACTGATGCTCCTTATCAAAATCATCTTAGCAGGTTAAAATATGCAGGAGAAAATATGGTTACAGGCAGGATGGGAGTGTTTAACCCGGGTAGAAATTTTTCTTTGAAGATAAATATACCGCTTGAGTTTTCTGTAAAGAAAAGTTGATAAGCGAACAGGACGATGAACACTTCGCTTCACTCAGTGTAGGCTTTGCGTCGCAACGGAAGTTTAATAGTAGCAATTAAACTGAGTTAATAAATATTTTACCCGCTTAAGAAAACCTATAATACTTTTAGGCATGGAACTTACTTTCAATACACCTGCATTGCTGTTTCCTGCTATTAGTTTGTTATTGCTGGCATATACAAACCGTTTTCTTGCATTAGCCAACCTCGTAAGGCGTTTGCACGATGAGTATAAAAGAGGGGAGAAGAGCACTGGTTTGATCTACCAAATACAAAGTTTAAGACGGAGATTAATATTGGTTAGATACATGCAGGGGTTGGGTGTTTTCAGTTTCGTTTGTTGTGTAGTAACAATGTATAGCATCTATAGTGAGTGGCAGGAAATTGCGAAGTATGTTTTTGCTGTGAGTTTACTTAGCTTATTGACATCTTTAATTATTTCGTTGATCGAAATAGCACAAAGCACGAAGGCCATTGAGGTTGAACTGAGTGATATTGAGGAATTGGAAAAGTCAAACTTCTTTACTGATCTTTGGAAAGGGAAAGAGGAAAAGAAGTAACAATGAAAGGATATTTCTATTTTATCAGAATTTTTATTTTAGCAAGTGTGATCCTGATCTCCTGCTCAAAAGTTGGAAGCCCGGGAGAAGACCCTCTTGATGCGATGGATCAAAACGATGATATATTTCCAATAATCACTGTTTTAAAGCCAACGGCCAACCAGGTATACATAAGTGGCGATTCAATAATTGTAGAAGGTAAGGTCACTGATGAAAAGACACTATATAAAGGAAAAGTGCAAATAAAAAATGATGTAAATGGTCTTATAGTGGCAAATGGTGATTACGAAACTCATTATTTAGCGATCATGGATTATCGGCTTGCCTATAAAGCAGTAGTCACAACACCAACTGACTTTACTATTCGTGTAGAATTCCAGGATCATGGCTTCAATACTTCTGTGACAACATTAAAAGTGAAAGTGAACCCCTAGAGTTTATTGATTGTTTTCAAAACAGACTCCCAACTTCCCCCATTATAAACTTCTGGCAAACCTGCGGACTTTAAAATATTTTTTGCCGTATTGCTGCGCATGCCTGACTCACAACAAACGATGACCGGTTTTTTCATTGATCTTATTCTTTCAATACTGGCGGAGATCCTGTCAACTGGGATATTGATGGAACGGGGAATTCTTCCATTGTCATATTCATGCGGAGTTCTTACATCAATAATGACAGCACCTTTTTTTATCGCTTCTTTGATGTTATTTTTTCCAAATAAAAAACCGAACATGATGATTTGTTTCCTTTTTAAACAATTATGCGGCTGTTAATTTTTTTCTTTCACCAATTTGCTGGCGCCACATTGCATAATACAATCCTTTTTCTTCCAATAGTTTTTCATGACTACCGGTTTCCACTACATCACCTTTTTCCAATACATAAATTCTGTCCGCATGCATTATAGTGGAGAGACGGTGCGCAATAAGAATAGTGACCTGGTTGCCGGTAGTTGATACATCTCTTATCGTTGATGTTATTTCTTCCTCTGTTAATGAATCAAGTGATGAAGTTGCTTCATCAAATATCAGCAATTTTGGCCTGCGTAGCAAAGCCCTTGCAATGGACAATCTTTGTTTTTCTCCTCCAGATAATTTTAATCCGCCTTCACCGATCATTGTATCCAATCCTTTTTCCGCCCGTATCAATAAATTTTGACATGACGCCTTATTAAGTACATCATATAATTCTTCTTCAGGTGCTGCAGGATTAACGAACATTAAATTTTCTTTTATCGTTCCGGAAAAAAGTTGAGTGTCCTGTGTTACAAATCCTATCTGGTTACGCAGATCATCAAAGTTGATATTGTTCTCGTCAATACCATTGTAAAGAATTTTTCCTTGTTGCGGACGATACAAGCCAACCAATAACTTCATCAAAGTTGTTTTACCAGAACCAGATGGTCCGACAAAAGCAATAGTTTCTCCTGTCTTTACTTTAAAACTAATATTATTAATAGCATGTTGTGATGCTGTGTGATGTTTGAAACCAACATGCTCAAATTCTAACTGTTCTATAGTGCCAAGATGTTTTGGGTCTGCAGGTTGTGGCTCGGGTGCTTTTTTCATTAGGTTGCCAAAATTTTCCAGTGATGCCTGCGCTTCACGATAAGAAAGGATAATATTACCGATCTCCTGTAAAGGTCCAAACACAAAGAATGAAAAAATTTGCATAGTTACTAACTGTCCTGCATCCATTTGTCCGCCATAAATAAGATACATCAACATAAAAAGAATTATCTGCCGAAGCGTATTTACAAATGTACCCTGTACAAAACTGATGCTGCGAATGCGTTTTACCTTAGTTAATTCAAGCCCGAGTATTTTGAATGTATTCTTGTTCAGCCGGCTTACTTCCTGTTGTGTCAACCCAAGACTTTTTACCAATTCAATATTTCTCAATGACTCTGTAGTGGCGCCGGCAAGTGCCGTAGTTTGCCCAACAATATTTTTTTGAATGACTTTTACTTTCTTACTCAGCAAGTTTGAAATGATTGTAAGCAGAAAAATACCTCCGAAATAAATTATCGGCAGGCTCCAGTGAATTGTGGTGGCATATACAGCAACAAATACAATTCCGATAACAACCGGGAAAAGGATATTGATAAAAGCAGATACAAATTTTTCCGTGTCAATTCTTACTTTTTGCAATATGCTTAAAGTTTCGCCGCTTCGGGCCTCTTCAAATTCCTGGTAAGGAAGTTTCATAGCATGCTGTAACCCTTGTGTAAAAACTGTAGCTCCGAACTTTTGTGTAATAAGATTTAAAAAATAATCCTGGAAAGCTTTTGCAATACGGCTGATCATAGCTACAGATATAGAAGCAAGCAAAAGCCAGATAACACCATAATAGTGGCGTAAGACAGGTGTTTTAGTAACGTTGCCTTTTGTATCCACTTTTATGTCAATGTCGGTCAGATTTTCATTCATAAAAAGAAAAGTATTCCAGTCAAATGCTTTTACGTTTTTATGATAGTTAGCCAGGTTGATCAGTTTTCCGAAAATGATAGGATCAAATAAGGAAAAGCCAATATTGATAGCAGCGAGGAAAAGCACCAGTATCACCAGCCATTTATAAGGTTTCAGGTATTGAATAAGAATTTTCATGTATAAGTTTCAAAAATTAGTCAACGAATATACGAATCTATAAAAGTTCTATGTTTTTGATATGAGGAAATGCAGTGTATAAGGTCAGTTACCGGTTAATGATTCTATTTTCCCTTTAAAAGCAGAAAGTTGGTTAAAAAGTTTGGGACGTGATATATAACCTTTTACCTGTTTTGTGCAAATCATATAGGATAAAAGATTATCGGCATTAAAACTTACAGGTTGTTGACGCTGCAATAATTTTTTTGCTCCTTCCAATGTAACACCGTAAGCATGAGTACAATCATGGAACCCCGCAATAGCAATATGTTTGGTAAGATTTCGGGGATAATAATTGAAATATATCTTCCTGTCTAATTTTAGCTGGGAATGCGGGGGAAAGATTTTGTAAATTGTTTGCTTGACCATTTGCTTCCAACCGAATTTTTCATTTTTTTCATATCCAAGGTAAAACAGTTCCCAATCACCAGGCAATTCATCTATTATTTCCCGAAAGTATTTCAGATTGGTAATTATCGGCACTACATCATCTTCCAATATCAATGTTTTTTCGTATCCATTTTGGATGATGTCTTTATAAATGCCTACATGCCCTAATGAACAGCATACCATTCCCAGGCTGATCTCCTCAGGACTTTTATAAAAAAGATGATACTGATCGGTGCTGTACAAACCGAGATTCTTTATTTTTTCCAAAGAGATTTCTTCTTTATCAACGCCCCAGAAAAATTCAAAGTCTAATCCTTTCAGCACATCATTTATATAATTCTTTCTTTTAGAAGCACTATGTATTGAAAGCACATAGACCTTATCATAGTAGTTATTAAGAAGGCGAAAATATTCCTGCATTAGTTAGAATTACTGTAAAGATAAATGGTGGGATTCAGACAATTAGTATCTCTTTATTCATCAAAAATTGTGCTTACCCAATTTTGGAGAGAATATTTATTTAGGATTTCAGCAGGAAGAGGAGCGCAGGGAGCACTGAAAAAATCTTTTACGGGTATCGTGTTTTCATTTTCCCACACAAAAATGTTTTTAGCATCATAAAAATCATAGGTAGTAACGGACCGGTTCGTTGTAATTATTTTTTTTTCAAGTTTCAGGGCCTCAAAGATCCGGAATGACAATCCTTCCTGTTTTGGTTGGGCAATATCCAGTAAAACGCTACTGTCATTCATAATACGAATCGTTTCCTTTCTTGGAAGTACATCGGTAAACCAGGTTATACTTTTTTCATTTTTATTTTTGGGTGTAATGTTTTTTGTAGCGAGGATATTGATATTTGTTTTGAGATCTAATGGGCGTAATGAAACAAGAATTTCTTCCAGGGTTTTCAAGCGGTCATCATGTGAAGCAACATAAGAAAGATCAAAATGAGGCTGTTCATTTTTATTGATAGCAAGCTCAGGCGAATAAAAATTTGGAAGAAATAAGAGTCGGTGATCCTTTACATCTTTTGGTTCAAAGCTGAAAAATTTATCAAAGAATTTTATGGTTCCTTTCCCTTCGGGAATTCTTGAAAAACTATCCCAGAAATAAGCAATTAGATGTTGGCCGTGATCTTTTATAAAAGGTAAATGTTCTTTTATTAGATCAGGCCTAAGAATAAGTATATCATCAAAATGAGGATGATCTTTAAATGCTGTTTCCAGTTTTCCCTTTATCGCCTTGTTGTAGAAGATCTTTTTTAGATTTTTATTCAGAAAAAGTTTTGAAAAGAAATTTTGAATTCGGTGAAATGAATTTCGATAAGTGAATCTTAATTCCTTTCCCGTCGTTGTGATCAAATAAGTTTCTGCATCAAGATATTCATGGATGCCGTTACGAATAATAGCGGTGTAATCCATGTAGTCAGGCGTAATTAATAATACTTTTCTTTTTTTTATTTCATTATTCATTTCGGTGAACAATTATTTTTTCTTCAGGTAATAGGCTGCTGTATCGCCGTTGTTTTTTTTATTCTCGTCCATCATTTTTTCCTCAAATTCTTTTATTTTTCCTTTTGTAAAAAGACTTTTTCCCTGATTAGCCGACCAGCTTTCGGCGGCGAACAATGGAATTCCTTTTAAATATTGTTCGCTGCACCAGATCAAATAGTTATTGCTGTCATATTCCACTTTTTCAATTTCAAAACCGGCGGCGGTTGCCAACATTCGCATTCCCTTTTCCGAAGGAATGAAAATATGACGTGGGGCATCCAGGCCACACCAATAGGTTCTGTAATGCTGCCAGCCATAATTGCCCATTACTGGTATTCGCACCAGCAGGTATTTATTTTTATTAAGGAGTGAATACGCTTTTTGCAAAGCCTTCAAAGGTTCAAACATGTGTTCAAGTGAATGATGCATCATGATCAGGTCAAACTTTTCATTCAGTTCATGAATTTCTTTCTTATAGATTTTTATTGCACCGTAATCGTGGCCCTCATTAATAAATGGATCAATGCCGGTTAGGTTTGTGAACCCCATTTTAAAAAGCCGTGTGAGCAGGCTGCCATTACCGCAGCCAACATCAAGAATTGCATCCCCTGGTTCTGCTTTTGATTTTTTTGCCCAATTGTATTGCTCTGGTGTTTTATACCCTATGGATAATAATGAACCGATGAGTTTACTTTTCCCGTATAAAAGAAATTCCGATTTGGCCTGTTGAAGGAAACCTGGCTTTTTCAGTTTCTTCATCTCCATTTTGAATGAGTAATAGTCTTCATTAGGATAATAGCGGGAAAAATCTGCAGGCGGGTCCATTAACTGCATTGAACCACAATTTTTGCAAAACTGGTAATGGAAAACTTCATTGAGTCCAAGCTGCAATTCTTTTACTTCAAAAACCTCATTCCCTATATCATTTCCGCAAATAATACAAGCTGTAGCCAAAGGAAATTTTTTATTTGAAGGCAAAGTAATGGAAATCGGGCAAACAACTTTATCCACCCCAACCTTCCCTGTCAAGACTGCGATATTGAATCGCCTCTGCGAGATGTTCAGGTTTTATTTTTTCACTTCCATTAAGGTCGGCAATTGTTCTTGATACTTTTAAAATTCTATCGTAAGCCCGGGCAGAAAGATTGAGTTTTTCCATTGCTGCTTTCAGTAAATTTTGTCCAACCGTATCGATCACACAAATTTCTTTTAGCATTTTACTGCTCATTTGCGCATTGCAATAGATACCGGGGTTGTTTTTATAACGTTCTGCCTGCATTTCTCTCGCCTTGATAACTCTTCGCGAATAAAAGTTGAATTATCAGAATTCTTTGTGGATGATAATTCATTAAATGCAACAGGAGTTACTTCCACGTGCAGGTCAATGCGATCAAGCAACGGCCCGGAAATTTTATTTAAATATTTCTGCACAGCGCCAGGTGGACAGGTACATTCTTTTTCTGGATGATTAAAAAAGCCGCAGGGACATGGATTCATAGAAGCGATCAGCATAAACGAGGCAGGAAAATCCAAGGCAACTTTTGCTCTTGAGATCGTTACTTTTCTTTCTTCCATAGGCTGGCGCATTACTTCAAGAACTGTTCTTTTGAATTCAGGTAATTCATCCAGAAACAATACGCCATTATGTGCCAAAGAAATTTCCCCTGGTTGCGGATTACCACCACCACCAACCAAAGCCACATCAGAGATGGTATGATGAGGCGAACGAAACGGACGTTTAGAAACCAAGGTAGAATTTTCAGGAAGCTTGCCTGCTACCGAATGGATCTTTGTTGTTTCTAGTGCTTCATGTAATGATAAGGGGGGAAGAATTGTTGGTAATCGTTTTGCCAGCATTGTTTTGCCAGCACCGGGCGGGCCGATCAATATTGCATTATGACCACCTGCCGCAGCGATCTCTAATGCCCTTTTTATATTTTCTTGTCCTTTTACATCAGCAAAATCTATTTCATAATCATACTGTGAATTATAAAATTCTTCTCTTGTATTTACAACTACCGGCTCAAGTCCTTTTTCATCATTTGCAAAAAAGTTAATTACCTCTTCAATATTTTCAACGCCAAATACATTTAAGTTATTAACTATTGCCGCTTCTTTCGCATTTGCTTTTGGAACAATAAGGCCTTTAAAATTTTCTTTTCTTGCCTGTATCGCAATGGGCAGTGAGCCTTTAATTGATCTTAGTTCGCCATCAAGACTAAGCTCACCCATTATTAAATATTTTTCGATTGCTTCATGATTTGATATTAATTCGGAAGCGGCTAAAATGCCAATTGCAATGGGAAGATCAAAAGGTGTTCCGCTTTTTTTAATATCAGCCGGGGCCATATTCACCACAATTTTTGTTCGTGGCATTTGAAATCCAAGTGATTTAAAAGTGCTTTCAATTCGCTGTAAGCTTTCTTTTACGGCATTATCCGGCAGACCGACAATAACAACCCCGATACCAGTGCTCATCCAGTTCACTTCGATGGTAATAGTGATCGCATCAACACCATAAACAGCGCTGCCAAATACTTTTACAAGCATGAGATGAAGGTATAGAAATAATTATTGCAGCCGATACCACAAAGGGGTAAGTGAAGTAACTACATTTCTTTCGATGGTGAGCGGTATCATTTTTATTTATTATAATTATTTACATGTAAGATGGTCGAACAAAGAACCGGAGATATTCGATTAGATCTTTAGAGCAAATAATTCTAAAGGTTCTTTTTTTCCCTTCAGGTCAATAAAGCCGAGACTTTCCATTTGAAAATCTTTGAGACCAATACTTTTTACAAAATCAGCAGAGCCAACAATTTTTTGATTTAATTCTCCTGACTGTGTTCTTATTCTTGCCGCTGTGTTCATTGCATCACCGCTCATTGTCAAATCTTTTTTTACTATTCCAATTTCCCCAACTGTAACAAGACCCATGTGCGCACCAATCCGGTATTCAGGCACAATTCCATACTCTCTTCTGTAATAGTCACTTTCTTTTTGAATAATACGCCTTGCTCTTATAATACATTGCAGGCTTTTATGTTTGTTGCTTTTATTTGAAAGCCATGAAACCACAATTTCATCGCCTACATATTGATATATTAAGCCGTCGTATTCCAGCAAAGCCAGGGAAATATGATGGATAAAATCACGAATAAAAAAGAAATATTTTTTATGCCCCAATTTTTCTGCAATGGGAGTCGAGTCTTTAAGGTCAATAAAAAAGATGATCCTTTTTTCTTCCTTTGGATCCAGGTATTTACCAATAAAAATATCTGTGAATACCCCGGGAGAATACTTTTCATTTATTTCGAGTGCAAAAAGAGTAATAATATAAAGCAACAACCGCGATGTTACATAACTCAGCAACCAACTGGTTTGAAAAGCAAAATGAAAAAGCGAATTGGAAGCAGCGATGGGACTTTTTCCGTAAATAAATATATAGACAATATAAAAATTAAGAATGGCATAAACAGCAGTCCCAAG
>Ga0193738_1000724_pt1 | contig 15075 bp, 9 predicted proteins | sample L2a1metaG_FD_144927 | JGI IMG/M metagenome (GOLD analysis project Ga0193738, IMG submission 144927) | Soil microbial communities from a riparian zone of the East river system, Colorado, United States - L2a1 | ecosystem: Environmental > Terrestrial > Soil > Riparian zone | place: USA: East River...
ACGTCGCAGGCCGGCCTCGGCGCCTCGCCCGACCAGACCGAGTACATCCAGTATTCGTGGACGGTATCGGGCGACAAGCTGAAGCGCGAGACCGGCTTCGTTTCCACGCGTTCGAGCGCGGGCGCGATTGTCGAATTGAAGGGCGGCGATCCGTACGCGCCGAGCGTGCCGGCGTTCGACGACTTCGGCATGGATGCCGGGTACATTCGCCGCTACTGCGGGCATCTCTTCAAGCTCCTGCACGACTACTACTGGCGCGTCGAGATCGACGGGATCGAGCAAGTGCCCTTGAAGGGACGCGGCGTGCTCGTCGGCATGCACCGCGGCTTCATGCCGTTCGACGGCGTGATGACGCTCTTCGCGCTGGTCACGATGCGCAACCGGATCCCGCGCTTCCTGATCCATCCGAGCCTCACCAAGTTCCCGTTCCTCGCCGACTTCATGGCGAAACTCGGCGGCATCATGGCCTGCCAGGAGAACGGCGACTACGTCCTCGAGCACGACGAGTTGCTCGGCGTGTTCCCCGAAGGGATCCGCGGCGCGTTCACGATGTACAAGCGCGCCTACATGCTCGGCAAGTTCGGGCGGGACGAGTTCGTGCGGATGGCGCTGCGCAACCGCGCGCCGATCCTGCCCTTTGTCACCGTCGGCAGCGCCGAGATCTATCCGATTCTCAAGCGCGTGGACTGGAAGTGGTTCAAGCGCTACACCGAGTGGCCCTTCCTGCCGATTACGCCGGCGCCGTTCCCGCTGCCTTCCAAGTGGCATACGCGCTTCCTGCCCGCCATGCACGTTGAGGAGCAGTATCCGCCCGAGGCCGCGGACGATCCGAAGCTGGTCCACACGATCAGCCTCGAAGTGCGGCAGCGCATGCAGGCGGCGATCGACGAGATGCTGCTGCGGCGCACGTCGATCTTCACCGGATCGATCTTCGAGCCCTCCGACAAGCGCGAAGAGGTGGCGCGACTGTGAACCGTCGCGGCCAGGCGCGGCGCCTCCTGCACATCGTCCGCGTGCTGGTGGCCCACGCGATCGCGCACCTGGTTGCCGGACAGCCGCGGCTTCGGCCGCTCGCCCGTTTCGTTCCCCTGGCCCGGCTGACCGGGCCGCGCCGTTTCCGCCAGCTGTTCGAGGATCTCGGCGGCAGCTTCATCAAGTTCGGCCAGATGCTCGCGCTGCAGCCCGACATCGTCACGCTCGAGTACTGCGACGAGCTGTTCAACCTCCTCGATCGCATCCCGCCGTTTCCCTACGAGGACGTCGAGCGCGTCGTCGTCGAGGAGCTCGGCGCGCGGCCGGACCAGTTGTTCGAGTACTTCAACCCGCAGCCGCTCGCGACCGCGTCGATCGGCCAGGTGCACGTCGCGACCCTCAAGGGACGCAAGGTCGCGGTCAAGGTGCAGCGGCCGAGCGTGGATGTCGAGTTCATGGGCGACATCCGCCTGATGACGATGGCGATCCGCATCGTGCGCAAGTTCGAGCTGAAGTCGTTCTACTGGACGCTCGAGCCGATGGGCGAGTTCGTCGCCTGGACCAACGAGGAGCTCGATTACCGGCGCGAGGCGCGTTACGCGGATCGGCTGCGGCGCAACGCCAGCAACAACGCGTTCGAGCGCGTGCCTGAAGTCTTCTGGGAACTGACGACCCGCCGGACGCTCGTCGTCGAGTTCCTGACGGGCGTCACCGTGCTCGACTACCTGCGCGCGGTGAACTCGGGCGATGAGTGGTCGGCGCACAAACTGCGGACCGGCGGATTCGAGCCAAACCGCTTCGCGCGGCACATCATTGACAACTTCCTCGGCGACGCGTTCCAGTACGGCGTGTTCCACGCCGACCTGCATCCAGCCAACCTGCTGGTGCTGCCCGGTGACGTCGTCGGATATGTGGATTTCGGCATCACGGGCGTTCTCAGCCGGTATTCACGGCGCCATCTGGTGGCCATGACGCTCGCGTATACGCGAGCGGATGTGTCGGGTATGGCGGACGCATTCTTCCGCCTGACCTTTTCCGAGCCGGACGCGGATCCGGCCCGTTTCCGGCGGTCGCTGATGGAGATGTCCCACGAATGGTACGAGGGGGAAGGGACCGAAACGGTCTTCAAGAAAAACTTCACCCTGGTCATGCTGGACATGCTCACGCTCTCCCGAAAAACGGGCATCTGGCCCGAGCGGGATGTGATTAAATACATTCGTTCCGCGATAGCTGCCGATGGGCTCATCACGCGGTTCGCTCCAGGATTCAACGTCGGTCGATACCTCGAGGAGGTCTGCCAGAAATGGGTCGCGTGGGAAACGCGGCGCACCAGCCTCCGTTACGAGTCGCTGACCGCACTGGCCGCGTCAAGCGGACGTCTCGCTGACGACGGCGCGGCCCGTGTGTTCGCCACGCTGGGCCGGCTGACCAGCGGCGACATGCTCGCCCGCGTCGACATCGTCACGGCGTCGCGCGGGGATCGCCGTTATTCACGGCGCACGGTGCGGTTGATGGGCGTCGTGGTCGCCTTCACGGCGCTGTTCGAGTTGACGGGGCCGTCGCCGCAGATGGGCGTGAACCTGTACACCGCGCAGGCCGCGTTGATGGTGATGGCGCTGGTCGTCCTCGCCGATTCCGTTCGCAGACTGGCGGGTGCCGACTAGGTCGGCGGAAAGGGATGCATATGCGCGAACTTGCCAAGTCGATGGTCGGATTCTCATGGGCGGTCGGCCTGTTCGGAGTCCAGCAGATGGCCAAGGCCATGGGCACCATGCAGGAGCCGCAGGAGGTCACGATGGCGCAACTCGACGAGGTCGCCCGCGCGGCGCAGCGTCATCTCTCCAGCGAGTACGCGCAGCAGTTCACGGCCGGCGACGCGTGGCAGCGGCGGTTGATCGACGTGCTGTTCGACGCCGCCTCGATGCGGTCGGTGGATCCCGCCAAGATGGCCTCGATGCTCGATCCGCGGCCGATGATGGGCGAGATCGACGCCCGCAAGGTGATGGAAGGCGGAATCGACATGATGTCGAAGTCGTTCGACGCCGTGCGTTCCGTGGTGCCCGGTCCCGTTGCGCCGTCAGCGAGCTAACGCCATGGATACCCGCGACCTCACCAAATCCGTCCTCGCGCTGCCGTGGACGCTCGCGATGTTCGGCGTCCAGCAGGTCGCCAATCTCGTGCGCCCCCCGTCGCAGCAGAACATGTCCGGCGCGGCGAACGCGTTCGACTCGGTGTCGGACGCGGCCGAGCAGCAGCTCGACGGCTGGATGAAGCAGACCTACAAGGTCGGCACCGGCGTCCAGAACGCCGTCGTCGACGCGTTGATGCTGCGGTTTCCCGACCTCGACTCGAGCACCATCATGCGCATGGCGGCGCAGATGCAGTCGGGCGCGCTCTTCCAGGCGATCGTCAAGTACGGCATGCCGCCGGTCGGCTGGACGAGCTCGCTGCTCGTGCCGCGGCGCGACGCGCCGGCGGTGCAGCAGGAATTCGCCAACAAGCTCTACATCATCTCGCTCGTCACGCAGATCCACGGCGACCTCGGGCTCGACCACAAGTCGAACGAGCCGCTGACCGCCCTGGTGGACAGGGTCGCGGTGATGGAGACCTTCCCGCGTCTGTGGGCGACGGAGGGGCTCGGTAACTATTACGGCGATCGCGCGCTCGAGCGGAGCGGCGGGCTCGACCCCGCGGCGCTGCTGAGCGACGCCGCCACCGCGGCGCTGCCGCCGTGGAGCCTGACCATGCTGCACGCGGGCATCGGCATGTCGTTCGCGAAGGACGTGCTCGCCAAGCTCGAGCCGACGAGCGCGCCGATGGCGGTGCGGGCTGGCATCGCCCGCTTTGCCGCGCTGTGCCGCAACTCGTCACGCGCCGGTTATGCCGGCGCCGCGATCGAGTCGCTTGGCCTCGCGACGCGGACGTTGTATCCGAACCTCATCACGCTCATCGACAAGGAAATTCCCGCGGTCGACCCGTCGATCCAGGGCTACTTCTGGCATGGCGCCGGCCGCGCGATGTACTTCGACCCGATGAACATGCTGCCGTCGGTGAACGCGCCGTGGCGCGCGATCAAACGGCTCGACCAGGAGGCGCCTCACCCGCTGGCGTACAAGAACGCGCTCTCGGGCCTTGCCTGGGCGATCACCGTCGTCAACATGCGCGATCCGCAGGTGATGGAGACGTTCCTCCGCCACCACACCGATGTCGCGACTGCCAACGACGCGTTCACCAACGGCGTAACCTCGTCGCTGATGATGCGCTACGACACGACGCGCGACGACGCGCGGATCGCGCCGTTCGTGCACTATCGTCCGGCGGATGCGGCAGTGGCGGCGACGTGGCGGACGCTGATCACCACGCCGTGCGAGCAGGCGCTCCGCGTCACCTACGGCGAACTGAGCCAGCAGCGGGCGCTCGAGGAGCTGTTTCACTATCGTTAACTCCCAACCCCCAACTCCCACCTTCCAAATTCCCAGTTCGAATTGGGAGTTGGGAATTGGGAGTTGGGAGTTTGGGTGTTGCTTACTGACCGATGACCGCAACGCCGAGTCCATCCGCCGCGAATCCCGATCGGCGCCGCGCCGTCGAAACGGCGCTGTCCGGTTTGACCAGACGGCGCGCGCTGCGCCGAGTGGCGCCGCCCGAAGGGCGGCTGGGCCCGACCGATTATCCGATCCAGGAGCTGCGGGCCGCGCTCGCGTCGCTCGGCCCCGTCTTCGCCAGCTTCGGGCGATACCTCGCGACCCGGCGCGATTTGTTGCCGCGGCGCGATTGCGCCGAGCTCGCGCTGATACCCAACACGGCGGCGCCGGCCGTTGCCGCCACGCTCGCGGCACATCTGCACCGTCAGCTCGGCGAGCCGCCGTCGCGTCGCTTCTTCCAATTCGATCCGCGCGCCTACGACGTCACGCTGTGGACCGAGCGCCACGACGCCTGGGTCGCGCCGGGTGTGCCGGCGATCGTGACGGTGCTGCGTCCCGACGCCGCCGAGCATCTGGAGACCGACATTCCACTCCTGCCGGTGCTGCAGGAGTACCTCGGGATCGAGCCGGTCGCCTACGCCGACGCGCTGACCGATTTCGCGCAGACGTTGCGCGTGCGGCTCGACCAGACCGTCGTGTCGGGCGCGATGGCGACGATGGCGGGACAGACCGAGATCGAGGCCTTCGTCGTTCCCACCTGTTACCGCGATCACTGTGCCGCGGGCGTGCTCACGGTGGATCGGTGGGAAGGTCATACGGTCGCCCAGTTGTTCGAGGATGGCGGGCTGCGCGAGGAACTCGCGCGTCCTGAACTGGCCAAGCAAATCGCCGTCATCTGGCTGCGCCAGGCGTTCGCCGGCCGCCTCCTGGCGTTCGATTTCGAGTCGCGCGACATCGTGGTCAGGCCGGACGGCCGCCTGATGTTGCTCGGCGCGGCCTTCGACCCGCTGGGCAGCTCCGACCGCGCCAAACTCTCGCGCTATTTCGCCGCGGTGGCGGCCGACGATCCCGAGGCATCCGCGTCCTGGCTGCTCGACGCGAACGGCGTGCGCGAGCATGCGCCGGAGCTCGACGAAGAAGTGCGCCGCCGGTTCCGCCAGGCCGTGCCCTTCCGTGACGGTGAGTGGAGCGGCGACGAACGCTTCGCCGAGAACCTGATCGTGCAGTGGCGCGTCGCGCGCGAGGCGGGCTGGCGCTTCACCGCGCCGCAGCTGCACGCCTACCGCGGCTTCGCGGCGGTCGCCTCCATGACCCAGGCCTTGTCGCCGCACGATGACGCGGTGCTCGACGCTTTCCAGGACGTGCGGCTCCGCAGCGGCATGTCGAACGCGGCCCACATGCTCGACCCTGGATCGATCGGCACGCGCATCGACACCGCGCTGCGCGAAATGGTGACGCTGCCGCAGAAGCTGGACGAAGTGCTGACGCTCGCGGCCGAAGGACGTCTGCGGGTCAAGCTGCAGGTGCCGGAGTCGAACGAAGGCCGCCGCGTCAGGCACCAGACCATCCTGGTGATCGCGAACCTGGTGCTGTTCGCGGCGATCGCGTCGCTGGTGCGCCACCTGGCGCCCGACTACGGACCGGGGTTCGAACGGATCGGCGTGATCGCGCTCGTCGCCGTCGGCGGCTGGTTGCTGATCGTCGCGGCACGCCTGTAGAACAGTAGCGAGGACGGAACGGACTGATTATGAAGAACCAGGACAGCTCCCAGGGCAAGCCGGCGCGCAAGGCCGCCGCCGCGGCGATCGCCACCGGAACGCCCACCGCCATGGTGACCATATCGACGGTCTTGACGATGCCGCCCCCGCCGGTGCGGCCGATGACTGTGCTGGCGCGCTCGGGATTCCTCGCGCTTTCGACGCGGCCGGCCGCCCCGGGGCCGCAGGGCGTCACGGCTACCGCCGCGGGCGCGATGCAGAGCGGACTCGCGACGCTGGCCAACGCAGCGGCCACCGTGCTGAGCCCGATCCTGCCCGCGCGGATGTCGGCCCTGGCCGTCAGCCAGCCGCTCCATCGGCTCGACGCCAACGTCCACGTCGCCACGCTCGAGCGCGGCGTGACGGCGGCCAACCGCGTGGGCGACGCGCTTGGCGCGATCACGATGCGGATGCTGGTCGCGCCGGACGACTTCGAGGCGACGCCGTCGGCCACGCCGCCGGCGACCGAGATCCAGACTGAGCGGTCGCAGCGCCTCGTCCTCCGTGACGGGGCGCTCACGTTCAAGGATCGCGGCGAGGGGGCGCTGCGGTTCTTCGGCGCCGGCCGTACCTACCCGTCGACCGTGAACGGCCAGCCCCGCCTGTTCTTCGCCGGCACCGGCATCGTGATCGAAGGCGCCGGCAGCCTCAAGGGCACACGCGGCACGCTCGCGATGACCGGCGAGATCACGCGCGGCGGCGAGGTATCGCTGACCGTGATCGGCCGCTTCGACCCTGACGGGCCGATCGTGCTCGAGGACAACCTTTCGCCGATGTTCGATGGCGCCGAAGCGGACGCCGGCAGCGTCGTGATGACGCTGGCGGGCGCCATGATGCCGGGCGCCGCGTCGGAGGATTTGCGCGGCCTGCGCCTGGGCACCGACGTCCCCAACGCGGCGCACGTTCGCAGCCTGGCGCGCGTCGGGAACACGGTGGGCCGCGCAACCGGCAGCATCGCGTTCGACGCCAGCGAGCACCGCTACTCGGTGCCGCTGGCCGGGATGTACCGGGTCATCACGTTCACCGATGCGGCCGGGCGCCGCCTCGGCTCCCTCTCGCTCGACACGGTCGAAGGCACCAGCCTGCGCGAGCAGCACGACAGCGATCTCGTGCAGCGCACCGTCGCCTACGGTTCGATCGCCGGCGGCACCGGCGTGTTCACCGGCGCGAGCGGCGTCTTCACGCTCGACGCGGCCGTTCCCGCGGGCAGCGCCGCCACCAGCGTCTACACGCTGCGGCTGGGCGATCCCGATGGCCGCTTCCGCGCCGTCGCCAGCGACATCTACAAGCCGATGCCGGCGATGGCGAGCGGCACGCCGCCGCCGCTCCCCAGCGACAACCTGGTGTTCGTCGACGCCTACGCCGCGCAGGTGACGGAGGTGGATCGCAACATCCTCCGCTACGCCGAGCGGACGCTGGCCGACGGCATGGAACTCGCGCGCTGGTGGGAACAGAAGGACAAGGTCGGCGACTACGCCGAGCGCTTCGACGTCGTCCGGGAATACAACCCCAGCGACCGGAGTTTTGGCTTCTTTGACACGGCGGTCATCGCGGGTGCCGGAATGCCGGTCATGGGCATCGTCCAGGAGATGTTCTACGATCGCCAGAAACTGGCGACCGGCGAGACGATTCGCGCGCAGCTGCAGGAGTTCGTGCTGCGGTATTTCATGCGCGTCAGCCACTTCCGGCAACCGGAAGCGATGCCGGCGGGGCAGCGCGCCTCGCACTCGATGTTCCAGCGCGCGATGAGCTGGCTTCCGGAAGAGGAAGAGCGCCGCGTCGGGTTCGGCTACCAGCAGCTCTATTACAAGGAACATGCGACGGGCAAGATCGGCAAGTTCACCAAGGACCAGCAGAACGCCGTCATCGATCTGCGCGACGTCGGCCCGGTCTACGACTGGATCGTGCTGAAGGTGGACATCTTCGACTTCAACCTGCAGTTCGCCCCGTTTGGCGGCAGCGCGTTGAAGTTCCAGCTGCCGCTGAAGGAGTCGACGTATCTCGTGCTCGGGCCGCCGTTCATCAAGAACACCGACAACCCCGAACCCGGCGTGCTCGGCCAGTACGGGTATGGCTACGCGTTCGTCCCCTACGCGCCGGACGGCCCCGGTGTGATCGCCTACGGCCCGGGCCACTTCGCGGCCGCGATCCAGACGGTGGACTTCAAGATCATGCAGGACGGGGAAATCCGCGTTCGCGCCGCCTTCGTCGTCAACCGGCCGAACAAGATCGCGAACGTCGACATCGCGCCGCTCGACTGGGGCTTCCAGCTGGCCGACATGATGACGTTCAACATGGCGTCGAAGATGATGGCGCCGATGCGATCGATGGCGCAGCGCCTGCCGCTCAAGGTCAGCGGCATCGACCCGATCGCGGCCTACATCTGGATGGCCAACACCATGACCGGCGGGATGGCGGAGCAGCGCTTCGGTATCTCGAAGACGGTCCTCGAGAAGCGGATGCTGGTGCAGCACTTCATGCAGCACTACGAGATGCTGATCAACTCCCTGCTGGTCTGGCGGACGATGCCCGACTGGACCGCCCACGACAGCCTGCCCGACTACTGCCGGACCGGCATTCACGTCTTGACGGAGAAATGAACGTGCCCTCGATCAAAGAGCAATACGATTACGACGTCGTCATCATCGGCGCCGGCCTGGCGGGCAACTCGCTTGCCCGTCAGTTGCTGCTGCAGGACGACCACGTCACCATCCTGCAGTTCGACAAGCGCGGCGAGATCCCCCAGAAGGGGCAGAAGGTCGGCGAAGCGACCGTGCAGGTCAGCGGCTACTACTTCTCGAAGGTGCTCGAGCTCGAGGAATACCTGCTGCGCGAGCATTACCTGAAGTACAACCTCCGCTTCTATTGGAAGACGCAGGGGATGGACAACACGCGGTGGGAGGACATCAGCCAGTCCTACATCCGCGGCCTCTCGAACGTGCCGACCTACCAGCTCGATCGCAACAAGATCGAGGGGGAGATGCTGCGCCGAAATCTCGAAGTGAAGGACCGCTTCACCTTCCAGTTGCGCGCGGTGCAGGCGGACGTGGTGCTGAACGAGGAAGGCGGCGCCCACGAAGTGTCCTATACCGTTGACGGCGAGCGCCGGACGGTGAAGGCGCGGTGGGTGGTGGACGCGGCGGGCCGCGCCCACGTGATCCAGAAGAAGCGCGGGCTCGAGAAAAAGAACGCGATCCGCCACGGCGCGTCATTCCTCTGGGTCGATGGGCTCCTGAACATCGAGAACCTGACCGACCGATCGCGCAAGGAGATTCGCCTCAACCCGCAGCGGCAGAGCACCGGCCACCTGCCGTTCTGGCTGGCGACGAACCACTTTTGCGAAGAGGGGCTCTGGTTCTGGACGATCCCGCTGCAGGGCATCACCAGCCTGGGGCTGTGCTACGACAACCGGCTGATCAACCCGAAGGACGTCAACGACCCCAAGAAGCTGGTTGACTGGGTGTGCGAGCACTTCCCGCTGTTCGAGCACGACCTGCGGGAACGGAAGATCCTGCACGCCGCGTCATACATCGACTACTCGTTCGATTGCGCGCAAACGATCGACAGGAATCGGTGGGCGCTGATCGGCGAGGCCGGCCGCTGGACCGATCCGCTCTACAGCCCTGGCGGCGACCTGATTTCGATCTACAACACGCTGGTCACCGACTGCATCCTGACGAAGAAGCAGGAGGACCTGGACGAGAAGGCGCCGCTGTACGAGCAGCTCGAGAAGGCTGTTTACGGCGCCTACGTACCGAGCTACGCGGTCAGCTATGACTGCCTGGGCGACCAGGAGGCCTACTCTCTCAAATACACGTGGGAGCTGACGATCTACTTCGCGTACTACACGTTCCCGATGATCAACGACCTGTTCACCGATCGACGGTTCGTGATCTCGTACCTGGCGAACTTCGGCAAGCTCGGGCGCATCAACCTGGTGCTGCAGCAGTTCATCAACGCCTACTACCACTACAAGAAGGTCAACCGCGAGGGGCACACCAAGCCGATCTTTTACGACTTCTACGAGAGCGGCGGGCTCGGTGTGGCGGAGAAGACGTTCTACAAGGTGGGTGTGTCGGTTGACGAGGCGCGAGTGGTCCTGGATCAACAACTCGACAACGCGCGCCGGCTTGCGCTCTATACCGCGGCGCACATCTACGCCATGGTGCTGGACACGCCGGCGTTGATCTACAACCGCGCGTTCCTCGAGAGTCTCGACCTCGAACGGCTGGCGTTCGATCCCGAGCGCATGCGCCAGGACTACGCACCCTACGCCGGTTCGACCGAGCGCTACGAGTGGCCGTCCAACTGGAACCCGGAGGCCGCGTTCCGCTTCAAGACGCCGTTCAAGGCCGGTTCGCCGGCCGACGAGGCGTCTCGGGCGGTGACCGCCGGCGCGAAGTGATCCAGTCCGGCCTCGACAACGCGCCGCTGATCGAGCGCGCATTCGGCGCCTGCGCCGCCGAGCATTCGGCGGTACCGGTGAAGATCGAAGGCACGCTGCCGGCGTATGTGCGCGGCACGTGCCTGCTCAATGGGCCGGGGCGCTTCGCCCGCGGCCATGTCCAGTACCGCCATTGGCTCGACGGCGACGGCCTGGTCTGCGCGCTGCGGCTCGGCGGCAGCGGCGGCATCCTCACGACCCGCTTCGTGCGTAGTGAGAAGTTCGCGCGCGAAGAGGCGGAGGGACGCCCGGTCTTCCGCACCTTCGGCACGTCCTTCGAAGGGGACGAGCTGAAGCGCGGCATCGGCCTCGTCTCGCCGGTCAACGTCAGTGTCTACGCGTTCGGCGGCAAGCTGCTGGCGTTCGGGGAGCAGGGTTTGCCGTGGGAGGTCGACCCGACGACGCTCGAGACGCGCGGGCTCTACAACTTCGATGGGCAGCTGAACGAGATCACGCCGTTCAGCGCGCATCCGAAGATCGATTACCACACCGGTGAGTTGTTCAACTTCGGCGTCTCGTTCTCGGCGCTGCATCCGATGGTCAACGTGTTCCGCTTCGCGCGGGACGGCAAGCTGGTCTACCGCCGCCGGCTCCCGCTGCCGTACGCGAGCTCGATGCACGACTTCGCGATCAGCGGCAAGCACGTCGTCTTTTACGTCAGCCCGCTGATCCTCAGCATGGAGGGCCTGCTGAAGGGCGGGACGCTGATGGACTCCCTGTCCTGGCGCCCGGAGCTGGGCTCGCACATCGTCATCGCCTCGCGTGAGACCGGCGAGCTGGTGGCGTCGTTGAAGGCCGGCCACATGCACTGCCTGCATCTCGTCAACGCGTTCGAGGACGAGCGGAGCCGTCTCGTAGTGGACTTGATCGAGTTCGAGAAGCCGCTCTACCCGGAATACCAGATACTCCCCGATCTGTTCACCGACACCTTCCGCGGCCATCCAGTCCGGCTGGTGATCGACCCTGCAACGCAGCAGATCGTGGAACGCGTGGACATCCCGTACGACTGCTCGCCGGACTTCCCGCAGCACGATCCCGACGTTACCGCGCAGCCCTACGACAACTTCTGGATGCTCGGCATCAGCAAGGCCGGCCGTCCGGGCCGCAAGTTCTTCGACGAACTGGTCCGAGTCAACTGGGACACACGCGACGTCGAGGTCTTCCGCGTTCCGGCGAAGACGTATCTCGGCGGCGAGCCGGTCTTCATTCCGGATCCGTCGAATCGCAAGCAGGGCGTGGCCATCTGCCAGATGCTGAACGCCGAAACCGGCGAATCGTCGTTTGTCGCCTTCGACGCGTTCAACCTGTCCACCGGCCCCATCGCAACGATCCGCATGCCCGAGATCATGCCGTTCCTGTTCCACTCCGCGTTCACCGCGGAGTAAGCGGCCATGCCGAATTCGGAGTTCGCGCGTCTCTTCTTCCTGCAGTTCGTGACCCTGCTCGTCGCCTGCCGGGCACTGGGTTGGGTTGCGAAGAGAGTCGGCCAGCCGCAGGTCGTCGCCGAGATGATCGCCGGCATCCTGCTCGGGCCGTCGCTGTTCGGGTTGCTGTTCCCGGACGCGCAGGCGGCGCTCTTTCCCAAGGCGTCGATGACGCCGCTCTACGTCATCAGCCAGCTCGGGCTCGTGCTCTACATGTTCCTGGTCGGGACCGAGCTCGAAATGGCGCTGGTCAGAGGTCGGCTGGGGAGCGCGGCGTCGATCGCGGCGGCCGGGACGGCGCTGCCGCTGGCGCTCGGGGCGCTGCTCTCGATCTGGCTCGCGCAAGCCGGCGGCTTCTTCGGGCCCGGGCTTTCGACGTGGCAGGCGGGGCTCTACGTGGGCGCCGCCATGTCGGTGACCGCGTTCCCGGTGCTGGCGCGCATCATCCAGGAGCGCGGCATCGATCGCACGAGCATCGGCGCCATCAGCCTCGCGGCCGGCGCCATTGACGACGTCCTCGCGTGGTGCCTGCTCGCGGCGGTGCTGGCGAGCGTGGACAGCGATCCCGGCATTGCGCTGCGCGCGCTGCTCGGGGGCGCGGCGTTCGTCCTCGTCGCCTTTTTCGTGCTGCGGCCGCTCTTCGCCCTGGTGGGCAAGCGCGTGGATCGCATGGGGGCGATCGACGGGACCGGCATGGCGCTGGTGCTGCTCGGGGCCACGTCCTCGGCATGGTTCACCGAGACCATCGGTATTCACGCCGTGTTCGGCGCGTTCGTCTTCGGCCTGGTCATGCCGCGCGGCCTGCTGATCCAGGAGCTGACGCGGACCCTGCTGCCGATGACCATCTACGTCGTCATCCCGCTGTTCTTCGTCTATTCGGGGCTCAATACGCGGATCAACCTGATCACCTCGCCGTCGGCGTGGGCGCTGACCGGGCTGATCGTGCTGATCGCGTCGTTCGGAAAAACCGTCGCCTGCTCGCTGGCGGCGCGTTTCGCCGGGCATACGACGCGCGATTCGCTCGCGATCGGCGTGCTCATGAACGCGCGCGGCCTGATGGAGCTGGTCGTCCTGAACATCGGGCTGGAGCGCGGCTTGATCACGCCGACGTTCTTCACCATGATGGTGGTGATGGCGATCGTGACCACCGTCACGGCTGGCCCGCTCTTCGACCTCATCTACCGGCCGGCTCCTGCCGTGTCCCCACTCGGCACCAAGGAAGCGGTGTCGTGATCGACCAGGCGATCGCGGGTTTCGCTGCCGCACGCGCGCAGACGATTGCCGCCATCACTCCGCTCAACCAGGTACAGCTCGATTTCCGCTCGAGGCCCGGCAGCTGGTCTGTCGGCGAGGTCGCCGATCACCTCGTGCTCGCCGAGGCGCTTTATCGCGGCGAAATGGAGCGGCTGGTCGAGCTGGTGAAGAAAGGGGAGCGCCCGTACATCCGGCGCTCGTTCAAGGAGGTCAACGTCTCGCCGTTCTTCCTCCCGGACCCGGTGCTGACAATGTTCCAGGTGCCGCTCGGCATCATGAGCAGGATGATCCCGCAGCCGGTGCGCGAGATGGTGACGCAGTTTCCGTTGCTGCCGACGCGTAACCCCGACATCGCGACGCCGCGCCCGGGCCGGGGCGCGGAGCTGATCAAGAAGGACCTCGTGGATTCGCTGGCGCAGACACGCGCCCTGATCGCCAACAACGCGGGGATGGACTTCGCCTCGATGATCTCGGAGCACCCGCTGACGGGCGTCACCAACGTCGCCCAGATCTTCGGCTTCCTCACGCTCCACGAACGCCGCCATCACACGCAGATGGAGCGCGTCCGCACGAACCCGCGCTTCCCGCAGTAGTCAATTCGCGGCTGCTTGTCTTCTCGCAGGAGATGAGGAGTTCATGAGAACAAGAGGCTCTTGATCTCCTTGTCTCCTGTGACGAGACAAGCGAACAATCCCCTTTAGGTCCGCGGATTCTCCAGCTTGAACGCCAGCGGATAGCCGCGCAGGCGGGTGGCGGCGGCTTCGCGCCTGGCGTGCTCGATCAGCTCGGACTCGAGCGCGCCGGTCGGCTTCCAGTTGTCGAGCAGGCCGGGCGCGTACCAGTCGAAGAACACCAGGGCGTAGACGAGACCGCTCTGGAACCCGGTGCGGACGGTCGCGTCGAACGGGATCGCGCTGTGGTCGAGGATCCGCGGCAGGTCGGCGCTGTTCATGAACGCGAACGCGAACGCGGCGCCGTGCGCCGCCGGCTCGATGCGCTCGGCCGGATAGGTCGTGATCTCGGTCAGCGCGCTGTAGATGTTCATGTTGCTGAACGCGACGATGCGGCCGTAGCCGTGGGCGATCAGGCGCTGGGTCTCGGCGGGGAAGCGGCGCATGTAGTCGGCGAAGAAGCCGGACGGGTCCGGGCCGTCGGGCGCGTCGAGCTTGATCAGGCCGAGCGTGCCGCTCATCACCTTGAAGAAGCCGCGCTCGTAGATCCGGATGATCGCGCCGATGCCCTCGTATGAGAAGCCGCGATATTCCGGCACGCAGCGATCGGCAAAGAGCTCGTCGATCTTCTGCACGTCGAAGACCAGCGATTCGGTCGAGCCCGAGCCGAAGCCGACGTGCGCGATCGGCAGGACGTCCTTCTTGAGCCGGGAGTCGCGCAGGTTGTTCTCCGGCAGCAGGTGCTTGCCGATGCTGGTGGACAACCCCTCGGATTTCCACAGTCCCGCGACCGTCTTCTCACGATCGCCGCCGCCCAGCCCGGACTCGTCGTGGAAGCCGTTGATGCGCAGGACGAACTCGTCCTGCGGGATCGCCCGCTCGAGCGCGCCGGCCGCGACCGTCCGCACGCCGGTGACGCGACGCGTCGCGCCGGTGGCCATCGGGATCGCCAGGTCGGACGTGTTGCCCTTCGGCTTCTGGCCCTTCGGGCCGTAGCCGGCCAGGTTGAATGCAGCGTCCACCACGCCGCTCTGCACGTTGGTGCCGACAGCGAACGCTGTCTTCACCCGACCCGACAGGTGCCGCTCAGCGGCGCTGGTGACGTCGTCTATCGATGGGCCGCTGGAC
>Ga0193738_1000725_pt1 | contig 15069 bp, 7 predicted proteins | sample L2a1metaG_FD_144927 | JGI IMG/M metagenome (GOLD analysis project Ga0193738, IMG submission 144927) | Soil microbial communities from a riparian zone of the East river system, Colorado, United States - L2a1 | ecosystem: Environmental > Terrestrial > Soil > Riparian zone | place: USA: East River...
GTTGCCGCTCATGGACTTGATCATGTCGGAGCTCAGCGCGGGGCGCCTGAGCCCGGTCGTGGCGCGAACCTTCCCTCTCGAGCAAGCGGGAGATGCGCACCGCTTCATCCAGAATCGCTCCAACATCGGCAAAGTTGTACTCACGACTTAGGATCCTGTTCGCCGCAGCGGCATTCGCGGCGATCTCTTGCGCCTACACGTGGCCGCTGCCGGCACTGGCCGGATCGAACGTCGCGCACGATCGCGGCGATCCGTTGCTGGTGACCTGGATCCTCTGGTGGTCGTCGCACACGGTGCCGCTGACCGCCGCATGGTGGAACGCGCCGGCCTTCTATCCGGCGTCCGGCGTCCTCGCGTTCTCCGAGAACCTGCTCAGCCTGATGCCAATTGCCGCGCCGGCAATCTGGATCGGGGCCTCGCCGATCCTTGCCTACAACGTCACGTTCCTGCTCAGCTACTTGTTCTGCGCGCTCGGCGCCTACTGGCTGGCATTCGTGCTCACGCGGTCCCATGCCGCATCGTTCGTCGCAGGCATCGCGTTCGCGTTCGCGCCGTACCGCTTGTCTCACACGCAGCATCTGCAGCTGCTCTCGGCCTACTGGATCCCGATTGGCGTCGGGGCGCTGCATCGCTACCTCGAGTCGCCGTCGTGGAGATGGGCGGCGCTGTTCTCCGCCGCCTGGGTGCTGCAGTCGCTGGCGTCCGGGTATTACCTGTTCTATCTCGCCGCGTTCGCAGGGCTGTGGATCCTGTGGTTCGCGCCGCGCCGTCTGGGCGTCCGCGATCTCGCCAGGCTCGCGGTCGCCTGGCTCGCCGGCGCCGTCCTGCTCGCGCCGATTCTCCTCACCTATCGATCGATCCACGCGTCGTACGGTTTCCGCCGCAGTCCCGTCGAGATGATCAACTACAGCGCCGACGTCCTCGGCGTGTTCGCTTCGTCGCCCGATTCGCTGCTCTGGAGCTGGCTGCGCGCCCCCGTCAGCGCCGAGTCGCAGCAGTTCCCCGGAGTTACCGTCCTCGTCCTCGCGATCCTGGCGTTCGGGAGGTGGCGGAAGTGGGGACAGTCACCGTTTCTCTTCTATGGCTTTGCAGCGGTGCTCATGTGGGCGCTCTCTCTGGGTCCCGAGCCGCGGATAGCAGGAAGTGCGATCGGTGTGCCGGGACCCTACGCCGTTCTTGCCATGTTTCCAGGGTTCGACGGGATGCGCGTGCCGGCGCGGTTCTGGATGATGACGGTCCTCTGTCTGGCCGTGATCTCAGGCATGGCAGTGGCTGGGATCCAAAACGACCGGGCGAGGCGGATCGTGGCGGCCCTGGCGGTCACGGGTTTGCTGCTCGACGGCTGGCCGCGTGCGTTCCCCGTTGTGGCGGCTCCGGGGACGAGGGTCACGGCGACGAACGCCACGGCGCGACTGGGGCTGCCGCTGTACGAGGCCGAGACGGAAACGATGTACGGCGCGATTGCGCAGGGACGACCGGTCTTCAACGGCTACAGCGGCTACGCCGCACCACAGCATGCGGCGCTGCGCGACCTGCTCGAACGGCGCGATCCGCACATTCTTACCCGTCTCGCCGCACTCGAACCGATCGAGATTGTCGTCGAATCGGCCGGCGACGCCGACGGCGGGTGGCGCGCGTTCGTTGAACGCCAGCCAGGCATCAGGAAAGCAGACGCTGGATCTGATTGGACCGCGTACCTCCTCGATCCAACAGGAGCGGTCGCGGTTGCGCCGCCGACCGGAACGAGGATTCCGATTGTCCGTCTGGAGACGACGCACAACGTGCCGGACATCAACGCCGTGCTGGACGACGATCTCGACACTCGTTGGAACACGAGACCGCAGGCCGGAGGGGAAACCATCACCGCGGATCTGGGCGGCGCGCATCATGTTGTCGCGGTCGTCCTGTGTCTCGGCACTTACGCGGGCCAATACCCTCGCGGGCTCCAGGTCGAGGTCTCGACGGACGGCCGGGGCTGGGCCACGGTCTATGCTGGCGATACGGCGCTCGAAACCTACGACGCCGCGCTGCGCTCGCCCAGGGAGATTCCCATCACGCTCACGGTGAACCAGGACGCCGTCAGGTACATCCGCCTGCGCCAGACCGACGCGGAACCACGAACGGGCTGGACGATCGTCGAGCTGCGGGTGATCGGATGATTACTCGAGTATTTCGACAGGAACGCTGACCGTTTTTGTCCCGACCGGCTCGAACCAGGTGACGCCCTCGGCCACGAGATCGAACTTGACGCGATATTGCCCGGGGGCAGACGGCGCAGCGAAACTGACCGCAAAGCTGGCTCGCCCTTCGGGTGTCAGGTCGTGTGGAAGCTCTGCGCGAGCGAAGTCCTTGGTCGTCAGGCGGCCATCGTGATCGAGTAACTGGATCCCTACCCGCACTTGGACGCCGCCGCTGCTCGCGTGCCTCCACATCGTCGCGCCGCGGTTTGCCACCGCAATCGAGGCTGTGAGCACCTCACCGCATTTCGCCGACGGAGGCAGGCCGCTGACCTCGAGGGACGCCAGGTACTGCGGACGCGCGCGGCGCCGTTCGGCGGATTTCGAGGCAATGACAAACGGATGTTCCTGAACCGGCACCTGGAGCAGCCGGACAAGCCGCATCGCGAACGCTTCCTCGAAAAGCGCAGTGTCTTTGCCACGTCCCAGGAGCTCGAGGAGGGCCCTCCACATCTTCTCAGCCGCGCGGATCGGCCGCTTGATTCGCGGCAGCTTCATCCACGCGCGCCACTCCTTGTCCGATAGCTCGAACTCTGGAATCACGTAGCTGATAGGGCAGACGTGTACGTGGGCGAACCCTGCATCACGACACATGGCGATCAGCGATTCGATCAGCACCTCCTGCTCCAGCACGCCGAAGTCCTGCGTTGCGCTCACCGACCACGGCTTCTCGTCGTGGCCGACGCCCGGCTCGGAGAAGACGACCACACCGGTGTCGTTGAGGACGCGACCGATTTCGCGCACGGCGATCTTCATGTTGGGAACATGATGAAGCGCGCTCAGGCAGACCGCCTTGTCGAAGCTCCCACTCGTGAATGGCAGACTCTCGAAGTCGCCAGCCACGACGGGAATCGGCCGGCGCGAGGCGCGCTGCCGCGCCACTCTGAGCATCTCCGTCGAGATATCAACGGCGACTGACTTTCGGTTCATTCTTTGAAGCAAGTCGGAAGCCCAACCTGCTCCTGCGCCCAGATCGAGAATTCGGTCCTCCGGCCCTGGCTGCAACAACTTCATCGCGACGACGAAGTCGTTGAGCAGTTCCAGGCTCTCAGTGAAGAGCTCGGTTCCCTCCGGCGGGAACGGCTTCTCGCGCTCCCACGCGCCTCCTCCCGAACGCGAGAGATACGTCTTCTCCGCTTCTTTGGAATCCGGTGGCCCTGTCACTAGCGGAGTAGATTACTTCAGCCGCTAAGGCAGGGACCGTATACTGTTCGCGAAAGATGGCGCTGCAGAAACCGCGGACGATCCTGCTCGCCACACTTGCCTACGTTTCGCTGACCATCGCCTACACCTGGCCGCTCCCGATCAGGCTCACCACAGGCGTCATTCACGATGCGGGCGACCCACTTCTCAATGCGTGGATCCTTTGGTGGACGACAAAGGCAGTGCCGCTGACGGCGACCTGGTGGAACGCGCCGATGTTCTACCCGGCGGCCGGTGCCTTCGCGTTCTCAGAGCATCTGCTCGGCGTCGCGCCGATCTCCGCGCCGCTGATCGCGCTGACGGGTAACGCGCTGCTCGGCTACAACGTCGTGTTTTTTCTCAGCTACGTCTTCAGCGGACTCGGCGCGCACTTCCTGGCCTACACACTGACGCGCCGCCACGACGCCTCGTTCATCGCGGGCGTCGCGTTCGCCTTCGCACCCTACCGGCTGGCGCAGCTGCCGCACATCCAGGTGCTGTGCGCGTACTGGATCCCTGTCTGCCTCGCAGCCCTGCATCACTACGACCGCAAGGGGACGACGCCGTGGGCGGCGCTGGCGGCCTTCGCGTGGTTGATGCAGGCGCTGTCGAACGGCTACTACATGTTCTTCCTCACCGTGCTGCTGGCGCTGTGGCTGGTGTGGTATGCGCTGGGCCGGTGGCCGGCGAAGAAGATCGCGCGTCTCGGCGGATTCTTCGTCGTCGCCGGTCTGCTGCTCCTGCCGGTGCTGCTCGGCTACCGCCACATCCTCGTGGACACCTACGCCCTCAGCCGCGACATCGGGTCGATCCGGGATTTCAGCGCCGACATCGCCGGGCTGTTGAATGCAACGGACGATCTATTGCTGTGGGGATGGCTCCACGTCTTCCGAAAAGCGGAAGGGGAACTCTTCCCCGGACTTACGTTGTTCCTGCTGGCGGCAGGTGCGGTGATCGGCGCGCGCCCGCTGGCCGGAGGATCGGATACCTCACGGGCACGCGTGTGGCTACGGCGAATCCTGGCGGGACTCTTCATCATTCTGTTCATCGGCGCGCTCATGCCGCTCATCTACGGCAACTGGCGGCTCACGATCGGAGGCATCCGGCTCGTGTCGATCTCGAGGGCCGACCAGCCGCTGACGCTGGCGATGTTCGCGCTGCTCGGCTGGATGGCGACGCTGCCGGCCGTCGCGACTGCCGTGCGGGAGAGATCGTCACTCCTCTTCTACGCGTTCGCGGCCTTCGCGATGTGGGTCTTCGCCCTCGGACCGGACCCGACGTTTCTCTCGCGGCGCGCGCTCTACCAGGCGCCGTATGGATGGCTCATGCAGCTGCCCGGCTTCGATGGGCTGCGCGTGCCGGCACGCTTCTGGATGATGGCGCTGATCTGCCTGTCGGTGATCGCGGCGATGATGATCCACAGGCTTCAAGGACGGACTCGCACGGTGGTCACGTGGATCGCTGCTGTCGGATTGATGCTCGACGCCTGGCCGCGCTCCTACATCGTGCTCGCCGCGCCAGAACCGCGACTGGCGCCTCCCGGCGTCGTCGCGAGACTCGATCTGCCGATGGACACGGACCACGGCGCCGCGGCGCTCTACTACCAGACGTTCGAGTCGGTTCCGCTCTACAACGGCTTCAGCGGTTACGACGCGCCGCACGCATTCGCCATGCGCGCGATGCTCGACGCGTACGACGCGCGCATGCTGCGCGTGCTCGCCGCCCGCGGGCCGCTCGGCGTCGTGATCGATCACAACGCGGACACCGAGGGCGCCATTCGCAAGTTCGTATCGGCTTACCCTGGCGCAAAGCAGCACGAGAACCACGCGGACTGGAGCAGCTACGTTCTCCCTCCCGCGACGACGATCGAATCCATTCCGGAGGAGAAGGGGCAGGCAATCGCGATCAAGGCGCTGGCGGCATTTCCCAGTCAACCGCATACGCCACGCGCTGTGGACGGCAGCCTGAAGACGCGCTGGAGTGGCGGCGTCCAGCAGGTCGCCGCGGACTTCACCATCGAGATCGCGGAGCCTGGATACGTCGGGCAGGTCGTCGTGGATCTTGGAGAGTTCATCACCGACTACCCAAAGCGCTTGCACATGGAAGTGTCACCAGACGGGATCACCTGGGAAACCGCATTTCTTGGCGATACGGTGTTGCAGGCGTACTACGCGGCCGTGCGCCATCCGGGGCGGAAACCGCTCGTGCTGCCGGTGGATCGGAACGGCGTGCGCTTCATTCGGCTGAAGCAGCTGGGATGGGGCACGCATGATTGGAGCATCGCGGAGATCCGCGTGCTGAAGTAAATGCGGCAACACTGGCGCGCAGCGCTCCTGGCGTTCCTGGCATACTCCGCGATTGCCGTCGCGTACACCTGGCCGCTGTCGATCAGGTTGAACGGCGTTCCGCACGACCTCGGCGATCCCCTGCTCACGACCTGGTTTCTGTGGTGGTCAGGACACACGCTTCCACTGACCTCGGCGTGGTGGAACGTTCCGGCTTTCTATCCAGCGCCGGGTATCTTCGGGTTTTCCGAGCACCTCCTCGGGCTCCTGCCGATCGCCGGACCACTGAACGCGCTCACCGGTCAGCCACTCGTCGGCCACAACGTCGCGTTCATCGCCACCTTCGTACTGAGCGCCCTCGGTGCTCATTACCTCGCCTATACGCTCACACGGCGTCACGACGTGTCGATCGTGGCGGCGGTGGCGTTCGCCTTCGCGCCGTACCGCTTGCCGCAGACCCCGCACATACAGGTGCTCGCCTCGCACTGGACACCAATCTGTCTGGCGGCGCTGCATCGATACGACGCGGATCCCCGCTGGCGCTGGGCGGTCGCCGCGGCGGCGGCGTGGGTGCTTCAGGCGCTCTCCTGCGGCTACTACCTGTTCTTTCTCGCGGTCCTAGTGGCGTTCTGGATGCTCTGGTTCGCCGTCGGGCGATGGCCAGTGCGCCAACTCCTGCGGGTGGTGGCCACGTTCGCCGGCGGCGCGCTGCTGCTGGTCCCGATTCTCCGCGGCTATCAGCGAATCCTCCAGGAAACGTACGGGTTCTTCCGTGGGATCGGTGAAATTCGCTCCTTCAGCGCCGACATCGCGTCGCTGCTTTCGGCGAGCGAAGATCTGCTCGTCTGGGGATGGGTACGCGTGTTCGAGCGCCCGGAGGCCAACCTCTTTCCTGGGCTCACGATCGTGCTGCTCACGGCCCTGGCTGTCTGGGGCGGCGATCGCCGCGGCAGTGGGCCGGCCGACTCGCGGATCATTCGGCTCACCCGTCGGATCCTCGCCGGCCTGCTCGCCCTGCTGCTCGTCGCCAGCGCACTGCCGATGTTGTACGGGTCGTGGCAGCTGACGGTTGCTGGCACGCGACTCGTGTCCATCGCACGTGCCGACAAGCCTCTCACGCTTGCGCTCGTGGCCGCGCTCGGACTGCTTGCGCTGCTTCCGGGACTGCGAGCAGCCTTCAATCGGCGTTCGGCCGTTGCCTTCTACCTGCTCGCGGCCTTCGCCACCTGGATGCTCACGCTCGGACCCGATCCGACATTCATGGGTCTGCGCGCGTTCTACCGGGCGCCGTATGGGCCCTTGATGGAGCTGCCGGGATTCGGGGGCCTACGTGTCCCGGCGCGGTTCTGGATGATGACGCTCGCGTGTCTGAGCGTCGCGGGTGCCCTCGCCGTCCATCGGCTCAGCGGACCCGCCCGCCGGGTGGTCATCGCGCTCGCGGTGACCGGACTGCTCCTCGATGGATGGCCGCGACGATTCCCTGTTCTCGCGGCGCCCCCGCTGCGGCCCTCGCCTCCAGGATCGTTCGCGCGGCTCGACCTGCCGGCGACGGACTTCGGCGATGCAACAGCGCTCTATCAACAGATGTTCGACCCGATCCCGCTCTACAACGGTTTCAGCGGCCACCGGCCGCCTCACTACGACGCGATGCGCGCCATGCTTGACGCCGGCGACAGCAGGGTCCTCCTCCTGCTCGCGGAGCGCGGTCCGCTCGGCGTCGTTGTCGATCACGCGGGCGATGGCGACGGGGCGTTCCGAAAAATGATCCTGGCCACGCCTGGAGTCGCAACCGAGCGCGTCGAGCCGGGCTGGAGCAGCTATCGCGTGCCGCGGAGCTCGAACGTGCCACTCGTCCCTGAGGAATCCGGACAGCCCTTGCGGATCAAGTCGGTCACCGCGTCACGTGGCGCGGCGCCGCCCGAACGCGCGATTGACGGCCGCCTCGAGACCTTGTGGGACGGCGGACCTCAGCGCGCCCCGGCAAGTTTCACGATCGAGCTTGACCAGCCTTCCCGCATCTCGCAGGTGGTGATACTGCTCGGTCCGCTGGCGGCGGCGTTTCCTGCGCAACTCGAGCTGTCGGTGTCTTCGGACGGATCGCAGTGGGAAACGGTCTACCGGGGAAGCGCGGCGCTGCAGGCTTACTACGGCGCTCTCCGCCATCCGAAACGAGTCCCGCTGGTCTTTCCCGTCGAGCGGGATGGCGTCCGGTTCGTGCGGCTCGAGCAGACGGGCATCTCAAAACACGACTGGTGGATCGCCGAGCTCGAGGTGCGCCGGTGATCAGCGCACGGGCTCGTGCCGGGGCGCGCACCAGTGCCGGCTTCCCGGCTCCAGCTCCACCGGGCTGACCACATCCGGCGTCGACGCCATGTCGAACACCGTCAGTCCGCCAAGCTTCGACATGCGGGCTCGAATGGGCCAGGGCAATGGTGCGTTGGCGGCCAGCCCGAACTGTTCGCGCACCTTCGGGGCTTCAAAGCCATCGATCACGAGGTAGGGATGGTAGCCGGCGCGCTCCAGAGCAGGAACGACGTCCCTGGCGAATTCCGGCTTCACCCAATCGATGCGCAGCGTGTGGCGACCCGTGTAGAACCGCAGGCTGCCGCTGTGCTGAGAGGAGAACAGCGCGGCATTCCTCGGGAGGTTGCCGGCGATGAACTCGCCGATGTCTACGTAGCGGCGTTCGCCCGCGCGCCATCGGCCGAAGGCGCCCTTGTCGGCGGCGAACGCGAGCCTCGCGGAGACTGCCACACAGAGAAGAACGACGAACGCCAACTGCCCGAACGGGCGCGGGCTGGCACGCGCGATCGAGACCAGCCCCGCCGCGGCCATCACGGCGAGCGCTCCCCCCGCGGGAAGCAAGAAACGCAGGTACCACCAGACTCCGAACTGCATGTACATCGCGTAGGCTGCACACGTCGCGAGGAACAACGCGGCGCAAAGCCGAATCACCCGGGCCTCGGTTCCACGAGCGACAAACGGCACCAACGCCAGCAGCGCGATCAGGACGCCGACGGTCTCGGATTCGCGAAGCCAGCCGGCGTTCAGCCAGATGTTGGGCCAGATGTTCGAGGCGTGGTAGATCTCCGCGGCCGCGCCGTATCCTGAGTTCTGCGGCGCGCCGTACCAAAGCGTGTTCAGAAAGGCGATCCCGACCACGACGAGTCCAGGCAACAGGCTGAACAACGCTCCGCGGACGACACGCTCACGCCCACGCGCAGCCAGCAGGACCTGCGCGAGCGGGACGAGGACGACAAGCGAGAGATTCGGACGAATCAGCAGTCCGAGTGCCGTCGCCGCTCCGGCCGCGGCGACTCGCCGCCGCGAGTCGTAGAGCGACAGCCAGAGCGCCGCCGTCCACGCCGCGCCTGCAGGCACATCACTCATCGGCCAGAGCGTCTGATACAGGACCGTGGGGCTCGTGACGAGAAGCACGGCCGCGACCAACCCCACCACGCGGCCGCCGGCCCGATCGCCGAGCCGATAGGTGAACCAGGTAAACGCGATCGCCGACAGCGGGACCACGAAGAACGGGCCGCATGCGCCCGCCAGTAGAAACACCGCCATGATCAGCGGCAGCCCCGGCGCGTAGACCGGAACCATCGTGTGCGGTTCGGGGCCGTTCCGATAGCCGAGCGGGATCTGCATCACGTCCGATTCCTCGAACGGCAGCTCCAGTGGGATTCGATGCGCCCGCGGCAGCTCTCCCGACGCCCAGTCGTACGCCTGGTTCAGGTAACCGAACGAGTCGGCCCCGCCGATGCTGAACGAACCGAACACGACTCCGTGGATCGCCAGCGCGAGCGCCATCGCCGTGACGAGCATCGGGGCGAACCGGGCGACCCGGGCGAACGGCGCACCCAGCCGGTCCAGGTAGCGGATCAGGTCAGCCCTGGCATATGCCGAGAGCCAGGCGACGATGAGACCACTGAGGAGAAAAGCCCGGAAGGGATCGCGGGACTGGATGGGCACGCCGAGGAGCCTCGCGTTAACTCCGCCGGTCAGCGTGACGATCACGCCCCACGCGAACAGAAGCACGGCGACGCCAAAGAGGAATTTTCGCAGGGCGAGATCATGCTACATTCCTGACCGCTCGTTCAATTTTTGGAGGTATTCGTGAATCGCCGATATCTGGCTCCCTGGACCTTTCTCCTCGCGGTGGCCTTCGCTGTCGTTCCCGTGTCGGTCAGCCGTGTGCGCGGCCAGGCGCAGCAGCCGGGACTCGTGGCGCTCAAGGGCGGGACGCTGGTCACCGTGACGAAGGGCACCATCCCCAACGGGACCATCGTCCTTCGCGACGGCAAGATCGCCGCGCTCGGCGCGGACGTCGCCATCCCGTCCGGCGCCGAGGTCATCGACGTCACCGGCAAGTTCATCTCACCCGGCATCATCGACGCGCATTCGCATATCGCCGCCGATGCCATCAATGAGGGGGGCACGGTCGTGTCGTCGATGGTGAGCATCCAGGACGTACTGGACCCCACCGACATCAACATCTATCGCGACCTCGCGGGCGGGCTGACGATCGCCAACGTGCTGCACGGCAGCGCGAACCCGATCGGCGGCGGCAACGCGGTCATCAAGCTGCGCTGGGGCAAGAAGCGCGGTGAGGACCTCCTCTTCGAGGGTGCCCTGACCGGCATCAAGTTCGCCCTCGGCGAAAACCCGAAGCGCCAGGGGAACCCGACCCAGCCGAACCAGGCGCCGCGCTATCCGGCCACCCGCGGCGGCGTCGAGTACGTGATCCGGGACGCGTTCACGCGCGCCAAGGCCTACCAGAAGTCATGGCAGGAGTACGAGAAGACCAAAGGGGCCAACAAGGACGCGCTCCCACCGCGGCGTGACCTGCAGCTGGATCCGCTCGTCGAAGTCCTAGAAGGCAAGCGGCTGGTGCACGCCCACTGCTATCGCGCCGACGAGATCCTGATGCTCATCCGGCTCGCCGAAGAGATGGGCTTCAAGATCGCGACCTTCCAGCACGTGCTCGAGGGCTACAAGGTCGCCAAAGAGATCGCCGCGCACGGCGCCGGCGCCTCGACCTTCAGCGACTGGTGGGGATACAAGATCGAAGCGGAAGACGCGATCCCCTACAACGCCGCGCTGATGCACCAGAAGGGCGTGCTCGTTTCGATCAACTCGGACAGCGCCGAACATGCGCGCCGCCTGAACACCGAAGCCGCCAAGACCATCAAGTGGGGCGGCCTCTCGCAGGACGAAGCGCTCGCCCTGGTGACGATCAACCCCGCGAAGCAGTTGCGCATCGACAACAAGGTTGGCTCGCTCGAAGTCGGCAAGGACGCCGACGTCGTCGTCTGGACGGCCCATCCGCTCAGCAGCTTCGCCGTGGCCGACCGCGTCTACATCGACGGCATTCTCTATCACGACCGCGAAGCGGACGCCCGCCGGATCACGGACCTCGAGAAGGAGAAGGCGACCTTGCTCGGCGCGCCGCAGGCTCCTCCCGGTGGAGGCGGACCACAGCCGCAGGACTCCTCGTTCGAGGAATGGATGGACCAGCTCGAGGCGGACGTCGAGCGCTTCAGGGGTGGACCGAACACGGGTGACCCGCGGCCGGACACTCAGCAGCCGGCCCCTGCCGCCCCGCAGGCCGGCGCGTCACGGGAACCGCAGGTCCCGACGCCACCCGGATCGCCGGGCGCGAACGACGTCCTCGTGATCACCAACGCGCGCATCGTGCCGGTCACGAAGCCGACGATCGAGCGCGGGACAATCGTCATTCGCGGCAACAAGATCGCCGAAGTGGGGGCCGACGTGGCAATCCCGGCCGGCGCGAAAGTCATCGACGCGAAGGGCGGCTCGGTGTATCCGGGCTTCATCGAGACGAGCACCGACCTCGGTCTCAACGAGCCGGGCGTCCGCGGGATGGACGACGTCACCGAGATGCTCGACTTCAACCAGAATATCCGCACGCGCGTCGAGTACCAGGCCGACAGCGACGCGATCCCCATCGCGCGCGCCAATGGCGTGACGACGGCGGCGGTGATGCCGAGCGGTGGAATCCTTTCGGGCGACGTTGCCGTCATGAACCTTGACGGATGGACGTGGGAAGAAGCGACCGTCAAGCCGAGCGCCGGCATCGTCTTCAGCTTTCCGGCTGTCGCCGGCGGTGGCGGACGTGGCGGCGGTGGCGGCGGCGGACGCGGTGGCGGCGGTGAGGGCGGCGGCGACACCAGCTACGACGAGCTGAAGCGTCGGCGCGATCAACGGCTCGAGCAGATCTCGAGCTACTTCGCACGCGCCCGCGCTTATGCGAAGGCCGGCCCGAACAAACAGATCGACTGGATGCTCGAGGCGCTCGTGCCCGTGGTCGAGAAGCGCGGGAAGCTGTATACGCGCGTGGGCAGCTACATGGATTTCGCCGACGCAATCGCCTTCGGCGCGAAGGAGAACGTGGACATGGTGATCATCACCGGCCCGTTCGCGGCGGCGATGGGCGTGAAGTCGCTGGCCGGCAAGAACGTGCCGATCATCCTTACCGAAGTGCAGTCCACGCCGCAGAGCGCGGACGTGTCCCACAACTACAACTATGCGGCGGGCGACGTGCTGCAGAAGGCGGGCGTGAAGTTCTCGTTTTCGACCGGCGGCTACGACGCGGCGCGGCTGCTGCCCTACCAGGCGGCGCAGTCGGTGGCGTGGGGGCTGTCCAAGGATGACGCGATCAAGGCGCTGACGATCAACGCGGCCGAGATCCTCGGCGTCGGGGCGTCGGTCGGCAGCCTCGAAGAAGGCAAGGTCGCCAACCTCTTCATCGTTGACGGCGATCCGCTCGAGATCACGACGAACCCCAAGAACGTGATCATCAACGGGCGCGACGTCAGTCTCGAGAACAAACACTGGCTGCTCTGGCAGCGTTTCATGGGCAGAAAGTAGAGAGGAGGCCACCATGAACAAGACATTCATTGCAGCCGCCGCTCTCGTTCTCGCGATCGTCGCCTCGAGCGCGCAGGGACCGGCGGTCACGCCGTATGCGATTCGGGGGGCGAAGATCGTGCCGGTATCGGGCGCCGAGATCGCCTCGGGCAACATCGTGCTGCGTAACGGGCTGATCGAAGCGGTCGGCGCGAACGCGGCCATCCCGAGCGACGCCATCGTCATCGAGGGTGCCGGGCTCACCGTCTACCCGGGACTGATCGACATGGGAAACGCGGCTGCCATCGACGCACCAACCGTGGACACTGGTGGCGGACGCGGCGGACCCGTCGCGGTGCCCGGCCAGTCGCGCGAGTCGCTCGAGCGCGCGAAGCGGCTGTCGATCCTGCGTCCCGACTACCAGGCGGCCGAGCACGTGCGAATCGAGGGGCCCGAGCTCACGCGTCTCGCCGCGGCCGGCATCACCAGCGTGCTCGCCACGCCTGGCGGAAACATCTTCCGCGGCCAGAGCGCGCTGGTGAACGTCGTCGCGCCGCCGGACGATCCGCAGATCGGCTCGGTCGCCGACATCCGCAGCACGATGACGGTGGTCGAAGCTCCAGTGGCGCTGCACGTCAACTTCAACCCCGGGGGCGGTCCGTATCCGGCGTCGCTGATGGGCGCGATCTCGTTCATGCGCCAGTCCTTCATGGATGCGGCGTGGCAGCGGCAAGCGCTCAAGTACTACGAAAAGAACCCGGCGACGGCGCGTCCCGCGTGGGATCCGGCGCTCAACGGGCTGCTGCCGGCGATCGATCGCCAGATTCCCGTAGCGTTCCAGGCTGATGAGGCGCGGGAGATCGCGCGCGTGCTGCGGTTGGCCAAGGAGCTCAACCTCCGGCCGATCGTGACGGGTGCCCGCCGGGCGGACGAGATGGCGGCCGAACTGAAGGCCGCGAATACGCCGGTGATCTATTCGCTGAACTATCCGACGCGCCCGCGGACGTTGCCGCCCGGCGCCGACGAACCCATTGCCACGCTTCGCGCCCGCGCCAACGCGCCGAAGATTCCCGGCGCGCTCGCCAAGGCCGGCGTTTCGTTCGCGTTCGAAACCGGCGGACTGGCGCAGCCGCGCGACTTCGTGCGCAACGCCGCGCGAGCGGTGACGGAAGGCCTGCCGGCCGACGCGGCCCTCCGCGCCCTCACGCTCGATGCGGCCAGGATCGCCGGCGCCGCCGATCGGGTCGGTTCGCTGGAGAAGGGAAAGATCGCCAACGTCATCGTGACGAACGGCGATCTCTTCAACGAGTCTACCCGGGTGCGCCACGTGTTCGTGGACGGACGCATGGTGAACATCGAGAGCGCCGACGCCCCCGCCGGCCGGGGCGGACGGGGACGCGGCGGTCAGTAGCCTGACGGCGGCTATGCCGCGCCGGCAGACCGGTACGCCACCACGTTGCATCCGGATCTTCGTTGTCGCGGTCGGATCTATTTTCCAAGCAGCGTCAGCAATCCATCCGCCAGCATCGCGCGCCAGTGAATGAATTCGTGCGCGCCGCCGACTTCGCGATATGTGACGTCATAGCCTTTTGCGCGGAGCACGTCGCGCAGGTGACGGTTCCCCATAAGGTTCGTCTCGTCCAGGACCAAGTCGTGCAACGGTAGGTCGGCGCCCGGCACGCTGTCGTAGAGCCCGGCTTCGAGATAGAACCGGATCGGCTTCCGGGGTGCTGCGAGGTACGCCTGCGCCGTGGAGTTCGGTTCCTCCGCTCCCGGAAGCCGCGCGCGAAAGGCGCCGGACTGTGACAACACGTTGCCGAATACATCCGAGTGCAATAGCGCGATTTCGGCGGCGACGCGTCCTCCGGCGCTGAATCCGCCGATCACAGTGTCTGCCGGGCTCGTGCTGATCGGATAGGACGCGCGCAGCATCGGCATGAGTTCCCCGATGAGCGCCTCGCGGTATCTGGCGCCCGCAGGTCCTCGATTGGCTGCATCGAAAACCACAATCAGGGCCGAATCCGTTTTGTCGTTGATGAGATTATCGAGCGTCGCCGGCGCGTTGAGAAACCGATTGCTGACATATACCGCTCCGTCGAGTTGCATGAGCAACGGATAGGGACCTGAGGTTGGGTCGTAGCCTGGCGGCGTATAGATCCAGATCGGCCGTTCGCTCTTGAACACGGCCGACATGACCGTTCGTTCCTGGATGAGACCGCGCCGAACTGGCCGACGCATCGCCCACTGCTCGTCGGGTGCATCCGGTGTTTCGAGCACGGACGTGCTGACGAAAGGATAGGTTGGGTCGTCAGGATCCCGGCGCGGATTCAGAGGGTCGAGCTGGGTCGTCGCCCACTGATCTCCAAGCGTGTAATTCGGCGAAATCGTGTACGTCACACGGGTGCCGCGGCGCAGCCGGATGGTCTTGAACCAGACGTCGGTGTCGGGCAGGCGCGACATGTAACAGTCGTCGAGCCGGGGACACCATGTGA
>Ga0193738_1000726_pt1 | contig 15060 bp, 17 predicted proteins | sample L2a1metaG_FD_144927 | JGI IMG/M metagenome (GOLD analysis project Ga0193738, IMG submission 144927) | Soil microbial communities from a riparian zone of the East river system, Colorado, United States - L2a1 | ecosystem: Environmental > Terrestrial > Soil > Riparian zone | place: USA: East River...
CCGGGCGACCCCTAATATACCGACTGGAGGGCGAAAAGTGTTGATTAGCAGGGATTTCATGGGAGTTGTAAGGTGAGTTTCCTAGCAGCTTACCAGGACCTAGCGCTGGACGTCAGCGCGAAGGACACGCCAGCCGGTATCAACGCTGAGGAAGCCAAGCGTCTATCCCGTACCCTCGCCATGGTCATACTTGCTGGCGGCATCCCACGGCGGTTAGGGGCAGATGCCACCGGTGAGGAGCTCGCCATTGACAAGCGTCGCGCCAAGCGTGTAGCACACGTCTTGAAGCAGAGCTTGACTGCCTGGAATCCGGAGGGGCAGCCGCTCGCCATCGACCCCGACATCAAGAAGGACGCCGCTCAGCTAGACTGGGAGCAGTGGTGGATTGAGCACCGGAAGTGGCTAGAGAACCGGATCACCTATGTTGCCACGTGGGCAAGCAAGATAGCCCATAAGCCTGAGGACATTCAGTGGGCGAAGAAGGCGGTCGTCCGTCTTCAGAACGAGCTCAACTGGACTGCCTATGCGCTGCGTGACTAGATCTTGTCGTTAGAGAATAGGATGACGAGAGAGACTACGAAGGACATGATGAGGACACCAGTCGAAACAATTGCCGCCATCTGTTTCCACGTCGCTGATACACCCTTTTCACGCGACTCGCGATTCGCGAGTGTCGCTGCTACCACAGATGTCGACTCAGCAAGGCCTGCCGCTACTGCGCGTCGTTCGGTCGCTGCTGCCTCTGAATGATCACGATATTGCTCAACAAACGCCTGGAACTCTTTCTCGTCTAGCTTGTGGCGGTCTAGCTTGCTGACCATGTCAGACAAGTTTTTGCTTTGCTCTTCATAGATCTCACGGCTGATGGCATCCCTCTCCAACTTTTGTAGCGCCTCCTTTACAGCGTCCATGTCTGGCTTGGTCGCGTATTCCTCTGGGAATCCTTGCATCTTCTCTGTAACAGGAACGAGGGCGACTTTGATTGCTTCTTGATCCGCTGCTCGAAGATCCCTGAGATGTTCCTTGAGTTCATCGATACGTTTGTTGATTGCATCGATGGCGCATCTCATATCTTCATTCAATGTAACCCCCTAGCTAATCCTGATTGGACGGAGCCGCATCCAACGCCAACGCCACCAGCCGATAGCGGTAGGCGCACCGCTCACCTGATACTTGACCGTGATCACAGTACCAGCTGTGAGGGCGTTCTTCCTACGAGACCTCATATGGCTGAGGTGATTGTCGTTCTGGTCAAAGTTGGCTCCTCCAGCGAACATCGAGATGTACCCACCGTCGTTCTCTGGGGCTGCCCCTCCGATGGAGATGCCGGTATAGATGGTCGTTGACCCGGTGTAGTCTTCCCAGCAGTTGCAGCCCCAATCGATGAAGTAGTCTCCGTCTCTAGGAACTACGAGGGACGGACCGACAGTGGCTAGGTTCTGCCACCCAGCAACGTTAAGAGACTGGGCCGTCAGCACTTCGTTGAACAGGCTGGGGGCAGAGATCACCTGCCACTTGTAGATGGAGGGGTCAGCTTCCCGGCGCTTGAGCTTCCAGACGTGTCCGCCTGTCACGTTGTAATCGATCTCGAAGCCGTCCTGGACGAACGCCGTGGGAGGAGGCCAGCTTGAGACTAGCGGAACGTTGTGTAGTGCCACCCAGGCTGCGCCGGTATCCCGCCACCACATCTTCTTGTCTGTGGCGTAGAAGAAGCGACCAGCTACTCCGGCGGCAGGACGTTCTGAATAGAGACCTTGCGGGAGATCCTTGGCATGGTTATCGAAGTCTTGGGCGATCTCTTGCAGCCACAGAGGTCCGCTCGGGATGTCAACGCCGACTGGGATGGTGATTCCTAGGCGAGGTGTGTTGGGCATTACATCAGCTGCAAGGGTCGGATTGAGAGAGTTCTCCCCCGGAACCTAGCTGTACCACCGTTGACCTGTCTGCCGACGAGCTCAACATTCCCGGCAGAGTTGATCGTGTACCTTTTGAATCTCCGAGTGTGCAGATGCGCATAAATTGAACTGGCGTCGGGGTCGGAGTGAGAGTGGGTGTACATCCCGACTGAGTTTTCGAGCATTGTAGCTTCAGACTCGGCATTCTGTGTTCTGAAGGACAAGTGCTCACCGCAGTCTGGGGTCGAGTTGTACATGTTTCCGCCGTAGTCTATCTCGTAGATGCCAGGACGGGGGACGGAGATCCTAGATCCGGTCAGCCAGTTGAATAGAGAGCTGCTGTTGATCTGCTCATCAGAGTTTGGGACAAAGTCATCCAATGCCGGTCCGCCGACAAACAGCCATTTGTAGAGAGCTTCCTCTGCTTTGTACCTGAACTTCCAGACGACGCCTGCTGTGGTGTCCATGAGAACGTTGAAGTAAGTGTAGTCAGTGGCCCCTACTCCAGGAACGCCCAGTCCCATCTCGGCAATGTATCCTGGAGACCACCCCGAGCCAAAGTCTCGATAGAGAACACCCTCATCGTTCGCGAAGTAGTAGCGTCCCAACTTCCCTATCTGCCCAGGATTGCTGACTGGGCGAGCAGACAGGGGACCCTGATCGTCCTTGGCCATGTTGTCTACTGACACCGCTAGCGCCTCTGCCTGCGCGGGGAGATCAGGGGGATCACTGACTAGCGGATAGGGGATAGCCCAACGAGAGGTAACAGGCATCAGAGAATCCTCACGGGTGTGATCTTCATCCAGCGCTCATCATAGTGCGTATTTTGACCGGTCGCTGATCTATGCATTGCATCGACTGCGTAGGGTGCAGTAGGAACAACAACCCTGATGGACCTTGAGCCGTGTCCCCGTACGTCCACCTGAATGTACCCGATTGGGTTGAACGTCGCAAGGGCATCCGCATAAATACTACGATCATCCAGGACGGCTGGTGTGTCAGCGTCAGAGACCCTAGGAGACATGATCTGAAGGCCACCCCCTCCGGGAGAGGAGGTAGCGTGCCAGCATCCGAACTCAATGTCGTACTCTCCTGCCTTGGGAACGGTGATCGAGGGTCCGCCGCTAAGTTGTTGGTAACCAGTGCCTGAGTAGCTAACGCTGTTGTTAGCCTCAGCGTACAAACTTGCACCGTTACCAATGTACTCCCACTTATAGATGGACGGAGAGTCAGAGCGGTACTTCAACCGCCAAATGACGCCATTGGTAGCGTCAGCAACGTAGTCGTACTCCGTTCCGTCTGGAGGATTCACCGGCAGGGTGGCGCTCATCGCCACACCGCTCGTTGGCAGCCACGTCATGCCTGTGTCTCGAAGCAAGATGCCGTAGTCTGTAACGTAGTAGTACCGACCGCTGATTCCGGCAAGGGGCAGGTTGGCCAGCGTCCCTTGTCCAAGGTCGACGGCCGCATCATCGAGCGACAGCGCAAGAGCCTCGAGTTGGGCATCTAGATCAGAGCTTTCGCTGTGAAGTGGTGTCGGAGTTTGCCAGCGGTCGGTAAAGTTGGGCATTACCCGAGCTCCAGGGCGTCGATTGTCGGGAAGGCAGAGATGACTGCTGTCCAGGTGGCGAAATCTTCGAGCACATTCTGCCAGTCCTGTCCAGTGACGATCTGGTAGTTGGCCGTTAGACCGGCTGGCTTTGTGTCTCGTACAGCCTTTCCTACAGGACCGAAGCCTGCTGCACGACTTGCTTGTGCACCAGCCGTCTCGATGTACGGGGTCACCCTGTCACCTGCTTCGACCTGTGCACCTTCAAAGTCGACACCGTCGCCTGTAACCCATGCTCCCGTGTCGTTGCCTGAGAAGAGGTACAGCCGGACGAATGTTCTGTCGTTCTGGATGATCGACGCACCCTCGATCAACAGTCGCTGCCACCCATTGGTGAGTACAACCTTTTGCGACCCTCCGTAAGACTGCTCACCAGAAGCGCCACCCACTTCATAGCCATTGATCCAGATGGTCTTGCCGATAGCAGATGGACGGCCTTTGACGTACAGAGAGGTGGAGAACTTCTTCCCGGTAGTAGCGCCGGAGAGAGTTCCTGCGAGCGAGGACGTACCGATGTTGATCTGGTTAGAGCCAGCCTCTACCCGGAAGTGAGCTCCTCCGAACAACGGATTGTCAAAGGTCCTAAAGAGATTGCCGAAGTTTGAGAACCAGTCGTCAGCATTGAGCTCCGCACCGCCGTTACGCAGGATGTTGGTACTGTCCCAATCCTCTACTGGCGTCTCGGCTCGGCGGGTGCTGATTGTATAACGGTAGGGACTGCCGTCGCGCTCACGGACATACACCGTTTTGGTTCCGGTCAGCGAGCGCTGAATTACAGCTGCGATATGCGAGATCGTTCCTCGTTTTGATGCATCAGCAGTCTTGAGGAGGTCCCTCTTTTCCGACGCCGTTATGCCAGCAGGTAGAGCAACGCCAGCGAACTGCGATAGCCACTCAAGACCTTCGTCCGGCACCAGGTCCGCATCCATGATTTTGGCATAGCCTGGGACACCATCTTCGTCTCTAGCGATGCCATGTACACCCTGGAACCTAGCGCCCATCGATTCAATCAGGTGCAGAAGAGCATAGTTGTTCGCCCTGTCAACGGGTTCAAGGTGCCGGAAGGTGTCGTACACCAGCTCAGTGAACGGCGACACCTCAGGCCTGGTTAAGCCTGCTAGCGGAGGAGGCAGCGGTGGTCCGCTACCCGGAGGGAAGAAGAGAAGAACGCTCAACTAGAGGTCTCCACCTTCTCCTGCAAGCTTCTTGCCTACTTCTGGCCTCTCTGTTTCCTTGGTTTGATCCCTCTCAGACTCGATTAGCAGCTTTGCCTCTCGACGCTGCATTTCGATGTACTCCGCTTCAGCCACCTTCGGGCCTGGCTCAACCGGAGGATCAGCTTTCGGGTCACCAACCCACTGACGCATCTCGGGATCGCGTGCAGGCCAGGTGAACTCCCTGACAAATTCCGGATCGGGGTCACCCTCCTGATGCGGCATCGCCTCATCAAGCACGAGAGGGTGCTCGGCTTCAAGCGTTTTGCCAGGATCGGTGTGGATGGCCATCGCAAATGATCCGTCCGACATCTTTCTGTGCTTGATCAATTTCATCTTTGCCTCCTAGACGATCTGCTGAGCGGAAACGGTGTATGTCCACGATGAGCTATCGCTTTTGTCGACCTGAAATCCCCATGCACGGCCAATGACGTTGCTAAAGAAATTGCCGGCCTGCGTGACGCCGGGATAGATCACATAGAGAGTCGAGCTTGCGGTATTCGGCAGCGACAGGTGCTGAAAATCCCCTGTTCCTTGTGATCTGAGCGAAGGGTTAAGCGTTCCGGTGCCAGCAACAGTGACAAGAATTTCGATGATGACACCGCGAGCGTTGTGATTTGTCTGAATGCCTGCGTTGGCTCCGGCCGTTCGTGCCGCCAACGCCATCAGCAATTTCACTTCATTGCCACGTTGACGATCGAGCGACGTTCCGTTGTAAAGCATCGGCGCGCCTTGCGGGACCGCCCCGAAGCTCGTTCCATCGTTCATCCCGGTCGGTGCCCGCTTCCAAGTACCCGTGCCAGCATTGAAAATATACTGGGCGTTGGCGGGAATGCCCGTCGCGATATCGTCAGCGTTGCCGGATCGGATCCGATCCCAAGACGTACCGTTAAAAACGTACCCGCCTGAGCTAGGAATGTAAGCCTTGTTCTGGTTGTCAGCATTCCCCGCTTCGACCGCACGGAAGAGACCATCAGTGTCTCGCACCATCAGGGCAGCCGCCTGGACCACTCCGATGCCGTTTTGGTTTGTGGGCGCTACCCTTGCTCGATCCCAGGTCGCACCGTTGTAGAGGTAGCCGCGACTATTTGCAATTGCTCCGACATGCGAGGATGCTACGCCATCGGAAGCAGCGTTGTCGCCGACTAGATCGTTGACAGTCCCGTCTGCGCCTACGGCTATCTTGACCCTCTGGTATTTCTTGCCGGCAACTTCATCCGCCGCAATGATGTACTGCTGTCCTACACTCCCTGCGAAAATGTCAATATCGTCTGCCAACTCTCCTCCTATGCTTTCAGAGACATTACGTCACGCCACCCGCAATTAGACCCGGACGGGTCAGCCCGGCGGGACCAGGAAGCACAATATCGCCGATTCCTTGACTTTGCCCAGCCACGCCGAAGTTTCCCATGACGACGTAATCAACGCCTTCAACGCGGTCAAGTACTGCAACTAGCTCTGTCCACCGTACTGCCGTGTTCTGAAGCCAGGCGTTGGAAGAGTACAAGCTGGGGATATTCGTAGCTGGCCGACCCCAGTTAGCGGGGCTCAGGTACTCGGCCACAGCTGCCTCTGTACGAGCTTCGATGTCTGCTGCCGAGAATCCGGGAAGCGCCTTCACGACGAATGTAACGTCAATCTCCAAGTACACCGGGTCGATGACATGGACGATGAATGTGATCTCGCGCCTTGCATCCAAGTCAGCTGTCACCTCGGCTTTGACTGTGGACGACGCTGCTTCACCGGTGGAGTCAACTCCAGCCAGAGCGACCATTCGCTCATTGCCAGTCTCAGGGGTTCCGCCGATCACCCAGGTCAGACTAGCGCCACGCCGAAGAGCTATCTTGTCTACATAGTGGACCTCGCTAGTACCAGCGTTGGCTACCCACAAGAACAACCTCATGCTTACGGCGTTCGATGGAGCCTGTCCGGAAGCTGAAGAGAAGACCCATCCGCTCGAAGCATCGGGGACAAGGTCTCCCAGGATCTCCCCTGCGTAGGCAGTTCCGCCAACATCAGTGTAGAAGGTGATGCTGACGCGAACTTGTCTGCCGGTAGAGGCGGCGCGAAACTCTCCGATCGCGGCAACTTGCTGGCCAGGGACGACTGCCAATGCCGGTGTGGCTCTGGCAATCATGGTTCCAGCTGATGTACAAGTCATACTAAGGCTGGCTACACCATGGCTGGCTTGTGCAGTACTCCTCGCAACTGTCACTGCCTGCTCTGCCTCCCAGCCAACGGCATCCGTCTCGAGGCTGGACTGATTGAGGGTCAGGAGGTTGTGGTCCGGGTTGTAGCCATCGATGGCGACTGCGCGCTCAACCGAAGGATGGGCAGCGTATAGCGCAGCGAAGTCGCCAGGAAGGATGGGCCTCGGAGACATCAGCTGAAGAAGTGTGCGCAACCTGTTGAGATACTCGTCTGTCTCCTCCGCATCAACGCCGCCACTCGTCACCGTTTCTTGTTCGATCGAAAGAACGTACTCCAACGGATCAACAAGTTCTATAACTCCGCCGATCGAACCTTTACCTGAACCTTCCGATCCTGGGTCGACAGCAGAGATGATGACTTCGCCTTCCTCTGTAGCTGTCTCAGTGGGTGGTACTGTGACTTCGTTGACAGTCTGGTACTCGATGACGTCGGTTCCGGACAAGCGGATCTGTACAACGGTACCGACCGGAATTGTATAACCAACCGCATTGATCATCGTCCAGGTTGTCGCGGCGGTAGCAGGGACTGCCTCTTGGGCCTCGATCCCGAACAACGATCTACCGGCATAACGAAAGATGTTTGTGGTAGCGGCGGAGGCAACTTCGCCAACCTCAGCTGCCTGTCGACTCATAGCCTCGATCAATACTGTCTCGAGGTTGCCATCAGCAGGCTCCCAGCCAGGGAAGACCGCCTGAAGGTAGTCAAATGAGTCCTCAGCCATCGCATCAGCATCGAACTCGACTGGGTACTCAATGAACTCAGGCACCCTGATCCTCCTCTTGGATGGTTATGCTCTGAACCAGTTCGTTGACGGTGTTGATTGCAGCCTCCGTAACTAGGTTAATGCGAGGCTCTTGTTCTCTTAGCTCGTTGTGCAGGAGATCCTCGTCTACGGTGGGGTGGTCGAAGGTTGGATCGCTGATGCCGAACTCGGGCTTCTCTGGGCGCATGCCCTTGTTGAAGTTCAGAATCACCTCTATGTTGCTCCAGAGTTCCTCGTCAGTGTCTTGCTCAACAACTGCCAGCTGGACAGTTGTAGCGTGTGACACTAGCTGCAATGGAAAACGTAGATGTGGGACTTGGACATGCGGCATTAGCTAGGCCACCACGCAATTACCCACCAGTCCCGGCGATCATCTTGTGCCACCAGGCAGATGTCGTCTCGGGTCGGATAGACAGGATCTCCGAAACCTTCGCTCACACGAGGCATCCAACGGCAACGCTGGAATTTGAGTGTAGAGTCAAAACCAGGAACAACAACCTCTACATACTGCTCTATTGAGGCAGCACCCTTTGCAATCTTTCCCTGGAAGAAGCCAGCAGCGAACGGCCTGGTGTCTAGGTCTTCAGTGACACTCATACAGGTTTACCTGCCTTTACCTGCTTGATGTACTCGATGGGGTCAAGCATGTTCTCGAGCCTGTATCCTCCACCCAGCGTTTTCCAGAGCTCAATGTGAGCGTGTGAGCTGAACGGATTGGTGAACCAAGCGGTAACTCCTGCCAGGCGATCACCGGCGTCGACCTGCTTGCCGACTCGGATGCTGGCCGAAGGATTGACATGACGAAACACCCAAACGTATCCGCGCTGAGTCTGTACCTTGACCACGCCACCGTACACCTGGCCGGTACTCCCCTTGCTAGCGGTGATCTCGACGACCTCTCCATCCTGGGGAGACCTAACTTCTGAGTTGGCAGGAGCCATCCAGTCAACCGCCGCGTGGAAGCGACCTCCTACCGCAGAGGGTGCGCCCTCTGGATCAGATACACGAAATTGGCTGGACTTAGGCATGGGGGTGGTTAGCGGATCAACATAGTCGCCGAGAGCCTTGTTAGGCTTTCCCTCTCCGCGACCACCCGTAAGGATACCTGTCGTCCACTGCGACTGTAGATCTTGCCTCGTAGGCTCGGGAAGCTTGCCTCGAGGCTTCTTGAGAGTGATGGTGCCGTCTGACCCGAAGATATTGCGGTCAATCTCAGTCACCAACCAACGACCGTTGATGGGACCCTCGTCGAAGATGACAACCGTAGAGCCGGGAGGTGCAGCCCACTTGCCGAGAAAAGCTTCTACCGTGACGATGGCTCCTTCTTTGCCGATGTCTAGGTCCCAGTCGATCCACTGGACACCGTCTGTCTCTTCGCTGATGTACATCTGCGGCTGGCTCTTGAACAGCGACGGCTCATCTATGAAGTAGACCTTGCCGCTGACTTCGAAACGACGCCAGTTCACTTCATCCGCAAGCCTGCCCATGCAGTCCCAGCTGTTCTCCCGCTTCCACTTTACGCCGCCGCCCTTGTCTTGCATCGGCTGGCCACGGGTGAACTGGTAGTTGATTGCTTCCTTCGCCTCCCAAGACATCAGGTTCTGGAGGGCGACATCTGCATCGGTGCTGTCGTCGCCACCAACTACGCCATAGGCATCGACGATCCGTTCTGCCTCATGGCGCCAGCGGTCGTATTCCTTGCGTAGATCTTCACGTGGCCTTTGTACATCAGCTACAAGCTCCCAGTACGGCTTGGAAGGATTGGCAGCCTCGACAGCTTTGAGCTTTCCGTAGAAGGCGGTGGCCTGCTTGACCAGGTCCATCCCTACGCCTGGGTAGTATTGCGGCTGCTGCTGGAAGAAACCAATGCTAGTCTCGTCACCGAACGGAAGATTGTTGCACTGAGACTCGACGATGCCAGCCATGATGGCCATCACCAGAAACTTCCGGCGAAGCGCCATCCCTGCTCCGACATCAAGAACAACATCGCAGTTCTTAATTTGGTTCGGGCTAGCAGGTGCACCCTTGATGGTGATGGTGGGACGAACACCGCTGATTTTCGAGTCATAGCGGTAGTCTTGTCGCAAACCGAGGTCTCGATCTTCCTTCTTCTTTGCCTTGCTCTTGACCTGTTTCTGGTTCTTGGGAGGCTTCTTGAGAACAGGTGTCTTCAGCACTAGCGGAAATTCCTTAACCTCGCGGATCATCCGCTTGACGAATGCCACCCTAGTCTGCTGTCCCCAGCTAGCAGTCAAAGGCTTGTTGTAGGTGCGCAGGATTGCAACTTCCCTGGACTCAAATACGAGGGTAAGATTGTTGCCGCTCTTCTTTGGGTCTACGAGTCTGAACCAGAGACCGTCGCCCTGAACGTTGAATTGCCTTGTCGTAGTCATTCAGCGTCACCGTGATGGTGCTCGCGCCCTCGATCGTCCTGATCACTCGACCTTGGAGCAGAGAGTCAACGATCTCGAAGCTTGCCTTCCCCTTAATGGCTAGCTTCAATGACTCGATGTCGAAGTCTTTACCGAGAAGCTCAAGACCAGGCTTAGGCCTGCTGAGCTCGAGGCGTGGGCGCATCTTTGTGCGGGCCATCAGGGCAGCCTCAGTCTCTGTCCAGGACGAATGTCTCGCGGATCGCGGATGTTATTGAGTCTTGCAATCTCGCGCCATCGACTAGCGTCACCTAGCTGCTTGGCTGCGATGCTTGAAAGGGTATCACCTTTCTTGACGATGTAAACACGACCTTTCCCGGTCTTGCCTTTGGTCTTGTTCTTTCCGCGTGCACGCGAAGCAGCCTTCTGTCCGATGCGTTCTATCTCAACGTACCGGCGAAGCGTGACCGTGCAAGACTGCCGGACTCGGTGGCCATCGCTGCGTCGGCGAAGAGAGCCTGTTGGCTCAATATGCGTGATGACCCATTCGTTCCCTCCGCCCCAAGGAATTGGCCCTGTCACCTTCAGAACCGGCGGAGGCTTGCGTTCAGCCACCGGCAGAGCCATTTCCTCAAAGCGACGGAATACGCTCTCGATGCTGTTATTGTCTGCCCACCCGTCAAACATCAGAGGAACTTCCATCTGGAATGGAGGCTTGCCGTTCCACTGAGTGGCTCCTACTCGCTTGGGACGGTCAATGACGTCCCAGCCTCCGTACCCCTCGCTGATTTTCGGCTCGCCGTCTCCTAGCAGAATGCGAAGCTTGTCTGTTGGGCTCTCGAAGATGACCTGTGGACGGACGCTCACCGACGTGCCTTCCTGTCAAGCCGGTGCTCAGCGTTGGCGCGAGCAATCTCGCGGCTGTCCATCTGCAAGATGCTCTCTAGCTGGATCAACATGGGAGGGATCATGTCTTGCATGTTAGTGCCCTGCCCTGTCTCAGGCTTAACTGTTTGGAAGCCAGCCATGGCCGGTACAAGGCCACCGCCCGGTCCCCCGCCACCGCCGAAGAAGCGTCGGAAGTCACCGACCCCTACTCCCGATGCGCTCGCCGCGCCAAAGAGCGGACCGACAACAGGCAGGCTACCGCCGACATTCTTGAGTAGATTGCCTAGATCACCGATGAAGCCGAGGTTGTTATCCCACCAGGACTTGAATGCCTGCATCTTGTCCCAGACACCTTGGATTGCACGGCTGACTGCATTGAATTTGATCTCTAGATATATCAGGGCCAAGACAAGAGTGGTCGCAGCAAACACGATCGCCCCGATCGGATTCAAGATCATCGCGATGTTCAGCCGCCATTGCGCTATGGTGACGGCAGCGATCCAGCTGACAAGGACACGGTATGCCTTCATCAGCTTGTCTGACACTATCCAGAGGCCAACTGTCCAGAAGGCAGCTGCTTTCGCGGCGAGAGCACGTCGGCCCATCCAGATCGTCACCAGCATCTCTTCAACCCAGAGGTAGCCTGCCCATATAGCGGCCAGCTTATCTACTCCGGTCTTGATTGCGGTCCAGAGCGCTACGGCCATCAGAGCTACCTTGTTCTTGATCCACCAGAGAGTCAGCAGTTTCACTACAACTACCAGGTACTCTCCGTGATCAGCTAGAAGACCGAGAAGCCCGGCCAAGGCCAAAACCAACGGAGCGAACACCAACGAGATCCTGAAGGCAAGAACCATTGATGGCCAGATAGCAGTGCTGAAAATGGTAGCGACGTCGCGTCCTGACTGTATGAGTCTTTCAAATGCCATGGTCAGTCTGCCGCTAGCCCCGACAGAATTGTCAAGAACTCTCACCATAGCCATGAACCCTTCGCCGCGCATGGCTTCGGCCATTAGCTTGACCGTGTTGGTGATGGCAGGCAGACGCCCTCGTGCCATCTGGAATGGAGCCATGAGGATCTCTCCGAACAACTGTCGGCTGTAGTCGCGTAGTGTAGACAGCTGGCCTGCTACCGTCTTGCTGAGCTCGGCCGAGGCTCCGCGGAACCTTCTCTCCATGCCCCTGGTGAGAGCTTCAATGGCGACGTTCGCGGGTATCCCTAGCTCCCCGACGCGTGCTATCTGGTCTCCAGTCAAGCCTAGCTCTTCCCGTAGGATGCGGTACGCGGGGATACCTCGCTCTGCTAGCTGGTTCAGTTCCTCACCCATGACCTTGCCACGGGTAGTGATCTGGCTGAAGGCTCTGACGACACCTGAGATGACGTCTGATCCACCACCCATCGCAGCTACCGCGTCAGCAGCAGCTGTGAGGTAACGGTTGGTTTGCCTCACGCTCAGGCCGACCCCGAGGAACTTACGAGCGGCCATGGTGAGGTCTGCGAACTCAAACGGTGTCTTGGCTGCTAGTTCGTATAGCGCTGCTAGCTCTTGATTGGCTGCGCGCTCACTACCGAGAAGAAATTTGAAGGCGATTCTGTTCTGCTCCATGTTGGCGTTAAACTTCAGCCCCAAGGTGGCTGCCGCTCCTCCCAGGACACCCATAGCGAGGGTGGTGCTGTAGATGACGCGGCGCGCAGTGAACAGTGCCTGGTTCATGAGGAAGCTGCGCCGACTAGCCGTAGACATGCTTGTCCCGACAAGGTCTGTCTCTCGGCGCAGCCCCCTCAGCGCGGAAGCAGAAGTTGCCGCCTCAGCGTTGAACTGCTTGTTGTGTAGGCGAAGCCTTACGTCAGCATTTTCTTCAGGCACGGAACGCCTTTGCTAGCTTGTTGATGATCATCTGCGCTAGGTTCTCGTCTCGCTGCTGCTGACGTTCGTAGTTGAGTTCTGCAATGCGGAACATGAATGCTCTGACGAGGCCATCCTCAGTCTCGAGGTAGCGCATCGGGTCCATGCCTGCCGCAGCAACCCGATGCGCCGCCTCGATGACATCGTCTAAGCCCCCAGTTCCCCCAGCAGCCCACCCATGGGGTCGCGGCTGGGATCGGCCATCCACCGGGACAGGATCAGGTTGTGATTCGCGACGGCGACATCGTTCTTGCCGAACACCTTGTACAGAACGTTTCGGGCTGATCCGTCGGTGTCGTCTGGTCCCCACCTGAAGAATTCAGCCAACTTGTCGTCGAACCGGACCGGGTAGTCCCAGCCCTCTTCTCCCTGCTCCGTCATGTACGCGGCGATGGAGATCTCCTTGGGCTTCCCTTCTGAGTCGACCTCATCTGGGTCGCGAAAGAAGATCTCTTGACACGCTTCGATGATTGTGTCCTGTGCGGCGACAAGTGCACGGTCCGCGAGGTTCTTGTACTCACGTTGCGCCTTGTCGCTGATCATCTGGATCTTCTTGCCTTCCACCAGACCGTACCGGGCGAACAGCTGCCCGTCATAGCCTGGGATGTCGAGGTCCAGCGTGTTATCCGCTGACTCGCTGTGCTTCTGCTGGGTCCGGACGCGGTCAACGATCGACCGCTCCGGACCCTCAGGCTGCTGGGAGATGATGTCGGTTACGGCTCCCAGATGTGGCTCTTGTTCTGTCATGCTCCCTCCCTTGTGCTCATTACGAGGTCGGCTCACCCTCAGGGCTGATCTCGATCTCGATGCGAGCCTCGTCGTTGCTCTTGCTGTCGTGCGGGGGAGGAGTGACTCGCTTGAGAACTCCTCGCCACACGATCGGTCGGCCGTATGAGTGACCGTTCAGATCAAGCGGCTGCTGTGAAGCAATCGCCTCGCCACGACCGACATTGTTGAAGAGGAACTGGATCTTGTCATGGTCCCTCTGCAACCTGTACAGCCGCGACATGGTGAGGTTTCCGGTTGTCCGTGCGCCGCCCAGCGAGATCTTGGGCTGCATTCCGCCCGGTGGGTACTTGTTCTCTTCCGAGTCCAGTTCCCCACCTTCACGGGCATCCCAGACGCCGAAGTCAGCACCGGCCACCCGGAGGTTGACCTCGAAGGTGTCTTGTCTTGTTGGTCCGACTGACACCTTACACCTCCTCCGTGATCAGCTTCTTCACGATCTCGATGACCACGTGCTCAGCGTACGGGCTCAGCTTGACTGAGATCGCAGCGCGTAGCTCGAAGTCGGCGATCGTTTCGATTGTGTTGACGGACGTTCCGACGTCGACAAAGAATGCCTGGTCGGGGGTTTCCCCGTACAGTGTTCCGTCTACCCAGTACGGGATCAGCATGCCGGTGAGGGCAGCGCCGAACCTGTTGATTGTTCGCCGCTGTCCGTCCAGCAGTTCGAAGATGAACGTCTCACCGATGATGTCTGCCTCGTTGGCGATGGCCATCAGGCCACGCGCGTACCCGAGATTGACCCAGTTCTGATCGAGAACCGGATCGGCCAGAGAGCGCCATCCGTAGTTTCGGAACGTCTGGTACATCTCACGGATGACGTTCACGCCAGAGTTGTTTAGATCCTGACGGTCCGTGTCGTTGAACTGGACCTGCGTCAAGCCGATGGCGTACCGAGAGATCCCATCATCTCCCGCTGCCGGGCGGGCAGGAGAGAAGGCTGGGTCGTTCCGAGCGATGATGCCGGCGATTACCGCCGACGGAGGGATGGCCCTTGGTGTCGCCGGATTCGCGGTGATGCCCGGCACCAAGACCCACGGCCAGAAGTAGCCCGCATGTCGTCCGTCCGTTCGGTTGGAGTTCGCCGCCGTTGTGAGTGTCGCCTTGGTAGGTGTGTCTGCTGCATCCAGAAGTGCAACACGACGGTTGTTCTTGGCGTGAGTCTTCAGCGCCGTGTAGCGAACAGTCGTCGTCTGCCCTGGAGCCGCCAGCTGACCTGGACCCAGGTCCTTGGTGAAGCGGTCGATCGCGTTCTGCCACTGTGTGTCGGTGATCGCTGCCCTGTCGTCCAGGCCGCCGGCAAGGTTCTGCGAAGCGACGACGGCTGGATCGTTGAGGCTCGCTTGATCTACGAGCCTGATCCAGTTGCTGTTGACCGCCCACATGAAAGCAGCAGCCTTGTCGACTAGATCAGG
>Ga0193738_1000728_pt1 | contig 15021 bp, 13 predicted proteins | sample L2a1metaG_FD_144927 | JGI IMG/M metagenome (GOLD analysis project Ga0193738, IMG submission 144927) | Soil microbial communities from a riparian zone of the East river system, Colorado, United States - L2a1 | ecosystem: Environmental > Terrestrial > Soil > Riparian zone | place: USA: East River...
ATGCAGCCGGATACTTTGACCTTTCAAATGTTTCAAATGCATCCGATGCTCTTTTTTCTTATACCGTTGGTACCGGTAGTGGAAGCACGGCAATCAGTGAAAATGGAAATGGTCTTTGGGGAATTACTTACAGTGCATTAGCTGCCGGAGTATTAGGATATAATACCGGCGGTGGTGAAGCGATCGTTGGTCGCAATATTAGCAGCTCTTCCGGGGCGGTTGTTGGAAGAAATGACGGAACCTACGCTGGTGTGCATGGAATAGCCGGAGCCGATAATGGAATAGGTGTACTGGCACAGGCAAACGTAGACGGAACTTTAAATAGTAATGCGCTTGTTGCATCTGTTGTAGGCTCAGGTAACGGTAACCCAGCAGTGTTTAAAGCAAATAACGCCAATGTTGCAAGGATTGATAAAACAGGTAAAGGATTTTTTAATGGAGGTACTCAAAGTAGTGGAGCTGATATAGCAGAAGCTTTTGATGTAACAGGTAATATGAAAGATTATGAAGCAGGTGATGTACTCGTTATTGCTACTGACAAAGACAGGGCAGTTGAAAAATCCAGTCAGCCTTATTCAACTTTAGTGGCAGGTGTGTATGCAACAAAACCTGGTGTTTTACTTACGGAAGAAAATATTGACGCTGATCTGAGTAATAAGGTTCCAATGGGAGTAATTGGTGTGATCCCAACCAAAGTTTGTCTTGAAGGAGGAGTGATTAAAAGGGGTGACCTGATCGTTACTTCATCTATACCGGGTGTGGCTATGAAAGCAGATCCTGATAAAGTAAAAATAGGACAGGTTATCGGAAAAGCATTGCAGGATCATAATGAAAACAGTATTGGTAAAATAAATGTATTAGTAAGTATAAAATAGATCTTATTTAAAATTATTATATGAAAAAGCGTTTTCCCATATATACGTTGACCTTGTCAATTTTATTCTTGCTGAGCTATTCTTCGAAAGCTCAGCAACAAAAGAAACCCAGCGAACGATCTTTTGCCGCAGAAATAAATAAAATAAAAACAATACAGGCAACAAGAGATCAAAAGATCAGTCAACAAAAGCAACCAACAGAAAATACTGCTGTTCCCGTTAATAATAACGCAGCCACTAATGCGGGCCAAAATCAAACGAACAACACAAATACATCGCCGGAGAAAAAACCAGCCGGGACAACTATAAAGCCATCATCTGGTTCAATGAGACCCGCCAAAAAACCAGTTGCCTCCAGGGGTTAACTATTTCAAATTTTTTTCTTTGTATGTAAGTGTCGATATGTTTCTATGATTTTTATTGAAGATGATATTCCTTCTTAAGCAGATCCAATAATTCCGTGGCTTGCTTTAAAAGCAATCTTAGATCCCGTCTGTTTGCTTTATTAATACCATTTAATCCATATATCCTGTAATTCCATTCATAAAGCTCTCTTTTGGTATACGGCTGAAACGAAGAATTGTCAGCGGGCGGCCTGGCAACACCAGCATTCTCATCAAGCATTGAGTTAAAAACAAGTGCATCAAAAATTTTTGTAGCTGCAGTTCTATAATGCTCGATCTGGTTCTCTTCCACTGCATACTGACCCAGCATATTTCTAACGCCTATATCATATTTAGCAATGCTGTCAACAACTTTCCGGTTACGGATCAATCGCAACGCTCCCGAATTTTTTAGTTGCTGCATTGTACCGTCATTAGGAACAAAACGGTACGGAAGCGTACGACCTACATGGACTGCGTAAGGATATATTTGTTTAACAAAATCACCAGGGTTCGTGCTGTTCATCATGAACGAAAGGGAATCCAGCATCCTTTCCTTTGCAGTTCTTGCGCTAATGATCTTTACAATATTTGCGGTATCGGATCTTATATCATTGAACAGCGAACTGATAAATTGTTTCTCCCGTTGATGTTCGATATAATGCTCTCGTTGATTTTCTACAAAAAACCCAAGCGTAACAGCAAGAAATAACATTAAAAATTCCCAGAAATAATGTGTCCATTTCTTTCTGGCTTTATGAGCATGATGATGAACTTCCATAATTATTTTATTTCTCCAAAGGCGTCCGCCGATCGGCGGACAGATGATATTCCCTTTTTTTCGGATATAAATTTAGCTCACAGTTTTACTTACTCCAGATGATATACCGCTTTTAATGCACTTAGTATTTCAATGGCTTTTTGTTTTAACTGATCATATAAGATTTTTCTTCTCAACGTCACCGTCTTTATTTCTATCGTTTTGTTTATCATGCGATCTATGGAAGCCTCGTCGTTGAGATTTACGTAGATGTTGCCAGGAAAAGGCAGACCGTTCAATATCGTATGCACAAATTCATAATTGATTATTTCCTGTACAAAAGGGATTGTTCTTTGTTCAATCTTTTCCCTTTCTGCTTCTTCACGGAGCTTGATCCGTCCCCAAATATTTTCATACTCATGAAGCATCATAATAAAGTCTTGTTTAAAATACCTTAGCGAACCTGAGTTTTTCATTTGCTCATACGTTCCGTTATTTCGGGTAAAATTATTTATGAAAACCAGCCATGCGGCGTGCACAGAAAAGGCTGTGTCATTTCGCTTATGCTTGTTTTGTAAAATACCGAGCAGGCTATCAATGTGGATTAATTTCCTGGATGTAAAATTTGCGATGATGGTATTGAGGCCCACTGTATCTTTCTTAATATCATTATATAATGAGCCGGCCAATTCTTTGGCCCTCTCCTTTTCAATTTTATGTTCCAGTTGATACTCCGCCAAAAATCCACAAAACACAGCGAGAAATAACATGAGGAATTCCCAAAAATAATGTGTCCATTTTTTTCTTGCTGTATGTGCGTGGTGATGTACTTCCATAAATATTTTATTCCAGCTGGTATTGTATTTTGAGAAATGTCATTAATCGTATTGCTTCGTTGATTAAGTTAGACTGATTAATAATTATTGTGTGGTTCTCCCGCCAATAAAAATGAGCCTGGGTACAAATCCTGTTAATAGTTTCTTCATCTTCTTTCAACAATTTAGGATTTCCTTGCGGTCTTTTAATCCTTCTGCTGTTTTCACCTTCCTCTATCATTGATTGAAAAACAGATGCATCAAAAACAGAACCGGCAATAGCTCTGTATTCATTAAGAACCTGGATGCCGAATTCTTCATTATTTCTTATATGATCTATTCCCCTGTCATAATTAAGTATGCTATCTGATGCCCCCTTTGCGCGAATCAAACGCATTCCCCCGGAGTTTTTTAGTTGTTGAATTGTCCGGTCATTATAGCTTAACCTGTTATTTCGGGTTATCATTAATCCATGAAAATAGATCTCGTTAGTATTTTGGTTTCTCTGTGGCGATTTCATCAGCATGATCAGTGAATCACACGAACGCATTCTTCTCGATCTGATACCAATAGCTAAATTGAGCTCTGCAGTATCCAATTTTAGGTCCTCGATAAAAGATTTTATATATTCTACTTCTCTTTTATTTTCAATTACATGCTCAAGCTGGTACTCTGCCAAAAAACCGCAGAACACTGCAAGGAACAACATTAAAAACTCCCAGAAATAATGTGCCCATTTTTTTCTTGGAGTATGTGTATGATGATGGACTTCCATATTTATTGATTATTGTTAGTTGTGACTGACATTTTTTCCTTGCGTTTTTTATATGGAATTACTTCTGTCAGTTGTGCTGTATCACTTTTAAGATCTTCTATCAACGTAGTAATAAACTGTTTCTCCCTGTTTCGTTCTATGGTGTGCTCTAGTTTATACTCAGCAAGAAATCCACAGAACACAGCAAGGAACAACATCAAGAATTCCCAGAAATAATGTGTCCATTTTTTACGTGGACTGTGTGACCCGATAGCTATCGGGTGATGATGTACTTCCATAATAGCCGTTTCTTATTTCAAATGATATTCTTTCTTAATAAAATCTTTTATTCTACCAGCCTTTTCTTTTAAACTTCGGATCAAATTTGCCAGAGTACTATTTATGTTTTCAATCCTGTTTATTTCAATCAGGCACTCGTTAATAAGATCTGCATCCGCCTTCCGGAGGTATAGCGTTTCGGCAGGGTTTATGATTGTACTTATACTGTCAACGATTTTACCAAAATCTTCGGCATTCAATAATGGTGTGTATTTTTCCCTGAGTGATCTTTTATTTATTAAAGATTCTTCCGTCAGGTACTTGATAATCTCGATGGTTCTGTAATACCCAACCATACTATCTGAAACACTTTTGTTTTTGATCAGGCGCATACCACCGGCATTCCGAAGCTGTACAATGGTCCTGTCGTTTGGATATAAAAGCCCTCCGGAACTTCGGGTAATTCCTCTTAAGTACATGTAAATACGATTGGCGGGCTGTTTTATATCAATATTCTTCATCAATAGTTGCAGCGAATCAGCTTCTACTTTCTGGGCTCTTAGGTAATTTATGTTTATTTCCAGATCACGTTCATCTGCGGTAAGGTCTTCATAAAATGACTGGATATATTTTTTTTCCCGCTGGCCTTCAATATAATGCTCACGCTGATTTTCTACAAAAAAACCAAGTGTGACGGCGAGAAATAACATCAGGAACTCCCAAAAATAATGCGTCCATTTTTTTCTTGCTGTATGTGAATGATGATGAACTTCCATAAGCAGCTATTAAGTAAAAAGGTATACTAATCTAAGATTTTATTCCCGACAATTCATTGCTTGTTTATTCCCATCACTTTCTTAACTTGTAAATCTTCTTCCCTACTAATTATTGTATCCCTTTGAATTCTTTCTTTATTTACTATAAAATAATTTTTTATGAAACAGATATCACTGCTTATCCTTTTTGTTTTTATCTCAGCACCCATTTTTGCTCAAACAAAAACAAACTGGAGCCCGGAACAATGTTTAAAACTTAAAAACATTTCCGGAGTTGTCCCATCACCTGATGGCAGCAAAGTTTTATATACTGTTCGCGAAGCGGTAATGACAGATGACCGAAGTGAATATGTGAACCAGGTCTTCCTATGCAATGCGGATGGCAGCAATACAATCCAATTAACAAAAGGCGATAAGAATTCCGGGAATCCCAAATGGAGCCCCGATGGTAAATGGATCGCTTTTACTTCGGCAAGAGATGGAAAAAATAATTTGTACCTGCTTCCTGTTGGCGGTGGTGAAGCAGAAAAAGTAACCGATGTAAAATCAGGAGTGGGCAATTATGACTGGAGCCACGATGGAAATATGATCGCATTTGTTATGACAGATGCTGCGGCTGACAAAGAAGAAAAGAATAAAAAATCAAAGAACGACTGGTATTTTATGGATGAAGAGGTAAAACAAAATCGTCTTTTTGTTCTATGGCTGAATAAAAAAGATACCGCCGGTAAAAAGATACAAAAACAGATCACGAAAGAAAATTATAATGTAAATGCATTTGACTGGAGCCCCGATGGAAAAAGCATTGCTTATAGTCATGGTAAATCGCCCGAACAAAATGATAATGTATACAGCGATATTTCATTGATCGATATTGAAAGTGGAACTATAAAACCAATTGCTGCAACTGGTGCCGGTGAATCAAACCCGCTATTTAGCCCGGATGGAAAAATGATCGCCTATTACTCTTCAACTGACCCGGTTGACTGGTCAGGCCCGCGTCATGCAAAAATTTATTCTGTTGCTGATGGAAAATCATGGAAGTTAAAAGCAACCCCGGATGAGAATGGAGGTATTGCGGGATGGACCGCTGACGGGAAAAATATCTTATGGTCAGAGGCCAATAAAACGCTTAACAGTATTTATGTTTTAAGTGCCGATGGGAAAACGATCAGTGAATGGAATAAAGGAACAACGGATCTGCTTGGCGCCGCTTCAATGAATACAACTGGTACTCACATTGCTTTCATTTTGCAAAATCCATCAAAGCTCCCTGAAGCATATATCAGTTCATTAAATAATTATTCACCCGTAAAGATCACAAACATCAATGCAGACAATGCAGGCAAGCCCTTACCAAAAACGGAAGTGATTAAATGGAAAGGCGCTGACGGAAAAGAGATCGAAGGCCTTCTTACTTATCCCATCAATTACAAACCCGGAACAAAAGTTCCTTTTATATTAAATGTACATGGCGGGCCTGCGGGTGTATTTCAACAAACATGTGTGGCTGGTAATGCGGGCACATATCCAATTGCGGCATTTGCCGAAATGGGTTATGCAGTTCTGCGTCCCAATCCACGAGGTTCTTCCGGTTATGGCACAGAATTCAGAACGGCTAATCGTTCCGATTGGGGCGGAAAAGATTTTATTGACCTGATGGCTGGTGTTGACGAAGTAATTAAACTGGGTGTTGCTGATGAAAATAAAATGGGAGTAATGGGTTGGAGCTATGGTGGTTTTATGAGCAGTTGGATCGTTGGACATACTGATCGTTTCAAAGTAGCATCCATCGGTGCGCCGGTCGTTGATCTCAGTTTTCAAAATCTTACTGATGATATCGAAGGATTTCTTCCTTCTTATTTCAAAACAGATCCATGGAATGACTGGAGCCTGTATGATGCACATTCACCATTGCGTTTTGTTCAGAATGTAAAAACTCCGGTGATGCTGCAGCATTGCGAAGGCGATCAACGTGTGCCGATCGGAAATGGTATTATGTTTTATAATGCATTGCGCCGTCGCAATGTACCGGTTCGCATGTTAGCAATGCCACGACAAGGACATGGCCCTGTTGAACCAACCATGGTGCTGAAGACAATGCAGACAAATGTTGAATGGTTTGAAAAATATATTGGAAATAAGAAAAGTTTTTAGATTGAAAATATTTTTTGTGTTACCAGCTTACGTATAACCATTGGACTTATGTTGCGACGCTCCATTCAGGTTTCTGTTCGCTATTCAACAAATAGTGTCGCTCCCGATAATTATTGGGATTACCCAGGGCGAAGTGAAGGGCCGCAGCCGATAGCTATCGGCTCTTGTACTTTCTGTTCACTATTAAACAAAATAATTTCTAACAAGGGCGCAATGAAATAAATAGTAAACAAACCTCTTTGCGCCGCTTCGAAAACTTTGCGCCTTTGCGTGAAAAAACCAAAACCAACTGAATGTCAAACGAACCAACCACCACCCGTGCGGTACCCGTAGCCCAGCAGGAAAGAATTATAATACTCGATAGTCTTCGTGGCATTGCGATACTGGGAATTTTGTTAATGAATATTCCCGGCTTTGGCTTACCAGAGGTTCAAACATCCGATCCGTCTGTATTTAATGAAACAGGCATCAATTATAAAACCTGGTATGTAGTCGATTGGGCTTTGGCGGGAACGCAACGGGCTATTTTCTCAATGCTATTTGGAGCAGGAATGATTCTTTTTATTTCCAGGCTTGAAAAAAGAATGAATGGGATGGAACCGGCTATTTATTTTTTCCGCCGGCAAATGTGGCTATTAGCCTTTGGATTGTTCAATGCATTTGTGTTATTATGGTTTTGGGATATTCTATATGCTTATGCTATTTTCGGAATGCTTCTTTTTGTTTTCTATCGCAAATCACCAAAAGCATTATTGATACTTGCATTTGTTTGTTTAGTGTTAATGACTGTAAGAGAGAATGTAGACCTGTATCGCGGTAAACAAGTAATTAAAAAAGGTGAGCTCGTTGCAAAAATAGATACCACACACACAAAGCTAACAGTACAACAGCAGGATGATCTTGGAGTGTTCAACGGTATGAAGGAGGAATCTTCCAAAGAGGCCAAAGTAAAAAAAGCAACAAAGGAAATAACTGCGGTCCGCGGCGATTATGCATCATTATACAAAGTACAAAGTGATAAAAGTGTACATGTAGAATTGTATTATACCTATTTTCTCGCATGGGATGTATTACTATTTATGTTCCTGGGAATGGCATTTTTTAAAACGGGGGTCATAACCGGTAATGCATCATCCAAAATTTACTGGTTACTATTTATTGGTGGGCTGGGATTGGGCCTTTTATTATCCCATTTCAACCAGAAAGCGGTCGTTGATAATCATTTCAGCCAATACGAATACACAAAAAATGTTTCCTTTAATTTTTACCAGGTTCAAAGAATGTTACGATCATTAGGCTTCTTTGGTCTCATAATGCTAATGTACAGATACGGAGTTTTCAAATGGTTCTTTGCAATATTTCGGCCTGTGGGTCAAATGGCATTTACAAATTACCTGATGCAATCATTGATCGGCGCTTTATTTTTTTATGGGATCGGGTTGAACTATTTTGGGAAACTGGAAAGATATGAGCTGTATATCTACACCGGTGTTGTTTGGATCATTCAAATTATCTGGAGTCATATCTGGTTACGTTATTTTCGATTCGGTCCTTTGGAATGGGCATGGAGAAGTCTGACTTACTGGAAAAAACAGCCGCTGAAAAAAAACAAACCCAATACAGATACGATGGGCATGAGCTAATTTTTATTTATGACCAACCAATTTATGGCGCCACTAACGGCGCCAGTAAACCAGCAAGAACGAATTGTCATTCTCGATAGCCTGAGAGGATTTGCTATTCTTGGTATCCTGTTAATGAACATGCCCTACTTTTCAATACCACCACCTGCACATAATGACCCTTCCGTACTGAATGAGTGGGGAACGATTGATTTTACCACCTGGAAAATTGTACAATGGTTTCCCGAAGGAACACAACGTGCAATTTTTTCAATGTTGTTTGGAGCCGGCATCCTTCTCTTTATCGGAGGAAAAGAAAAACGTCTTGAGGGCATGATGCCTGCTGATTATTTTTTTCGCCGCCAGCTATGGTTGATCGTTTTCTCATTATTTGATGTTTTTATTTTGCTATGGTCAGGTGATATATTGCTTGATTATGCAGTGCTTGGCATGGTCATGTTTGCCTTTCGAAACCTGTCACCCAAAAAATTACTGATCGGCGCAGGGATCTGTTTCATTTTTATGCTGGCAACGGAGAATAGAGACCTTTATCATGATAAAGAAATTATTCATCGTGGAGAAAAGATCGCTGCAATTGATACGGCAAAAACCAACCTTACACTTATTCAAAAAGAACAACTGGGAGCTATGGAAGATCTCAAAAACAAGAATAGTGTAGAAAGTAAGCAGAAGGCAATGATGAAAAACATTGAAAAGAGTATGGGCAGTTATAGAGATCTGTATGAATACCGGACAGGCCGGTATCTTGATCAACTAGTAACTTTTTTATATTTTGGCATTTGGGATGTAATGCTTTTTATGTTTATCGGGATGGCATTTTTTAAAATGGGAATATTGACGGGACAAGCAAGCATAAAAACATATTTGTTGATGACTATTGTTGGATTAGGCGTGGGCTTAACTGTTTCTTATTTCCGCTTGCAACAACAAATTGAAGCAAAATTCAATTGGTATGAATACTCAACACAAATTTGGTTTTCATCTTATGAGTTATCCCGCACCTTTCGTTCTATTGGTATTTTAGGGATAATAATGCTATTATATAAATCTGGTTGGTTCAAATGGCTGTTTACTTTGTTACGTCCCGTTGGACAAATGGCATTTACTAATTACCTGATGCAATCGTTGCTATGTGGTTTGATCTTCTATGGAGTCGGGTTTGGCCTGTTTGGAAAACTACAAAGACATGAGATCTATTATGTATTGGCAGCAATATGGGCATTGCAGATCATATACAGTCATATCTGGCTTTCCTATTTTCGTTTTGGTCCCATGGAATGGTGCTGGCGAAGTTTGACCTATTGGAAAAAACAACCACTAAAGAAGAATAATTCAACAACAGAACCAATAGGATAACTAATGTAAACAAATTAAATTTTTAAAATAATGGAAAGGCTGCAATCACTATTAAACATCGACTCCAATTATATTATAATTGGGTTGCTTGTTACTCTCTATACGATGGAACAAATTCTTAACAGGCCATTCCGTTTCAACAAAAGGCCACAGCATTTATTAAATAATATTTTATTCCAGGTCGCTTTCTTTATTGCTAATTATTTTTTTGCAGTATTCCAGGTGTTCTGTATCGGCTGGCTCAATGATCATCATATTGGATTATTACACCTGGTTCAATTGCCTTTTTGGGTAAAACTTATTGTTGGTGTTGCCTTGTTTGATATGACCTCTTACTGGTTTCATCGCTTAGCGCATAAAATTCCTTTGCTATGGCGATTGCACAGGGTGCATCATAGTGACACCACGATGGACTCCAGTACTTTTTTCAGAAGCCATCCATTGGAAATACTGGTATTTGGAAATGCAGCTATCATAGCTGTTGCCATTTTTGGTATGGATATGCTCTCTTTCGGGTTATACATTTTTATTTTTATTCCATTCGCATTCCTTGAGCATACAAATTTGTTATTCCCCAAATGGCTGGATAAAACAGTGGGATGGATTTTCGTAACTCCTAATTTCCATAAAGTACACCACGAGCAGGATCAGCATTATACAGACTCTAACTTTTCTGACATATTCATTATTTGGGATCGGCTGTTCCGTACATTTAAGTATAAGCCGGTAACAGAAATGAAATATGGATTAGCAGAATTCGATGATACCAGGAAGCAGTCTTTTTTATACCTGATGAAATGTCCTTTTATTAATATAAAAAGAGTTAGTTCAAAAGAATTGACTAACGTAACAAAAGAGTAGAGAGATAAAGACAAAAAATCAAGCCTAACGGTAGAATTTTTAATAAAAACAGAAGCCTCTCCGCTGAAGATTTTTGAAAGACAGGAGTTTTATCCTTCTTTAACCAGTTTCATTTACGATTAACTCATAAAGAGGCCAACAGTTTCTTATTTTTACGTATGCGACAACTCGCCGCAATATTATTTGCTGATATGACCGGTTATACTGCATTGATGCAGGATAACGAGCATCTTGCCCGTCAGAAAAGAAAGCGTTTCAGGGAAGTGCTGGAAGCGGCCGTTGCAGATCATGATGGAAAGGTCCTGCAGAACTATGGAGATGGCTCGCTCAGCATTTTCAACAGCGCTATTAATAGTGTCAACTGTGCTATTTCCATTCAACAGCAATTACAATTAGAACCAAAAGTGGAACTACGCATAGGTATTCATACCGGCGATGTGGTAATGGAAGATGATTCCATTTTTGGTGATGGTGTCAATCTTGCCTCACGCATTGAATCAATGGCTGTACCGGGTGGCATTTTTATTTCAGAAAAAGTATACGATGAAATAAAAAATCATGAGCATATAAAAACCCGTGATCTTGGTTTTGTTGAATTGAAGAACGTAAAACAACCGGTTCATCTTTTTGCTATAGCAAATAATGGTATTGTAGTTCCTTCCCGCGATGAGTTGAAAGGAAAAACCAAACAACCTGCTAATCGGTTGGCGGTTTTACCATTTGTGAATATGAGTGCCGATCCTGAGAATGAATATTTCAGTGATGGCATTACTGAAGAGTTATTAAATGCACTCACCAAGGTGGACGGGTTGCAGGTTACCTCCCGTACTTCCGCGTTTGCTTTCAAAGGAAAGCATGATGATGTACGGGATATTGCCATCAAATTAAATGTCGACAAAATATTAGAAGGCAGTGTGAGAAAAGCAGGGAACCGGGTTCGTATAACCACGCAGTTGATCAATGCAGCAGATGGCTATCATATCTGGAGCGAGAATTATGACCGTGACCTTACTGATATTTTTGTTGTACAGGATGAGATCAGCAGCATTATTGCCAACCGGCTCAGAGAGAATCTTTCATTGTCAAAGCAAACAGAACAATTGGTAAAAGCACCAACAAAAAACATTGAAGCGTACACCCTTTTTTTAAAAGGTCTTTATTTCCGAAGCAAGATCACTCCTGCGGATATGCTGAAAGCCATTGATCTGTTTGAGCAGGCCATTCAGCTTGAACCAAATTATGCAGAAGCTTATGCCTATATCGCAGGTACCTACAGCTATCTCGGCGCCACAGGCCAGGTAAGACCCGAAAAGGCGTTTAAAATAGTGAATGACTACAGTGAAAAAGCATTACAGCTTGATGATACGATCGCTGAAAGTCATTTGGCAAAAGCCAATGCTCATATGTTTTACAAATGGAATCCAAAAGCTGCGTACGAATCACTGCAAAAAGCAATTCAGCTGGCCCCGGCGCATTCCGAAGCTTATGATGTGTTTGGATTATTTCACATACTTATAGGAAAAAAAGAGGAGGCCATAAAAATTCTTGAAAAAGCATCCCTGAATGATCCACTGGCCCCACATCTTAATCATATGCTGGCCGAAGCATACATCATGAATAACCAGTACGATGATGCGCTGCGTATTACGGACCGGCTATTGGAAATGGATCCACAAATGAGAATAGCCCTTGAAACAAAAGGTTGGTGCTATGGATTGAAAGGCGATTGGCATAAAGCCGCAGAATACTTTACTGAAGTTCATCGGCTGACAAATCATCCATTGAAAGGGTTGGCGCCACTTGGCTTTGCTTACGGTAAAATGGGCGAAAAAGAAAAGGCGCTTGCTATCATCAAAAAAATTGAACAACGACAAATTGAAGAGTCACAGGCTGTTCTCGACCCTGACCTGATGATGGTCTGGTGGTCATTAAAAGATTTTGACAACACATACTATTACATGCATAAATGCATTGAACAGCAGATGGGGCCATTTAATTATATACTTGAACTTCCCATGATGAAAGGTGTAGAAGAGGATCCGCGAATAAAAGCACTTCTTGATAAAGTACGGGAAAGGTATAAGGTTTAAAAAAATTCTAAAAATGTATAATTTTTTTTTCTTGTTATTCTTTGCGGTGATATTCGCCGCCTGTGATCAAACTAAAACGGCCAATACCATTGCTGCTACCAGTTTTGATTCAAATTATCAATCGGCCACTTTTGCCGACGGAGGACGCATGGAAAAGATCATGCAAACATTTCCTGCCATTGACAACATCTTCAAACAATTTGCAACAGAACAACATCTGCCTGGTGTGGCTTATGGACTAGTTGTTGACGGTAAATTGCTTTATAAAGGGAACATTGGTTATACGGACATTGAAAAGAAAACTCCTGTTACTTCTTCTTCTTTATTTCGCATTGCAAGTATGAGCAAAAGCTTTGCCTCAATGGCTATATTGAAATTGCGGGATGAGGGAAAATTAAATTTGGATGATCCTGCATATTTCTACATTCCTGAATTAAAAAATGTAAAATATCCAACTGCTGATGCCCCGAATATCACTGTACGTCATTTAATGACACATGGCGCAGGTTTTCCCGAAGATAATCCATGGGGTGACCGCCAGCTTGCCGATACTGATAAAGACCTGATGGAATTTATTGGCAAACAAATTTCATTTAGTAATCCACCTGGCATTGCTTATGAATACAGCAATCTTGGTTTTGCTTTGTTAGGAAAAATTATTACCAATGTTTCTGGCATGCGTTACCAGGATTATATTAAAAGAAATATTTGGGAACCACTGGGGATGAACACGACAACTTATGAATATGCAGATGTCGCTCCCGATAAATTAGCTCATGGCTATCGTTGGTTAAATGAAAAATGGAATGAAGAAATTTTATTACACGATACAAAAGATGGAAGCTGGGGAGCCATGGGTGCTATGATCTCATCCATTGACGAATTTGCAAATTATATGGCCTTTCATCTTTCTGCATGGCCACCAAATAATGCAAAAGATGATGGCCCGATAAAAAGAAGTTCTGTAAGAGAAATGCATCACCCATGGAGATGGAATGTTTTTAATCCAAATTATAAATATCCGGATGGAAGAAGTTGTGCAATTACTGCCGCATACTGTTATGGATTAGGATGGATGAAAGATTGTGATGGCAAAACATATATTGCTCATAGCGGCGGCTTGCCAGGCTTTGGAAGTCAGTGGCGCATCATGCCCGATTATGGCATTGGAATCGTTTCATTTGCTAACCGCACTTATTCTCCAATGGGTTTTGTCAATATGAAAATACTTGACACTATTGTTAAGATCGCAAAACTGCAACCAATGCAACTAGCTCCATCAAAAATCTTAGAACAAAGAAAAAATGATATTGTAAAACTTTTACCTGATTGGAACAATGCAGAGCAAAGTGGAATATTTGCAGAGAATTTCTTTCCTGATTATCCTATTGACACCTTGAAAAAATACGCAAGAGATCTTTATGCAAAAGCGGGAAATATAATTTCAATAAAAGAAGTAAGGCCGGAAAATCAATTGCGTGGTTCATTTATGATCGAAGGCGAGAAGACAAATATTGAAATTTATTTCACATTATCGCCTGAAAATCCACCCCTGATACAGGCATACCATATAAGAGAAATGCCTAAACAATAAACCCCGATATGCCGTAAAATAATTTTAACTTTATAGCAGTTCTTTTTCTTCACTTAAAAACTTGCTATATGAATCTCATTCAACGCCTCGAATATTGGGGTGATCGGCATCATCCCCGGTGGATAGACATCGTACGAATAGCATTAGGACTTTTTCTTTGTTATAAAGGCATAGACTTTCTCTACCACATGAGTGATTTAACTGGTATGATGGCTTCCAATAAATATCCAAACTCCATTTGGTTTATACTGGCAGGGCACTATGCAGTTTGTGCTCACATCGCCGGAGGTGCCTGTCTTGCACTTGGTGTATTTACTCGGATGGCTTGCCTGATCCAGATCCCTGTACTGCTGGGAGCTATATTTTTTATAAGCACTAACGAAGAAATGCTCAGGCCTTATTCTGAACTCTTCCTCACGATCCTGGTGCTGCTGTTGCTGATCTATTTTTTGATTGCCGGCAATGGGCCATGGTCGGTCAAAATAACTGAGGACAAGAGCAAACCTGATTGAGCGAATCAAAGAGGGTGGTTTAGGAATGCCTGATCTTAGAGCATCGCTTCAAGGTGTTTAATAATAGAATCAAAATCTCTAAGCGCATTGTTATTTAAAACGATGATCGTTTTCTTTTTACCAATATACCGGATGATCTGCGTTTTATACACGGGATTATAGCCAT
>Ga0193738_1000729_pt1 | contig 15003 bp, 12 predicted proteins | sample L2a1metaG_FD_144927 | JGI IMG/M metagenome (GOLD analysis project Ga0193738, IMG submission 144927) | Soil microbial communities from a riparian zone of the East river system, Colorado, United States - L2a1 | ecosystem: Environmental > Terrestrial > Soil > Riparian zone | place: USA: East River...
TGCATTTCCAAAACTCTGGGTAAAAAAAGGAACCATCGCATCCACTACCCGCGGGTCGCAGGGGGTCGTCGCATTGTGATCTAAATAAATAGGAAGTTTAACCATAAATCCGTCTTTGTTTTCGTTTCTTGAACAGCAAATTTAACCCAAAACCACCTATTAAGCTACGACAATTTTACCCCCTTTGCCTAATTTTTCCGAAATCGCAAGGCTAATGACGGGTTTTATAGATGAACCCGGCTGAAATGCTACTATTGTGCTTCCGTTGCGTCGCACTCTTGTACGTCGGGAATGCTATTCGGCATTCGGCAATCACTCCTACTTTTACAAACATTCTTACTTTCGTAAACACAACAATAAGCGGCCATACAATGCGACCACCTCTCATTTTCATAACGACTTTATTTTTTTTCGTTTCTTCAAATGCACAAACAGACTCTATAGACGATATAGAACCGTACGATTATGACACAACTTTAAAAGGGGGTTACACAATTTCATTTAAAACCGACGACTCCTTACAATATCTTTATCTTAAAAAGGGGAGCAAAACAATAACTGAGTTAGCATCAACTTCAAGAGGGATGTTATATAAAAATTTGGGCTACGTTGCCGCAGATTTTAAGGACTATTTTATTTTGGCTCATTCGTTTGGATCTGGTAATCCCAATTATATTGAGCTAATTATAAAGTCGTCAGGAAAAAATATTTTAATGTCTGGTGCTGCCTGGATTGATGTAGTTGAGGAAAAAGAATTTTTACTTTATAGTGAAAAAGACGTTCCATCCAAAAAAGATAAAATGACTTTGTATAATGTGCGGACTGGAAGAAAACAATTTTTTAATTTCCCAAGTGATATTTTTAGCGAGCCGGAAATTCTCAATCGTATACAAATTGACAAATTAACAGAGAAGCAACTTGTCTTAAAGTATGATACAAAAAATGGTTCTAAAGTAAAAATGTATAGCCTCTAACAACCTCATTTGCTCTATTTAAATTTCAGACGAGGATCAACCAATCCTTCTCAATTTTTATTTATTACCTTCATCATCAAACCTAATTTTGCTGATGCAAAAAATCGAACATATCGGAATCGCTGTAAAAAGTTTTACCAGTTCAATTCCATTATTTGAAAAGCTACTGAATACTGACTGTTACAAAACCGAAGTAGTGGAATCAGAAAATGTAAACACTGCCTTTTTTAAAACAGGAGAAACAAAGATTGAATTACTGGAAAGCATTGACCCGGATGGTGTAATTGCAAAATTTATAGAGAAAAAAGGCGAAGGCATTCATCATATCGCATTTGAAGTAGAAGATATAGAATCAGAAATGAAACGGATGAAAGCAGAAGGTTTTACATTGCTGAATGAAAAACCAAAAAAAGGCGCCGATAATAAATTAGTTTGTTTTCTTCATCCCAAAACAACGAACGACATCTTGGTGGAGCTTTGCCAAACAATAAAAGATCCTGCATAAACACATCATAACTTCAACCAACAAAAAAGAATAGCATGTATTCACTCAGAAAATTATCGGTTCTATCGCTTTTAATTGTCATTGCGTTTTTTACCTCCTGCAATTCTGCTGCAGATAAAAAAGCAACTACAACTGTTAATGCCGATAGCCTGTACAAAAAATTCAACCTCGATAAAATAGTGTTGCCCGCCGGCTTCCGTATTTCTGTTTTTGCGGAAGTACCCAATGCCCGTGCCATGTGTTGGGGCAATAAAGGAACTTTATTTGTCGGCAATCGTGGTGAAGATAAAGTGTGGGCATTGCGTGATGAGGATAATGATGGCTATGCAGAACAACGTTTCGTAATCGATACCGGGTTACAAATGCCTGCCGGGGTAGCTTTTCGCAATGGCAGCCTCTATGTTTCAGCAATCAGCCGTATTCTCCGCTATAATGATATAGAAAATAATTTATCCAAACCGCCAAAAGCAGCTGTCGTGTATGATAAATTTCCTGACAAAGAACATCATGGCTGGAAGTTTATCGCCTTTGGCCCCGATGATAAATTATATGTGCCCGTTGGTGCGCCGTGCAATGTCTGTGAAAAGAAAGACAGTGCCATATTTGCCAGCATCACCCGTATGAATGTGGACGGCAGTGACCCCGAAATTTTTGCAAGCGGTGTACGAAATACTGTTGGCTTTGCCTGGCACCCGGTTACAAAAGAACTTTGGTTTACTGATAATAACAGGGATTATATGGGTGATGATATGCCCAGTTGCGAATTGAATTATGCTCCTGAAAAAGGAATGCATTTTGGTTTCCCTTATTGTCACCAGGGCGATACACCTGATAGTCTATTCGGCATTGGAAAAAATTGTGCTGACTACACACCGCCTGCTCAAAAAATGGGGGCACATACCGCACCATTGGGTATGCGTTTTTATACCGGAACACAATTTCCTGAACAATATAAAAATCAAATCTTCATAGCACAGCACGGAAGCTGGAATCGCAAGATACCTGTTGGTTATAAAATAATGCTGGTAACACTTGACTCTACAAATAAAAAAGTAAAAGACATGTCTCCATTTGCAAGCGGCTGGCTCCAGGATGATAAAAAAGTTTTAGGCCGCCCTGCTGATGTGCTCGTTGCAGCAGATGGTTCTTTACTGGTAAGCGATGATTTAAACGGGGCTATTTACAAAATCAGTTATAATAAATAACTGTTTGATTAATTCTTTTAAAAATGCTGTTACCTGGTCCGGGTAACAACGTTTTTTATTCTTAAAATAGTACTACTACTACTAAAGAGGTATTGTTTTGCTTCCTATTATTCCTCAACTTAGAAGTCTGAATTATTTATTCCATCACAATACCACCAGTTTTCAAAACTTTACTGTTATGCTGAACCATCTCCGCCTTTATCTTCTTTTTTTGCTCCTCACTGGCTATTTTATTTCTCCCGGACAGGAGGTTACGAGAGTTGATAATGCTTACTATATCGCTAAAGCGCTTTGCAATACCGGTACTTATAAAAATAATGACAGCCTTGCCATGAAAATACTGGGTGGAGTTTTGTGGTATGTAAAAAAATCAGGTGATGCGAATAATATAGAATTTCATCAGCATATGAAAAAATATGCCACACTTGGAAATTTGTATTACAAAATGGTTGAGAAATATCATCCAAAGAACAAATTATTATATACAGATACCATTGAATTACGCCAGAGGGTCATCCTGCAATTTAAAAATGCCGGTAAAAAAACAGCTGCAGCTATTGATAGTTTTTTTATGCTCAGGAAGATATATGATAAAATTGCTGACGATAGTGTGCTGAACCAAAAAGAAATTTCAACAAAAAGCAAATACCGGTTTTTCAACAACGAATCACTGGCACAAAAAAAAGCAGATCTTGATTCATTTTTACTGCACAATGACGAACAGCCTGTGCCTAATCCTGATAGCACAGAAGAAGCCAGGCGAAAAGCAATCGGTGATTTGGAAAAAATAATAAAAGAACAGGATACACATATCAGGAAATTAAAAGCGGATAGTGTCGATTTAAAATTTAAATTAAAAAATGCGAGAGCAGATATATATTCCTTTTACATTTCAGAAGAAATTTACAAATACTGTATTCTCGATCCGGGCCTTAATCCATCACGCCTCTCAGAACCGGAGTATGAAAAAGAATTAAAAGAGGTATTTGAAAAAACAGTTTCGAGGAGTGAGTTCATTATTTCACCAGCGGAATTCAGCCCCTTCTCTTTTAAAATGCCCTCCCAGTCAGAGATCATTGATGCCCTGGCAATTTATTTAGCCAAACGGGTAAAGCAGGAATCAGTAATGTGGTTTTTTGAAACATTGCAGAAAAATGCAAAATCATATAATTTGGTTCAAACCTTTTTCCCGGAAGTAATTTCATTACTGCAGTCAAAGGAAGTGTATGAAATTCCGAATCTCGGGGCATCATGGCGCTACGCACTCAGCAAAGATTTTGTACACATGCCACATAATCTTTTTTCCAGTGAATGGCTGAAGAAAAAATTAGGAAGTGATGGAGAAAAAATAACCAAAGCTCTTGATATATCATGGGATATTGCCCGCATGATAGAACAGAAATACTCCTATAAGGATATAATCTCCTCTATCTACCTGCAGCACAACAATACAGAACATAAAGATGGATTAGGAGTTGAAGATTTCATTTCATTGCTCTATTCCATTAACAGCGAGTTTGTAAAAAAGGACTCATCCTCTTTACGCTGGCTGAAATATGAGGACCTCCTGTATATGAGTGATGAGGAGTTTGAAGTAATGATGAGCCTTACAGATGCAAGGTATCATGGAGTATTTTCAAAATTGATCGTCCATTCCGAGACAGAATTCCTGAAAATGACTTCCCTTAATCAACTACGACGCTGGCTCGGACTGGTATTGCTAAAAGTAAACCAGATTGCAAAACTGAAAATTGATTTTGATTTACTGAAGTCAAAATCTCTTACTGAAGGATTATCAAAATTTGAGTACACAGATTATAATACCTGGAAATTTTTAAAAGACCTTCTCAGTACACTGCAGGTAAATGAACTGAATGGCACTTATGGCCAGCTTTTTAACAAAATTGATAACTCGCTTATAAAAGTCATGAACGGTCTTGTACATATACAGGAAGTGTACAGCCAGCTACAGCGGAAAAACTTTGCAGGTGCCGTTGATATTGCACTGCATATAGTTGATAGTTTGGTTTTACAAAAACAATATGACTTGTCAGTTGCAGGTATAACTGATTATTTAAAAAACTCGGATCAAAAATTATCTGCCAACATACTAAAAAAAGACAGCCTCGGTTATTTGGGTATAAAAGAAAGTACTTCAAATAACACAGGAAATATTTCTGTCGATAACAATTCATTGTATATTTTTTTAAAAAACAGGGAAGATCAGAAGGCTATAAAAATTATCCGAAACCTGGCTGGTTTTTTAAATGATGTGGCACAGGCAGAAAACAGTAAATCACTTTCAAAGGTCGTGGAGTCATATGCGCTGCCTCCGGGATCGTATAAAAGAAAAAGAAATAGCTGGAAATCCATTGACCTGGCAGCTTATGTTGGTTTATACGGAGGTTATGAAATAACAGAAACAACAGCAAAGACTACAAAGAACGACGGTGCTGTTTTTGGAGTTACTGCGCCTGTCGGTTTATCCTTCAGCAAAACATTTGGAGAAAAAATTAAGGGCTCTTATGAATCTGTGGAATCAGAAAATCCTGATTTAATAAAAGTAGGTTCAAAAGCTTTGTGGCGCAGATCAAAATTGAATGTAACAACGTTTATTTCGATCATAGATATCGGGGCCGTTGTTTCGTACCGCTTCAATAACCAGGATACAGTACTTCCTCAAAAAATAAAATGGTCACAGGTAATAAGCCCGGGTGCACATATTAGTTTAAGTATCCCGGGAACCCCGCTTGTTTTTTCAGCGGGTATTCAATACACACCGCAGTTAAGACGGATAAAAAGTGAGGAACTGCAAAGAAATTCATTACGCATTTATTCAGGTTTACTTTTTGATTTGCCTTTGCTCAACCTTTGGACAAAATCAGACATTGTAAAAAGAAAAACCAAATAACACTTAAAAAATCAAACCATGCCAAACATTAGCTTCTCTATTGATCTGCACTGCCATCCGAATTACAAACCATTTGCAAGAGCGCATAAAGATGACGGTCTGCCACCCATTCCACAGATTATATCTCCATCTAACAAAACAAGTTTGTGGTGGTATAATCCGCCGACCCTTACGGATAAAGTAGCCAACTATTTTTTAGGTATTACAAAATTCCGGCAGCATAATTTAACTGCTGCTGCTTATGGTCGCCTCTTTGTTATGGCAGCAGGGCTTGGCTGTGTAGAGAAATATTTTTTCAATAATAAACTGGGAACAAGCAGCATCACCGATTTGGTAGATGATTTTGTTGCAGAGTTTGGTTTTCCCCGCGTGAATGTGATTGAAGGCATGACAAATTACTGGGCCGATTTTCAACGTGAATTAAGCTTTATAGAACAAGGTCAGCAAAGCGCCAATCCTGATATAAATGTTGTAAAAATAGACAACCATTATTTCACTTACCGGCTGGCTAAAAATTTTGCAGAGCTGGAGCAAAACATTACAGACAATGAAGTAAAAGATGAGGAAGGAATAATACCGGGTGAAACGAAAGCTCATCCAATAGTTATTACTATTATTCCCGCAGTGGAAGGCTTACACATTTTAAACTGCGGACTCGATAACGCCTGTAATCCCGATGAAGTAAAGCAAAATGCGCTGGCATTAAAACAACTGCCGCATGCACCGTGGTTTGTTACATTAAGCCACCATTTTTATAATGAACTATGTGGCCATGCACGCAGCCTTCGTAAGATGATTGGTAAACTCACTGACCAGGAGTATGGAATTAATTCAGGTTTTACACCATTGGGCAAAGAAGTACTGGATATATTATTGGATAAGAATTTTGGAAAAAGAATTTTGATAGATGTAAAACATATGAGTGCGGCAGGAAGAAAAGAATTTTATGAAATAAGAAGAACGAAATACAATAATGAAATTCCAATCATTATCAGTCATGGAGTTTGTAATGGTTTGCCAACTTATGGTGCCACTATTTCAAACTACCCGCTGCTGGGCGATACTTTCACCAATACAGTTGAAAATGAAATTGGCGGCGATGGTGAATTCAAAAATCATAACTATATAAATTTTTATGATGATGAAATTATTGAAATGGTAAACAGCCAGGGAATTATGGGACTTCAACTGGATGAGCGTCGTATTGCAAATGATAAAACCATTAAAGATGTAAAACATGCATGGGCACGTCATAAAATCATGCATTACCGCAGTGAGTTATTGTGGAAGCAAATTCAATACATTGCAGAATTGCTGGATGATAATAATCTGTATGCATGGGGAAATATTGCTATCGGTTCTGATTATGATGGCTTAGTTGATCCATTGAACTCTTTCTGGACAGCAGAACAATATGAAGACCTTTCAGGCTATCTTGAAAGACATGCCTACCGCTATCTGCAAGAAAAACCTAACAGGTTACGCAATACATTTAATAAAGTAAACGCAGATCTTGTAGTACAAAATATTTTCAGGGACAATGCTTGGAATTTTTTAAGGAAATGGTTCTAAGAGGTTTTATGTAAAAAATAATTGCATTAATCAGTTGTTCTTCCACCTATATTAATCCAATCCGTTATTTTTTGCTTGTCAATAGTAGTGAGCTGGCCACCCTGCGGCATAAAGGTTGGGTTGCCATCAACTGCCCTTACTTTTATTCTGTCTTTTGATGCTATAACATTAGCATCGGTGTCAAAATTTTTGCCTCCCTCCATTCCGTTGTTTAAATGGCAGGGCCCGCAATAACCATTTATTAGTTGTCTTACCTGCGCATATTTTGGCCCATATGCTAAAATTGTTGCTTGAGTTGTATCAGTACAGCCTTTCTGATTTTTAACTGTAATAATAAAATTGCCGGGAGCAAGATTTGTAAAAAACCTGGATGATTGAAAGGCTCCGTTATTGAGACGATATGTTATAGTATCACCAAGCGGCGCCGAGACAGTAATTGTTCCATTATTTACACCACCAACAGCTTCTGTTTTTGAAAATTCTATCGTATAACTAACGCCGCTGCATGGATCGGGTTCGGGTGTATCTGTCTTTTTGCAGGACTGGATAATTGTTAATCCCAGTATCAAACAAGACAGACCTATGAGTAAGCGTAATTTCATAATGCGGGTTTAGAGCAGCTTGCGCCGTAAGGGTTTAATTGCTACCCCCTATTTCTCTAAAGTAGAAAAATTTATTTAAGCAGTAGAGATTTCAGTTTATTTAAATAAGCAAGTCTGTTAAATCAAAAAAAGAATTTGGGTTTAAATTGTAGTAATCATACATTTGCAACAACGTTTCAAAACAACTTTTGACTTCTTCAACAACATACAGGCAAATAGCGGCAGCCTTTCTGATGGCACTGTATGTATTTATTGCAACGCCTGTATGGCTATGGCATAAACACGATTATTCATATAATTTAAAATCCTCAACAGGTTCAGAAACCAAAACAGAGTTTTCTACTGGTGATTCGAGGACTTATTTTGAAGAGGTTTGCGGCATATGTTCTCATAAGTTTTCCGCTTATAGTGATAACCATCCGGTTTGTTTTGATGCTCCACAGATTGTAAAAGCCGAAAAGAAAAGTTTTTATTCCGAGGATATTATTATTACTCCGCGTTCTCATCTGCCTAATAAAGGACCTCCTGCTATTTCCTGATTTTTTAATGCCACTGGCATATCATCGACATTAACTGTTCAGTTATCACATATTTTTTTAGCAGCATTTTTTATGCTTCTGCACGAACAGTATTCATGACAGATTTTAAAATTAAAAAATGGAAATTTCAACTCGTTTAGATATACACGCCGTACATAACGGCTACATAAGAAATATTAAGAAACTAAAATTCTTATTCGCCTTATCAGCTATATTGATTTTCAATACAGGTTATGCAAACAGTATTAACGGAGATATTGTCAAAGTAACATTTTCCGGCACCATCACTGATGCTGTCAACAAGCTTCCACTTGCTGGGGCTTCAGTTTATATTTCTGATATTAAAACTGGTGTTATTGCAAATGAACATGGAGAATTCAAATTCATTAATATCCCGGCAGGCCATCATCTTTTGGAAATTTCGCATGTTGGTTATACCAGCATTGTGGAGCATATTGATATAGAAACCGACTTCCAAAAAAATTTCGAACTGCAACCAGCTGTTGTTGAAAACAGGGGTGTAATAGTTACCGGCGTAGCAGGTGCCACTTCTATCCGGAAAGCCCCAGTGCCTGTTTCGATAATCCGGCGAACAGATTTATTGCAAATACCGGCAACGAATATCATTGACATTCTTACAAAGCAGCCTGGTATATCACAGATACAAACTGGTCCTGGTATTTCAAAACCTGTTATAAGAGGATTGGGTTATAACCGTGTGGTAATAGTAAATGATGGGGTAAGGCAGGAAGGCCAGCAATGGGGAGATGAACACGGAATTGAAATTGATGAAGCAAGTGTTTCGAAAGTCGAGATACTCAAAGGACCCGCATCATTGATATATGGAAGCGATGCTATGGCTGGTGTTATAAATTTTATAAGCAATATCCCCGTTGCAGACGGCACAGTGAAAGGAAATATATTAACCAACTGGCAATCGAATAATAATTTGTTTTCCATAAATGGAAATATTGCCGGCAATAAAAAAGGATTTAACTGGAATACATATATCAGTTCAAAAAATGCTGGCAGCTATAAAAATAAATATGATGGCCGGGTTTTAAATTCTGGTTTTGATGAGTTGAATTTTGGTGGTTATATGGGTATCAATAAAAGCTGGGGCTATAGTCATCTTGTTTTCAGCCGCTTTAATCAAAAAATTGGGCTAATAGAAGGAGATCGTGATGATAATACAGGAAAATTTATTTTATATTCAGAATCACCGTTGGAACATATTGCAACTGATGAGGAACTGGAATCCAAAGAATTACTAATTCCCCGTCAGCATATTGTACATACAAAACTTGTTTCCGACAATAATTTCTCAGTTGGTAAAAACAGGCTTAAACTAAATCTTGGCTTTCAAAATAATCAACGCAGCGAGTTTGGAAACCCGGGAGATGAAAAAGAAAAAGAATTGTCCTTTAACCTGAATACTGTTAATTACAACACTCTATGGTCATTTGCAGAAAAAAATGAATGGAGAACTTCTGCAGGAGTAAACGGAATTTACCAAACAAATAAAAATAAAGGCGAAGAATCAATCATTCCAGATTATAACCTTTTTGATGTGGGGTTATTTCTTTATTCCCAAAAAGCATTTGATAAAGCAACTCTAAGTGGTGGATTAAGATTTGATAACCGCAGCATCAGTTCTATGCAGATGCTGGATGGTATGGAGATAAAATTTGCTGCATTTAAAAAAAGTTACTCAAATATTTCAGGTAGTGCCGGTGTTGCATTTGAGCCAAACGATAATATCTCAGTAAAGTTCAACCTTGCAAGAGGTTTCCGTGCACCAAATATGGCAGAACTGGCCAGCAATGGTGCACATGAAGGAACCAACCGGTATGAATACGGCAGTACACCATTGAAGTCAGAACAAAGCTTCCAGTTTGATGCAGGTATAGAATTAGATTACAGGCATGTTAGTTTAAACCTGAATACGTTCTTCAATGGCGTAAATAATTTTATTTATTACAGGAGGTTAGCATCCGTATACGGTGGCGATTCTTTAGTAGATATTGGTGGTGAGTTACTCGAAGCATTTCGTTTTGACCAGGATAATGCAAACTTGTATGGTTTTGAAGCAGCCATTGACATACATCCGCATCCGTTCGACTGGCTGCACTTTGAAAACAGTATATCATTTGTAAGAGGAAAATTCGAAAATGCAATTGACAACAGTATTAATCTTCCCTTTATTCCCGCACCCCGTGTGATTACTGAATTAAAAACAGAATTTAAAAATACCGGCAAGGCGTTAAGCAATTTATATTTCCACCTGGAAATGATAAACCACTTTAACCAATCACATCCCTTTACAGCATATAATACTGAAACGGCAACCAAAGCATATATGTTGCTGAACGCCGGAGCTGGTTTTGATTTTACACGCAATAAAAAAACAATTTTCAGTTTGCATTTAGCTGCGGATAATTTAACAGATAAAGCATATCAAAACCATTTAAGCCGGTTAAAATACACAGATATAAATAATGCAACCGGCAGGAATGGCGTATTTAATATGGGAAGAAATTTTTCTATTAAACTGAACATTCCTTTTAAAGTAAAATAGGTTCCGGCGTATTTTAAAAGGCCGCATTTGCCAAAGCTTGTATATTTTTGAATCATGGAGTTAAGTTTCACCACACCCTCCCTTCTATTTCCGGCTATCAGCCTTTTGCTGCTGGCATATACTAACCGTTTCCTGGCAATAGCCAACCTTATCCGCAGATTACACGATCAGTATAATAGTGGCCAGAAAAATAAACAGCTTCTCCACCAGATTAAAGGCTTAAGGACAAGAATAAACCTGATTCGTTATATGCAGGGACTGGGAGTTTTTAGTTTTCTTCTCTGCGTGGTTTGTATGTATACGATTTACATTGATAAACAAAAAACAGCAGCGATTCTTTTTACCATCAGCCTTTTAAGCCTTGGTGTATCGTTGTTTATTTCTTTGGTTGAAATTATTAAAAGCACCAATGCCCTTGAACTTGAGCTGAGTGATATGGAAGACCTTGAAAAATCAAATTTTTTTAGAGATATAATGCCGACAAATACAGATGTTGAAAAAAAATAAAATATCGAAGCTGTTTTTTTATTCAGGCATTTCTGTATTAACAATGCTGTTATTTTTTTCCTGTTCAAAAAATACGGGTAGTAGTAGTGATGATGGCGATCATATACCTGTTGATGTTAATGATGTAACTTATCCTGTGATCACAATAGACAAACCATTATCGAACCAGGTTTTTGTGTCGGGTGATACCATAAAAATACAGGGGCTTGTAACAGATAATAGTTTGTACAGGGGTAATATAAAAATTATTAATGATGTTAACGGACTCGCATTGCTTGATCAGGATTACGAAATACATGGCTTGCCTTCATATAATTTCAGCCGGTTATATAAAACAGCCGTTACGACAACATCAAATTATACAGTAAGTGTAGAGTTTGAAGATCACGGATTGAATGTAACTACCAAAACAGTAAAAGTGAAAGTGAATCCCTGATACTGCTAAGAAAGTATGGGACGCAATTTCCTTTCTCCAATCTGCTGCCTCCACATAGCATAATACAATCCTTTTTCATTCAGCAAGTTTTCATGGGTGCCAGTTTCCACTACATCGCCTTTTTCTAATACATATACACGGTCCGCATGCATAATAGTACTGAGACGGTGTGCAATTAAAATTGTTATTTGATTTTTTTGTGCAGATATTTCGCGGATAGTATGTGTTATTTCTTCTTCTGTCAATGAATCAAGTGATGAAGTGGCTTCATCAAAAATTAAGAGCCTGGGCCTTCGTAATAATGCCCTTGCTATGGATAATCTTTGCTTTTCGCCTCCGGATAGTTTCAAACCTCCTTCGCCAATCATGGTGTCCAAACCTTTTTCAGCACGTATTAGCAAATTCTGGCAACTTGCTTTTTGCAAAACATCATTGAGATCTTCATCTGTTGCGGTTGGATTTACAAACATCAAATTCTCTTTGATAGTGCCGGAAAATAATTGCGTGTCCTGTGTTACAAACCCAATCTGGTTTCGTAAGTCTTCAAAGTCAATTTCGTTTTCATCGAGGCCGTTATAAAATATATTGCCTGTTTGCGGCCTGTACAATCCTACCAGTAATTTCATCAATGTAGTTTTCCCTGATCCGGATGGGCCGGCAAAAGCAATTGTCTCGCCAGTTTTTACAGTAAAGTCAATATCGTTAATTGCATTTTGATTTGCGCTCTGGTGTTTGAATCCGACATTTCTGAATTCGAGAGTTTCAATATCACCGAGATGTTTTGGATTTAATGGACTTGGCTCCGGTTTTTTACTCATCAGGTTTTGGAAATTCTCCAACGATGCCTGTGCTTCACGATAAGTAAGAATGATATTTCCAATTTCCTGTAACGGGCCAAAAACAAAGAATGAAAATATTTGCATCGTTACAAGCTGACCCGCATCCATTTTTCCCTGGTAAATAAATAACATTAAAAGAAATAAAATAACCTGGCGGAGTGTATTTACAAATGTTCCCTGTACAAAACTGATACTCCTGATGCGTTTTACTTTTGTCAGTTCGAGCCCTAGGATTTTAAATGTGTTTTTATTTAAGCGGCTTACTTCCTGCTGTGTAAGCCCAAGACTTTTCACCAACTCGATATTTCTTAAAGACTCGGTCGTAGCGCCGGCAAGTGCCGTTGTTTCACCCACAATCTTTTTTTGAATAATTTTTACTTTCTTGCTTAACAGGTTGGAAATAATTGTAAGCAGGAAAATACCACCGAAATAAACAAAGGGAAGGCTCCATGAAATAGTAGTAGCATATACAGCCACAACAATAATTCCTATCAGAACCGGGAAAAGAATATTTATAAATGCGGCAACAAATTTTTCAGTATCAATTCTCACTTTCTGCAATACACTTAGCGTTTCCCCGCTTCTTGCATCTTCAAACTCATGGTAAGGAAGTTTCATTGCATGTTGCAGCCCTTTTGTAAAAACGTTGGCTCCAAATTTTTGTGTAATAAGGTTCAGAAAATAATCCTGGAAAGCTTTTGCGATTCGGCTAATCATGGCAACGGAAATAGATGCAAGCAATAACCAAATGACACCATAAATGTTTATTGATTTCTCAATTTTTTCAATTGTACCTCCATCGGTTACTTTAACACTGGTATCAACAACAGTCGTATTTACAAATAGAAAATCATTCCAGTTAAAGGGAGTTGTTTTTTGATGATAGGTACCTAGGTTTATTAGTTTACCAAAAATAATCGGATCGAAAAGTGAAAAACCAATATTAATGGCGGCTAAAAAAAGCACCAGTACGACCAGCCATTTATAAGGCTTTAAATATTGAACAAGAATTTTCATTATTTATCAGTATTAAAAAAAGTCAACGAATATACGAAATGCGGCTCAGGGGATAATGTTAGTTTGCCAGACCTGTTAATCAGTAGTCAGGGAAACAACTTTGTTTGAAAAAGCGGTCAGTTGATTAAATAATTTAATGCTGGAAATATATCCTTTGATCTGTCCCGTACAATTCAGCCAGGCAAGCAGATTATCTGGATGAAATCGAACAGGCATTCCCTTGTTCAGCGCTTTTTTTGCGCCTTCTAGTGTAATCGCATAGGCGTGTGTGCAGTCATGAAAACCTGCTTTGGAAATATGAGGAGAAACAGGAGTAGCATAATAATTTTTAAAAACATCACTTGTTAGTTTCAATTGCGCATGATTCCGGAAAGTCGTCAACAGCAGCCTATTCATTTTTTGTTTAAACCCGAGACTCTCGTTCTTTTCATAACCAAGATAGAACAGTTCCCAGTCGTCCGGCAATTCATTGGCTATGAGGGGAAACTTGTTTAATTCACCAGTCATGGGTACTGCATCATCTTCCAGTATCAGGGTTCTTGGAGTATTATTTTGAACAATATGCTCATAGATTTTTAAATGACCTAATGAGCAGCAAAGCATGCCGAGGGGGATTTCTTTTGGTTTTTTGTAAACGAGCTCATATTGTTCCTGGGAATAAACTCCCTGTTGCTTTAATTCTTCCAAAGACACTGCTTGCTTATCTACCCCGAAAAAGAATTCAAAATTCAGCCCGCTGAGCGTCTCGTTAATGTAATCTATTCTTTGGGTAAGGCGTGATAGCGACAATACATAAATCTTATCGTAGTATTGATTAAGTTGCCGAAAATATTCCTGCATAAAACCTGATTAGGCCTAAAGATAAAGAAGTTCACTGGCAGAGTTTGTAAATAGCTACCAGGAGAAAAAGCAAAAGATATAATAAAAAAATAGTAAATAATACCAGCCGGATATATTGATTATTTTTATCCGCAATTATTAATTGTAAGAATCAAATGAATAATACATTTATTTCCATCTGCATCCCCACATATAAGAGGGTGCATTTGCTCAATAAATTGTTAGCGTCTATTAAAATTCAAACGTTCAGGGATTTTGAAATATTGATAAATGATAACAGTGAGGATGATAGCGTGGAATTGCTGGTAAATTCATATTCTGCTGAATTACCTATTTCTTATGTAAGAAACCGTCCGGCTGTAAGTGCTGGCAACAATTGTATAAAAGTAATGCGGAGAGCCGGTGGCGAGTGGATAAAAGTGATGCATGACGATGATTGGTTTGATACAGCTGATGCCTTACAGGGTTTTGCTGATGT
>Ga0193738_1000730_pt1 | contig 15001 bp, 9 predicted proteins | sample L2a1metaG_FD_144927 | JGI IMG/M metagenome (GOLD analysis project Ga0193738, IMG submission 144927) | Soil microbial communities from a riparian zone of the East river system, Colorado, United States - L2a1 | ecosystem: Environmental > Terrestrial > Soil > Riparian zone | place: USA: East River...
TCATAAATGCTGCTCCGCAGGGTGTTGAAATTGCCCTGCTTGAGGATAAAAAACTTGTAGAGCTTCATAATGAAAAAAGCGATGCTCGTTTTGCTGTCGGCGACTTATACTTAGGAAAAGTAAAAAAGCTTATCCCAGGTCTAAATGCCGCTTTTGTGGATGTTGGCTTTGAAAAAGATGCTTTTCTTCACTACACCGATCTTAGTCCTTACGCAAAATCTCTTTTGAAATTTACCCAATACTCGATTAATCAAAAAGAGGTTTTTGATTTCGGAGGTTTCGAAAACGAACCTGAGATAATTAAAACGGGAAAAATAAATGAAGTGCTTGGTGGCAAACCAAACATTCTTGTTCAAATTTTAAAAGAACCGATCGCAGCAAAAGGCCCAAGACTAAGTTGCGAAATTTCATTGCCTGGTCGCTTTGTTGTTATTACGCCTTTTAATAATATCGTTGCAGTATCAAGAAAAATTCATTCATCGGAGGAAAGAAAACGATTACAAAAAATAGTGGAAGCAATTAAGCCAAAGAACTTTGGTGTAATTGTAAGAACCGCAGCCGAAGGAAAGAAAACAGCCGAGCTTCATGAAGATCTTACGGAACTGGTAGAAACATGGAAAGCAATTCAAACAAATCTTAGAAGCGCTGTTGCTCCTGCTAAAATTTTAAGTGAACAAACGAAAACGACCAGCATTTTACGAGATCTTTTAAATGAAGATTTCAATAAGATCGTTGTTAATGATCGCAATATTTTCCAGGATGCAAGAACTTACATTCAACGCATCGCTCCGGAAAAAGCAGATATAGTTTCTTTTTATCAAAATGGTTCGCCCATTTTTGATTCTTTTGGAATTACAAAGCAGGTGAAGGCTTCATTTGGTAAAACTGTAAACCTTAACAGCGGTGCCTATCTTATAATTGAACATACTGAAGCCTTACATGTAATAGACGTGAACAGCGGCTATAAAAGTGTAAGCAATAACCAGGAACAAAATGCACTGGAAACGAACCTGGAAGCTGCAGATGAAATAGCAAGACAGTTAAGATTAAGAGATATTGGAGGAATAATAGTTGTTGATTTTATTGACATGAAACTTCCGGAGAATAAAAAGAAACTCATGGAAGCAATGGAAAAATTCATGTTGCCTGACAGAGCTAAACATGCTGTACTTCCAATTTCGAAATTTGGTTTAATGCAGATCACCCGCCAACGGATGAAACCCGAGATGAATATTAATACGCAGGAAGTTTGTCCAAGCTGCAGCGGTACTGGGAAAATTTCTTCAACTATCATTCTTGAGGATGAGATCGAAAAGAATTTAAACTACTTATTCACTCACCAGCATAACAATCTTACCATTGTTGTTAACCCGATCATTTATGCATACCTCACAAAAGGTTGGCTTTGGTCAAAGTTTTCAAAATGGAAAAGAAAATATAGAAAGAGAATCACCCTTCGGGCAGATACTAATTATCATCTTATCGAATTTAAGTTTTATGATAAGAATGATGATGAAATAAAGCTTTAGATTAAATAACCTCCTGCACTTAGTTTCTAATTTTAATAATTGATTGTCTCAAGCTAAGCTTACCCTTACCATACTCAACTATTTACAAATAAAAAACGGCTATTTCATTTACTGAAATAGCCGTTTAAATACTCTAAATTAATTATTCTAAAGCTTTCTTAGCTTAAGTAAATAAGTTCCTGGAAAAAGTTTCTGATCAGTTGTATAAGTAATATTAAGATTAATTATCCCCGCACATGGTTCAAGGTAATTAGTAGCGGCAGAGCTAATAGTTATGTTTGGATTTGTTTGCGTAGGATCCCAGGTAAATGCGTTGCCAATCTTTGTTTTTGCAATAGATACACGACCTGTAGCCGTAGCAAGAGTAAAAGTTACTTCGATTGGACTCGTAACGTTAGCAAATGCAAACTTAAATGTTGTAGCACTAACTCTTGTAATTGTGACGGGCTGGCCGGCAGTAAAACCATTGGGGAAAGCATCAGATACTACTTCAAAATTTCCCCCGTGAAAATTAGCATCCTGGCAAAGTGCAGGAAATCGTGCAAATTCACCATAGAGTGGGTGACCAGCATGTCCAGTGCCTACACCTAGTCCTGTTACAGGAAAACCTTCATATTTTTTCTCACCTACGTAAAGATCTGGTGCAAAATCATAATTGTCGTAGGCCTTTATAGCTGTGCCAAACAAAGTAGCGATTTCCGCAGCGGTAACGGTAAAATTTGCCGGTAATGAAGTAACACCGCTTTTGAACAATTTTACATTTGAATTATTAACAACTCCATTAGGATTGGTATCAGGATGGAAATTGTTCTTTCTAACTACTATATCAACTTTAGTTGGTGGCGTTGCACCAGGAAAATAATTAGATACGCTAAACTTACCAGAGAAAGTAGCGGAAGTTGTCGAGTTTAAGACGTTTATAATTGTGGAGCTTGTTGCATCAATGTTAGTTGTAACAGTTGGCACTTCGGTAATTGTAACCCTGCTTGGGGCCGCCCCATCATCCTTCTTACAGCCTGCGAACGCAATAGTAGCTCCTAAGAAAACAGACAGTAGTATATTTATTTTTCTAATTTTCATATCAGTTAATTTTATTAAGAATTTATCATTAAGAATACTTCAATCACGGTTGCCAAAATACTTTATAGCTTTCAGGTACTTTTTGCGGTGGAGCGTTAGAGTTTAACGCAATCTCATTAGTATTGAAAGGCAAAGACCATGGATACTTTCTGTCGTTTTGTACCGGCGTCACTTTACCGTCCGGAGCAGTAACACTCGTAACCGTACCTTCAGGTGCAGGTGCAAACAAAACAGGGAATCCTGTTCTCCTGTAATCAGTATAATTATCAACAGGGTTTTCGATCCTGTTGATCCATTTCTGAGTCATAATATATTCCAGTTGCTTGAGAGGTGTTGCTGCATCGTATGCGGCAAGAACAGTGGTCTTGTACGTGGTAGTTGCTGCAAGTGGTGCTATAAGAGGAACAACTTGCGCAGCACCTGCATTACCTGGTTTAATAAAATTAGTAATGATATGATCCATTTGGGCGAACGATTCATCCAATGCTTTGCTAAATACAGCTCTTGCATCACCGGGAACTCCAGCAACTTCATGAATCAGTTCCGCCTCAAGATAAAGGCGATCCGCATAAGTGATAAATTGATGTGGTAATGCACCTGTTCCTGCATTTAACGGACCTACTGTTGTAATGGTTCTTCCTGTATTGTCTTCAAAACGACCACCTGCCGGATATAGGCCAAAGAGGGAATAGGTTGCACTGTTAGAACCATCACGGCAATTTCCCTGTGAACCAAAAAGAATAGAAATAAACCCGCCATCACGAAACTCAGTACAGTTCTCAGGAAGAGCGTTTGCAGATTTCTGGTTATAGATGTAATAAGGAATCCTGGGATCAGGATTTCCGCTTAAAATATTGTTATTCCTTCCTTTCATGATCTCATACAACCACGGGCTAAAAAGCTGCCCACCACGTTGTGTAGCATTATAATCTCCATAAGCGGGGTGCCTGTCATCAGTAGTTGCGAAGGGACCATATGGCAACATAAAACTTTCAGCCTGTGAATTGATAAGATTTGCAGGAGTTGCCAATAAAGCTGTTACCTGTGTTTGTACATTCTGAACACGTCTTACCTGGGTATACAATTTAAGTTTAAGTGTTCTGGCTGCTTTTTTCCAGTTAGTAAGATTTCCTTTATAAATATAATCGTCAGCTCCAGGCTTTGAAATGTTAGATGCAGGGTTATCTATATCAGCAATACCTTCATCAATCATTGCCAAAAGTTTTGGATAGATATCCTTGCCCAAGTCAGACTTCGGTTGTTTTATTTCGGGAAATTGATCGTACTCAGTAAAAGGAACATCGCCATAAACATCTACAAGAATGCTAAAGGCGTATGCTTTTAATATTTTAGCAACACCAGCATATGCAAAACGGGTTTCTGCCGTTCCGTTTTTAATGATCACATTAAGGTTTGCGATTGCGTTATATAGGCCGTCCCATCCAGCTGAGCCAGCTCCATACCTGTCTGCACCTACCCTCCCGGTCATCTGGTGTGTATAAATAGACATGGTATTGCCAAGGCCTGTCCCCAACGACAGGTTTTGGCCAAGGGCCCGCTCACAACTACTTAGCAACAGCGATACCGATGCTTTTTCAGGGGTAGGGCTGTTTAGGTTCTTATTTACATCGAGAAATTTTTTGCAGCCTGGTACAACAGCAACAAGCATTATTAACGTTGTAAAAAAGTATATAAGATGATTTTTCCTTCTCATAATTAAAAATTTAGATAAGATTAGAAAGTTATGTTTAAGTTAACACCCACTCTTCTTGTACTTGGTGCACCACCGCTCTCAATTCCTTGTGTATTTGCACTAATAACAGAATTGAAATCTGGGTCAATGTTGGTGTATTTTGGAACATTTGGAGCCAGGAACCAAAGATTGCGACCACTCACAGAAAAGGTAACTGCGGTTAACTTGAGTTTGTTTAAAACGGTTGAAGGAAGACTATAAGCCAAAACCACTTCTCTTAATCTGAATACGGTAGCATCGAATACAGCATATTCACCTGCTCCGTTGGTAGCAAAGGTTGCCCCGGTACCTGTAGGTGAGAAGTAAAGATCGTTGGTTGTAATCCTGGTCTGGTTTGGCACAGGTTTACCACCAACCAGTAAAGCTGTATAGTGATTTTTACCATCAGCTCCTAGCACCGGTGTAGCGTTTCCATAAATGCCTTCAATAACACGGCTTTTCTCCCTGTCTTCTGTATCCTTTGTCACCCCTCTTCCTAACATAGATGAAATAGTTTCAGTCGAGAAGTCGCCACCCTGTGTCCAATCCCAAAGAACATTCAACTGAAATCCTTTGTAGGATAAAGTATTACTAATACCTAATTTAAAATCAGCATTTGGATCTCCGATCATATCCTCATTCGGATCAACAAATGGTGCCCCGTTTGCTGGATTGATCAACAATTGGCCATCATCAGTACGAGCAGAGTGAGTACCCCTGATGTAACCATAAGGGAATCCTGGCTCAATCCAATTGTTTCCGCCTACTATGTCTCTTGTGAGACCCGGTACAAGCTCCTCAACTGTGTTTTCATTTTTAGTGAAAATAGTTCTTATATCCCATGTGAAATCCCTACCAGCCACAGCTCTCAGATCGAGGGCTGCTTCCCATCCTTCATTACGGATCTGACCGAGATTAGTATAGAAAGAAGTATATCCGGTAGTTACAGGCAAACCGATAGCATAGATCAGATCTGTCGATTTCTTATTGTAATAGGTAACTTCAAGGCCAATTCTTCTTTTAAAGAAGCGCATTTCAGTACCAATTTCCAGTTCCCTCGTAAACTCAGGTGTAAGATCCGGATCGTAACTAGCACCACCTCTTGCTAATAACGGCTGGGCCAAAAAGCCCGCAGCATTAAGATTGAATATTGCTTCCTGGTGAGGTGCAGCATCATTACCAACCCGAGCATAACCTGCACGGATCTTACCATAATCTAACCAGTTGGATTTAAGCTTAAATGCATCTGTCCAAATCAATGAACCGGAAACACCCGGGTAAAAATATTGGGCGTTCTCATAAGGAAGTGTAGAAGTAAGATCTGCTCTTCCTGTTATATTTAAGAAGGCAAAATTTCTATACCCAATAGAGGCATCACCAAAGAAACCTACCAGTCTTCTTTTTGATACGGCATCAGACTGGAAACGTTGGGTGGAAGTATTAGTAAGATTATAGAGACCAGGAATAACAAAGTTAACACCCTGAACCTGCTGATTCCGTGAAGTTCTTTGGTTAACATCATTACCTAGTTTTACATCTAAAGTAAAGTTTGACCCGATCTTAGGTGTATAAATGGCTACAAGGGTAGATTGAATTTCCTGTGTCCTGTTAACTACTTCGACGATATTACCCAAATCATTATCAACACCTCCCAAAGAAGATTTGTCGATGATCTGGTCTCTGAAAAGTGCATAGCTGTTTATACCGGCATTATAATCGATCCTGAATGTATTACTGAACTTATAAGAAGCCCTTGCTGATGCTACCAAACGATCATCAATAGAGGTAATTACATTGTGGTATGCACCCCAAACCGGGTTGGTATATTGACCATCATTAAAGCCAATTTGACGGCCAGCTTTGTCTTGTGAAGGCCATCCTGTAATATCCCAGTTCCTCGCCATTGTAAACGTACGACCCCACTGTGATAAGAAGCTTTGAGGTCCACCGATAAATCCACCTACTTGTTTTGATCTTGTATAAGCGAGGCTTGCTCCTACTGTAAGTTTACCGATGTTTGTCTGCCCGCCAGCGCTGATATTGTTTTTAGTATAGCTTGAGTTGGTAATATATCCTTTTTGGTCAACACGTGAGAGGGTAATACTAAAAAGTGTATTTCCTTCGCCTCCACTAAGACCTATTGAATTTTCAAAAAGTGATCCTGTATTAAACAGAGAAGATACATTCTCCGGGTTTGCTTTATAAGCTAAACGTCCATTTGGGAAAAGTTCAGGATAAGCTACATACATGGTATTCCATGTTGTAGCTGGAATAGAGTCAATTCCTGATGCAGAAGTGCCTATCACGTCTCCGGTTGCATTATATTGAACACCTTTTCCAAATTTGCCTCCCCATGAACCATTTGAAGCCTGTACTCTAAAGTTGGCACCTGCCCCATAAGTATTTTGAAACTCAGGAATTCCTGATATATTTTCAAGGCTATACCCTGTTTTATAAGTTACATTAAGTGATTTTTGCCCTTTCCTTGGGTTTCCTGATTTAGTAGTGATCAATAATACTCCATTGGCCGCTCTTGAACCATACAGGGCTGCAGCTGCAGCGCCTTTTAAAATATTGATAGTCTCAATATCATTAGGGTCAAGGTCTCCAAAACCAGAACCATAAGTTCCTCCTTGAGTAAAAGGATTACCGGTATTAACCAGGTTATTACTATAAGGGATACCATCAACAACGATCAAAGGCTCACCTCCGTTAAAAGAAGATACTCCCCTGATTTGAATACGGGCAGCTGCACCAGGTGCTCCCTGACCGCCCCTGATATCTACACCAGGTACTTTACCAGCAAGACTTGCTAAAACATTTGGTTCGGATTTTTGCAAAAGGCTATTGGGGTCAACTTTTGAAACTCCGTATCCTAATGCCTTATCCTGTCTTTTAATACCCAAAGCTGTTACTACTACTTCACTTCCTGTAGCAATAGTGTTTTTAACAGTAATTGCAACTGCATCGGCAGAGCCCACTGTTAATTCTGCAGGGTCTATGCCCGCAGCTGTTATCAGTAGAACATCACCAGCCTTGGCCTGAATACGAAACTGGCCCTGGTTGTCTGCTGCGGTACCTACTTTGGTTCCTTTGATTCTTATTGAAGCACCAGGAACTACAAGACCGGCATCATCTTTAACAACTCCGGTAATAGTCCTGTTTTGGCTGTATGCTATTAACTGAAATAGCATTAGCATCACAACAAGTGAGGCGATTTTTCTCATGTGTAGTTTTAGTTTTGTAATGAAATGAAGTAGTCAAATATAGGAATTCTATAAATTCCAACAATTTTTTATAGGGCAAAAAAGCCGTGCATCATGCTGCATGGCCGTTAAAACAAAATGGGTTTTTTTTCTCACATTGAAAATAAAAGGATTTTCAAATCAAAATCTACGATTTGAACATGAGCCACAGTGGTTTTAAATTGATTCAGATTAATGCTATTTGGTTCATCACTTCTTTTTGACCTCTTATTGTCGATAATATTTTAAGAGGTTTTATATAGAGTTAGAAGAAAGCAATAGTTTCCAATTTTTGTTTACCCAAAAAAGAATTTTTAAACCGATAGTTCCAACAAAAAAGTTAATCGACTTTTAGTTGCGATCCCTGCTTCCCAGGTATACCATTATATATTGTACAAGAGTAACAACTGCTGCAAGCGCCGCTACTACATAAGTCGTTGCTGCCCATTTTAATGCGTCTTTTGCTTTCGGATACTCTGTGGCATTTGTTACGTTAGTCGTTTCCAACCAGGCAAGTGCTCTTTTGCTGGCATCAAACTCAACAGGTAAAGTGATTAACGTGAATAAAACGGTAACGGCCATCATTGCAATACCTACCAATAACAAGGTTGTATTGCCTGAAGCTGCCATAATTACTCCTATTAATAATACAATATTTACAATGTTTGAAGTCAATTGAACAACTGGTACAAGACGGCTTCTCATCGTAAGCCAGCTATAAGAGTTTGCATGCTGAACAGCATGACCACATTCGTGAGCTGCAACAGCCGCAGCCGAAATACTGGTTCCTTCATAAACTTCCGGACTCAGATTAACTGTTTTATTTGCTGGATTATAATGGTCGGATAGAAAACCCTGAGAGGCTGTGACCTTTACATCATAAATCCCGTTTTCACGTAACATTTTTTCGGCAATTTGTTTTCCGCTCATTCCATTAGCAAGAGGTATTTTGCTATACTTTGAAAACTTGCCTTTAAGTATCATTGAAACTATCAAACTGATACCTATAAATAAGAAAGAGACAAGCATAATTCCTGGTGTCATATTAATTTGTTTTAAAGTAAATTATATCAAAGCTGGTTCCATTTTTTTAAAGTGCAAAAAAGGCAACTTACTTCTAATTTTTACAGCCTTTTTGACATTAAAATAAAATTGGGTTAAGTTAAAAAGATATGTCTTTTTTTAAGAAAAATATATGTGTAACATCATGTTTATTAGCATTTTAAATCGATTTTGATTCTCTAAGATAAGAGAATTCCATAACTGCACAATTTAAACTAAAAGTTATACACAGGCAGAAAAAATTATTTTGAAATGTGAGTCAGAATTGTAACTTAGTATCAGAATTTAATGGGTTAGTAAGTAAGAGGGTCAATCAACAAGATTGGCCCTTTTTACTTTTATGCATGTCTTCTTTTATACATCCGTTTTATTTTTTATTTCTTCAATTGATCTTATCAATTTATTTCAAGGATTGATTTTTTAAAAATTACTTTCTTTTAAAACAAGATGCAGATGTTGACGAAAACCTAACTTTATTTTATGAGTAAAGTGAAAAAAGCTTTTTTCTGTCAGAATTGTGGATATGAAAGTGTAAAATGGATCGGTCAATGTCCGTCATGCAATCAATGGAATAGTTTTGTTGAAGAAATAATACAAAAGGAAACTGCAAAAAGTAATGGCTGGGAACATTATAATGAAACAGCTGAAAGAACAAACAAGACAATTCAACTTAATGAAATAAAAAGCACTGAAGAAAAAAGGATGCTGACTGGTGATGACGAGTTGAATCGTGTATTAGGTGGTGGTATTGTTCCAGGAAGTATAGTACTAATTGCAGGAGAGCCTGGTATTGGTAAATCAACTTTGTTTTTACAAATTGGTTTAAAACTGTCTAATAAAATTGTTCTTTATATAAGTGGTGAAGAAAGTGAGCAACAAATAAAAATGCGTGCTGATAGATTGAATACTTCGAATGAAAATTTTTATTTACTTACTGAAACATCCACACAGATCATTTTCCAGGAAATAAAAAAACTTAAACCATATCTGGTCATTATCGATTCAATTCAAACGTTGCAAACACCTTATATTGATTCTTCCCCAGGAAGTATATCTCAAATACGTGAATGTGCTTCCGAGTTTCAGCGTTTTGCAAAAGAAACCAACACCCCTGTTTTTTTGATCGGGCATATTACTAAAGAAGGGGCTATTGCCGGCCCAAAGATCCTTGAACATATGGTTGACACCGTTTTACAATTTGAAGGTGACCGCCATTATGCATATCGCATTTTAAGAACATTGAAAAATCGTTATGGTAGCACATCAGAACTGGGCATATATGAAATGTCCGATACAGGAATGCGGGCCGTTACGAATCCAAGTGAGATATTAATAACTCAAAAAGAAGATCAATTAAGTGGAATTGCAATTGCTGCAACAATTGAAGGCATGCGACCATTATTAATAGAAATACAAGCATTGGTCACTCAATCTGTTTATGGAACACCGCAGCGAACTGTAAGTGGTTTTGATCTTAGAAGATTGCAATTATTATTAGCAGTATTAGAAAAAAGAGGTGGTTTTCATTTTGGAGTAAAAGATGTCTTTATAAATATAGCCGGCGGATTAAAAATTGAAGACCCTTCTATTGATCTTGCAGTTTTATGTGCCCTTTTGTCTTCATTTGAAGACACGCCATTGCATCAACACATTTGCTTTGCCGGGGAAGTTGGATTGAGTGGTGAGATAAGAGCAGTGAACCGTATAGATCAACGCATTGCTGAAGCGGAAAAACTAGGGTTTGAAAAGATCATAGTTTCAAAATACAATCAGAAGGGCTTGTCAAAACAAAAATTCAACATTGAAATTGTGACAATGGGGCAAGTAGAAGAACTGTACAGGTATTTATTTTAAGTAACTTAATGGATCATTTAAAATGATCGGTTTCAAAGAAATAAAAGAATCTTTACTGCATGTTGTCTTTCCTCATGTCTGCGACGGATGCGGCAGCGACCTGTTAAATATTGAAAGTCGTTTATGTATTCGTTGTCTTTCTTCTTTACCTGAAACAAATTTTGAAACTCATCCAAACAATCCTGTTGAAAAAGATTTCTGGGGACGATTGCCAATAATCAATGCTTCAGCTCATTTATATTTTACTAAAGAATCGCTTGTGCAGCATCTGATGCATCAATTGAAATATAAAGGCAATAAAGATCTTGGGTTGCAATTAGGAAGATTGATGGGAAATGCGTTGAAAAATGCTTCCCGCTTCAATGAAATAGAAGCCTTAGTTCCATTACCCCTTTTCCCATCGAAAGAAAAAAAGAGAGGCTATAACCAGGCAACCGTTCTTTGTGAAGGAATGGCAGAAATTCTGTCACTCCCGATCTTAGATAAAGTGATCACAAGACCACAGCATACAGAAACCCAAACCAAAAAAGGAAGAATTGAAAGATGGAAGAATATTGAGGGAAAGTTTCAGCTTACTGATCCGGTTGCTATTCAAAATAAACATTTACTATTGATAGATGATGTAGTTACCACAGGCGCAACACTCGAGGCATGCGGAAATGAACTATTATCAGCAAAAAACGTAAAACTATCTGTTGCTACTCTTTGTAGGGCCAATCGTTAGTTCTTTCTTCTAAATATATCCATCATCATTTCTTCTTTCAAACACTTCGTTTTACTTTTGAGATCAATGAAGAACCTCCTTTTTATTTCCATATCCATACTTATCCTTTTTAATGCCTGCAAGAAGGAATCTTTCATTACTAGTCCAGATGCGCAAGTCACTCTTTCAGATGAAGAATTAAAGTTTGATACCGTTTTTACTACCACTGGCTCCATAACCCAGTCCTTTAAAATAATAAATGAGAATGATCAAAAGCTTCGCCTTTCTTCTATTAAACTGATGGGCGGCAACAGTTCTTATTTTAAAATAAATGCCGATGGTTTTGTTGGCCCTGAAGTTTCAAACATTGAAATAGAAGCAAATGATAGTGTTTATGTTTTTGTATCAGTAAGCATTAATCAAAATGCAGCCAATATTCCTTTTATTGTTATGGATAGTATACAGATAAATTATAATGGTACAAACAGGCAAGTAAACCTGGAAGCTTGGGGACAGAATGCACATTTTTATCGCGACAAAGAAATTACCACTAATGAGATATGGAATAACGATCTGCCTTATGTTATACTTGGGTCATTAACAATTGATCCAAATAAAAAGCTTACCATTAATAAAGGTTGTCGCATTTATGTACATGCTGATGCTCCGATCATTGTTGATGGCACGTTAGAAGTAAATGGCGCAAAAGATACTGTTGATCGTGTTCAATTCCGCGGCGATCGGCTTGATGAGCCTTATAATGATTTTCCGGGAGGATGGCCTGGTATTTATTTCAGAAGTACGAGCAAGGATAATGTGTTTAATTATGCGGTTATTAAAAATGCTTACCAGGCTTTGGCCGTGTTGGATCCTTCAATAAATCCAAAACTAACTTTAAACGAATGCATTATTGACAATGCTTATGATGCTGGCATTATTGCTGTCAACAGCAGCATCAGGGCAAGAAATTGTTTGATCAGTAATTGTGGTCAAAATGTGATCCTTGCCAAGGGTGGCGATTATCAATTTATTCATTGCACTGTTGCAAGTTTTTCTAATAGCTATGTACTTCATCGTGACCCTGTTCTTTATGTAAGCAATTATGTACTTGTAAATAACAGTCCCGTTATAGCAAATCTTTCTGCTTTATTTCGCAATTGCATTTTCTGGGGACAAGACGGAACCGTGGAGGATGAAGTGGTAGTTGCAAAAAGTGGAAGCACCACTTTCAATGTGAATTTTGATTATAATCTCTGGAAAGTTCAAAACATTCCTGCCAATATTACTTCTGCCGGAATCATTAACAACCAATATCCGGAATTTGATTCTATCAATACCTCCAAACGAATTTATAATTTCCGTTTAAAGGATGAATCTCCTGCAAAGAATAAAGCAACCAATGCTGGTGTTATCATCGATTTGGATGGTAAGCCAAGGCCTGTTGGTATTGCTCCTGATATTGGGAGCTATGAAAAACAATAACCGGCAGGATTTTGGCGGTAAAAAGATTATTGGAATTAGGTACAAGAGCTTCTTAACTTTGTTATCCTCTAAAAAATAAAATCATGAAAATATTCTTGTTTGCTCTGATATTATCAGTTTCACTTGAAGGACCTGCTATTTACGATTTCAAAGTGCAGGGACTTGATGGAAGCCCCATCGATTTTTCTGCTTACAAAGGCAAAAAGATAATGATCGTGAATACAGCTTCAAAATGTGGTAACACACCACAATATGCCGAGCTGGAAAAATTGTATGCAAAGTATAAAGACAAATTAGTGATCGTTGGTTTTCCTGCCAACAACTTTGGCGAACAGGAGCCCGGCAGCAATACCGAAATACAAGAATTCTGTAAAAAGAATTATGGTGTTTCTTTTCCAATGGCAGAAAAAGTTTCTGTAAAGGGAGATGATATGGCACCTATTTATAAATGGCTGGTTGAACAATCAAGAGAATTGGCAAAAGCTGAAAAAGGAACTAGTTCAAAAGATCTTGTTTGGAAAAGATATTTGCAAAATCCTGTTGACTGGAACTTCACTAAATTCCTGGTTGATGAACAAGGAAAATTAGTTGCAGTATTTCACAATAAAGTGAGCCCAATGAGTGAAGAGATAACAAAATATTTGAATTAATAGAAGTCCTACCAATAAAAAGCGTTCTGATAAATCAGAACGCTTTTTTATTTTAAGAAGAATTATTTTCGCCCCAATGCAATTTTCAAAGATCATTAACCAACAGGAAGTAAAACAACAATTGGTTGAGTTAATCCAGCACAATCGTCTCAGCCATGCTTTGCTCTTTTTAAGCAAAGAAGGAAGTGGCGCTTTGTCGCTGGCATTGGCTTTAGCTCAATACCTTACTTGTGAAAAAGCAAACCCCAAAAAACAAAATCCAAATTCTAATGCCTCATTATTTGGAGAGGAGCCAACGACGTCAAATGTTCAATCTCAAATATTAAACGATAGCTGCGGCGTTTGTCCGTCCTGCACAAAAGCAAACCAGCTAGTTCATCCGGATATCCATTTCTCTTATCCTGTTGTTACAAAAAAATCAGGAACACCTCCACAGAGTGTTGATTATATAACTGAATGGAGAGAATTCATAAATAATTATCCTTACGGAAATGTATATGACTGGCTTCAATTCATAGGCGCAGAAAATAAGCAAGGTAATATAACAGCCAATGAGTGCAACGATATTATTCGCAAGCTAAGTCTGAAAAGTTTTGAAAGCGAGTACAAGATCCTCATCATGTGGATGCCGGAATATCTTGGCAATGAAGGCAACAAGCTGCTGAAGCTGATCGAAGAGCCGCCACCTAATACCTTATTTATATTGGTCGCAGAAAATGAATCGTTGTTGTTGCCAACTATAGTCAGTCGCTGCCAGATGATAAAGATCCCGATGCTTGAAACGACCGATATTGAAACTGCCTTAATAGATAGTAAGATCGATCCGTCAAAAGCAAGACAGGTTGCTGCCACGGCAGAAGGCAATTATCGTGAAGCATTACAATTATTGCAACATGCAGAAGAAGATTGGCAAGGCATTCTCCGCGACTGGCTGAACTCAATCATTAAAACCGGTCCGATCGCACAGACCAAATGGGTGGAAGAAACGAGCCGGCTTGGGCGAGAAAAACAAAAACAGTTCCTTCGATATTTTAATCATTTGCTGGAACAGTCCATTCGATCAAAGATCATGGGTAGCAATATTCATTTGCCGGATAATGAAAAAGATTTTGCTGACCGGCTAAATCGGCTTGCCGATATCAGTCAGCAGCAGGCAATTATAGAAGAATTGGACCGGGCTACATATTATATTGAACGCAATGCTAACGCCAAGATCCTCTTTCATGCCCTTACTATTAAGCTTTATCACATCATTCAGGACAAAATTGTATTTTTGGCAACCTGACACCGGTAGAACATTGATTTGTGGGTTTTGAACGGTGTTAGTGATTGAGGAGAAGGATTTTGTGGTCAGCTGTAAATCTCTATTCAAATTTTGTTGTGTCACTCACTTCAACATATAGTAATTCTAATCGGCATGCCGGCGTCCTGCTGCATAGCGATATGAAAGTACAAGAGTGCGACGCAACCGGAGGTCAAATAGACATTCTGCAGCCTGGCTCATAATTATCTTCCTCATACCGATAGCTATCGGGATTTTAATCTTAATTATTAATTTTTAATTCCTCTCATGGGTTGCGATAATTGCGGAACGGGTAAACCAAACGGATGTAAAAGCAACGGCGGATGCAGTACCGGCGGATGTAACCGTATGAATGCATTCG
>Ga0193738_1000731_pt1 | contig 14990 bp, 21 predicted proteins | sample L2a1metaG_FD_144927 | JGI IMG/M metagenome (GOLD analysis project Ga0193738, IMG submission 144927) | Soil microbial communities from a riparian zone of the East river system, Colorado, United States - L2a1 | ecosystem: Environmental > Terrestrial > Soil > Riparian zone | place: USA: East River...
CGTCGATACGCCTCGGCGAGCGCTTCCCTGACATCCGATCGGGTCATGGCTCTCCCTTCCCTGATTCGCATGGTGGCGCCGCGGCCGCCGGCAGTTCGCCCCAGACGGCTCCGCAGATACCGCAGCCGCCGCTACCCCCGCCGTGAATCCCTCCGCATGACCACGGCGGCCCCGTCTCTGGCGGAACGTCGGGGCCGGAGAACGTGACGCCTTCGGCTGACACTTCGATTGTGCACGGCCCCGCCCGCCCGCCGCCCTGGGTGAGAACGGCGCGGGCATGAGCAAGGGACGAGCGCGCCCATCTGACGGCTTCCTCGTGGTCTGCGGACGCTGTCACGTATTTTAGACCGCTTCGGAGCGACCGGATCAATCCATGCGCGTCCACCAAGTCCTCCCGCAGCTTCGAGGCCTCGCGTTCGGCGGCTTCGGCGCGTTTCCTCGCTCTGTCAGCAACGCCGCGCCAGTCGTCCTGATGCTTCTCGCACGTGGTGATTTGCTGCTCCAGCTTCGCCTCCGCTGCCGCCGTCTGTTCTCGGGATTGGCGGAATTCGGCGATCAGACGCTTTTCCTCGGCTACGGCTTCGGCCATGGTCGCCTTCAGCCGTTCGTTCTCCTGTCGGAGGGCGCGCATGGTCTCAGCGTCGAATAGACTCTTGCGCGTGTACGCATCAACCAAGTCGTCGGCTGCGTCCGCCTCCGCTCTCAGCGCCTCACACGTCGTGCATTCCTGGCTCATGGGGTGGGGTCCTTGGACGTCGCCACGCCTGGCGATTCCTCGGTCCACCTCTGCCACGGAGCCCAGCTCTGCACCCGGATCAGCACGGCACCCCCCCGCCCGGGGAGCCGTTGTCCCCACACCAGCGGTTGAATTCCCAGCTGCCGGGGAGCCCCGTTTGTCCCCCCATCGGCGTGATGAACACTCCGAGTTTCACCTCCCCATTCCCGAGACCGGCCATGCACCCTGAAAAGATCGTCTGCTGGCCATTGACCGATGTGCAGTCTCCAAACTGGAGGTTCTTGTAAAACTCGAAATTCGAGTGCGTGGTGGGCGGGAACGGGTAGTCCGCCGCCTTGACCGCCATTGAGCGCGGCCGATACGTGTTCATCGAGTAGCCCCCAATCCACCCGTCGACCCCGGAGTAAGATCCGGCTGGCCAGGCCAGACTGTCGACGCTCAAGAACATCAGGTCGTAACCACCGGCTCCGAATGCCACGCAGCTCGACGGCTGGTTCGTCCAGATACTGCAGCCTGCATCCCCGCAGACCTTCGCCTCTTTGCCATAAATCGTGCTGATCGGCTCGAATCGGCAGTCACGCCAATACGCAAGCCCCTCGATCACGGCCTGCTGGACGCTCTCCACTTCCCGAGCCGTGCTCATGTCGGGTCGCCCGTCGGGCCCCAGCTTGAACCCGGTGACCCGCGGGATCTCTCCCCCGCACGCTCCTAGCATCGCTACAATTACAAGGACACCAATTTTGTTCATCACGACACCTCTTTCCAGTTGTTTCCAATCTTCAGTTCTGCGGGAAAATTGACGGATCCGATTCGTCGTTCCATGCATTCTTGTAGTTGGTGTCCGCCTGCTGTGGCATCTCCAGCCCCCAACTCCAAAACCAACTGATCGTGTACTTGTAGAACGAGACCTGTCCGGCCCAGGAACGGGCGTTTGGCAACCACAGCGACAACAGCGGAGTTTTGAATATCCGCGCCTCCACCTTGAATGGGATGGTTGTACTGCTCTTCGTGATTTTCCCCGCCAAGGAAATACCGGCGTCGTCCATGCCAAGGTGTAGCGATAAAGCCATGACGTCTCCAACCTGCAATCAGTTGTTTTCGATAGGCCACGATAGCGGGATGAGCCTTCCAGAATGTGTGATAAACCTTCTCAATTTCGTTGAGCGTCAGTCCAGGAAACTGCGGCTCAAGGTTATCATCGCGCAACAACGAAAGGGTTTGGAAGATCTTCGGCGGACCAGCGCCGTAGCTAAGACCGTACACGAACCGTTTGGCGAACACACGAACTTCCTTCGTCACCTGCTCCGCCTTGCAGCCAAAGATGGAACAAGCATTAACGATATGGATGTCCGGGCCTTCTTTCCTGTCGAACGCAGCAAAGGCGTCTATCCACAACTTGTCATTAGCCATCAGGGCAAGAATGCGAGCTTCGAGCGCCCCCATGTCCGCCGCCACAAAGACACATCCAGCCTCAGGAACATACATTGCGCGCAGCTCATCCGGAATATTTGTCAGATTCACAGGGTCACCGGATCCCCATCGCCCAGACTTCTTTCCTGTCTTCCATGTCGTTCTCAGCCGACCATCCGCATGTACAGTGGGGCCGCCAACGACCCGACCATTCTCGAATCGGCCTGTAAACGTACCAAGGATCTTGTCGGCTTCACGCCAGGACAGCAGTGCCTGAATCAAATCCCGACAACGCTTATCGACACCAAGCGAAAGGAGGGCCAGAACCGCCGGCTCACCTGTACTCGGCTCGCCCGTATCAGTCAGGTGTTCAGCCAACACAGGCAGGCCGAAATCCCGATAGAGCAACTTCACCAATTGCTGAGGACTGCCCGGATTCACCTCTCTCCCGGCAGCGCGCAAGAACCGTTCGTGAAACTGGTTAGCCTTTGCCTGGTACTTGATAGCGAATTCGAGCCGCTTCGTCTGATCAATACGGATTCCGAGACGGGACATCTCACGGCCGATGCGCGATAGTGCAACATCCAGCTGATACACCTGCCACTGATCACAGGCATCCAAGTTACGCCGGACGAACGGAGCGGCCAACGAGGTCACCCGCGTGTCGAAGCTGAGATACTTGGTTAGCGCTTCATCTCGATCAGTCATCGAACTTCTCGTGTGACGCCACATCCTTCCAGTAAGGGGCGTCAGTGAAGGTCGAACCGAGGAAATCCAACCCATGCGGAAACTCTGACGTAACGCCAACCCGATGACCGATCAGCGTATCGAAGAGGTTCTTCTCATTCACAGGGCAACCGTGCCGCTCCAGCACGATGGAATCGAAACCAAAATAATTGTGGAACACCCAATTTCGGGACTCGCTGAAGAACCGGGCCAGGACTTGCCAGCACTGCAGACGGACGTGCTCAGGTAGAAGCCAGTGGCCATTCACTGACAGCGGCGCATAGATGATATTGGTCGTGCCGTCGTCCAGACCCACACGGCGCACGTTGCAGGTCCACCGATCCTTTCCGTCGGTCTCGGTATCGACTGACACGTCCAAGCTCATCCGTGAACACATGGCAGCTAAGGTGTTCGGGTCGTAGACAACCGTATAGGGCGGGTCACGCCATGTGTTCCCGCCATTGGCCAGGCGCACAGCTTTGGCGATATCCTGCCAGAAGATCGGGCGCATAACCTTTCCCTGGTCACGCAACACGAACGCCGGGTGAAGCGTGGCCAGCCCCGGTCGGGCGAGCAGCGGCGTGCCCCGAAGGTGCATGATCGACTTGCCAATGCCGGCGGCACGGATAGCCGCTCCTCCTACAAATACAGCGTAATCAGCGCGGTACAACTCAGCTTCCAATCGCGGTTTGCAGCACTCAAGCGGGGAGCGCAGACCTTTCTTTTTGCACTCCCGCAAGTACTCTTCCAGATTCGTCTCGGGCGGCTTGCACAGGATGGCGTTGGTGTAGCTGACCTGCTGCGGGTCCACGCCCGCGTTCGCCAAGGCGTTTCGAACCTCCCTGCCGGAGGGGCCGATAAGCGTTTCACCTTCATCAACCTCGGCCGGCCCCGGCGCCTCGGCCACCACCAGAAACGGAATGCGGCTGCCTTCCGGTGGTAGCGTTGGCGGCACGGGGCCGAGATGCTTGTTGTACAGCGGACAGTCAAGACACTTCGCCCCTGCAGCGATGGCGGCCGTGTGCTGAGGGGCGACGTCGGTCACGTGTTGAAGCTGCCGGGGAAGGACGGGCCGGCGATATGACCGGCGGCAGCTCCCTGGTCCAGACCCAAGAAAATCCGCAGCTGCGCGATCTCCAGGTCAAGATTCTGTTGTTTCGCCTTCTTGGTCATCAGGACGGTCAAACGCTTCTGGGCCTTCTCCTGCATCGTGGCCATGAATTCCTTGCGAGCGGTTCGGGACTTCTTCGGAGCGGACGATTCAGACTTCTTCGGTGCCATGTGTTTCCCTTTCCTCAATTTCCTCAAAGCATTGAATCCATCTTCCAGCGTATAACAAGTAGCCAATTACGGCACCAACCAAGCGGCGTCGGTGACGAAATCCTCGAACCCGGCCTTACCGTTCCACTGCGCGTGAAGCGCGGCACAGGCGGTCCGGTACTGCTCCGTAGTGATGAATCCTCTGATTAACCGATATCGCAGGAACAAGTAGCCGGTCTGAACGACGTCCCGTTCGCAGTATTGTGTGATGGTGTTGAAGTGGCCAACTTCGGCAAGTTTTTCCACCATCGAGCCGTCCACACCATTCTTGCCTGGCAGGCCGATCAGCTGAGCGGCTTCGTGCATATGCATGTAGTGCCCATACCGGCCGCCGCAGTATACGACCTGCAGATCGGTGTTGGGCATCTCGCCCACCCGTCTGTACTCGGCGTTGTACCAAGGCTGTTGCACGCCGTGCCGGATGCTCCGAGCCTCGATCACGGGCAGGTCGAAGTGCCGGCCATTCCAGGTCACCACATCGGCCTGACCAATGTTCTTCATCTGTGCAGCAAAGGCTTCCAGAACGGACCGTTCCTGCATCGGCTCGTTGGGATTGGCGGTCCAAACGCCAAACCCTTTTGGCATGTCGTCGGTGATGAGCATGACACCGAAGGCAATGATCTTGCAGGCGTAGGGCGGAGGGAATTCATCCTTTTCGATCTTGGACTGATTCTTCTCCAGCTCCGATTCGGTGGGCCCTCGGCATGTTCCGCGCTTGGCCTTCTCGCACTTCTCCGGTTCACTGCCGTCAGTTGGCAAATCCTTTCCACACTTCACGCACTTGTCTGTGGGAATAGGAGCCGGCTTCTCCTTGGTCGGGCGCCACACGGCAAAGTCCTTAACAGTTTCCAGATCGACAACGATAGCGTTCATGATTTGTTCTCCTGTTGAAACCCGTGGAAGGGGGAGGATTCGAACCTCCGTCTCCCCCTAAGCGCCCTGTAACTCCAGCGCAATCGTCGGGGGCGGCTTTCCGCTTACCTACCCTCCCAGACACAGCCCGCGTTTCGTGGAGACTACATTGACCCCGAGGGGCGATCGCCTGCACGTGCGCTGCTGTGCTGTCCGGGTTCAGCCGAAGCTGAAGAGTTCATGCGCCCAGACATCGCACCGCTGTTCGATGCTCACCCCTGCCGGTCCAGCGGTACCGGCAAGCAGTTTGTAACCTCAACTAATTTGTTGTTCCGACCGGCCGGGAGCCACCTTCCCGCGTCAGATTGGTCATTCGAAGAGCCCCACCAGATTTCACAGGTCTAAGGCGTTCACGTCTGTGCTCCGGGAATTCATCGGTGCGCGTTCCACTTGTCGGAGTAGCAGTCAGCGCCCAGCCCAACACAGACCAAATCCAGAACCAGATCACGTCACGCCGCCTTCAACTTTCTCGCGAAGCTGATCGCCTGCGCGATACCCTTCGCCTTCTTGACGGCCTTCACCTTCTTCTTGGCCCGCTGAGAAAGCTTCCCAACCGTTCCCCAGTAGATGCCGATCAGCTTGCGGGCACCCTTCGTCCGACCGTCACGGTGTGCATCTGGGTTGCTGCACTTACCGTTCTTGTGGACGTGCTTTTTCATGGCTGACCCGGAAACTTGAACGGCACAGCCCCGGGCTGCGGGACCGTGCCGGCAGGGGGAGCAGCAAAGGCGGGCTGCGGCGGCTGTACGGCCTGAGGAGTCGCAGCCTGGCCCGGAAACATCATCGGCGCAGCAGGCTGGGGCGGCGGCTGTGGGACCACCGGAGCCGGAGCTTGTTGCATCGGCATTCCGTTTGGCATCGGAACACCCACGGGGGCACCAGGAACCGGGAAGCCCCCGGGCAGACCAGCCGGTGCGTACCCCGCAGGCCGGTTCGACGCCTTTACCTCGGCATCCCAGCGATGCTTCCCGCCGGCTACCTGCGCCTCCCATTCCGGCCTGGTCACCCAATTATCGGTCCCGGTGCGGTTGTCGCCGTTCTGGGCGGCGTAGCTGCTGGTCTTGGCGTAGCACAGCTGCCCGGTGAAGACGCCCGGGTTGTACTGAAACTGGGCCTTTCCGGCGTCCTTGTTGCCGGTGATCGACATGATCAGCCCGCGCCACTTCCAGATCTTCTTCTGATCTTTCTCCAGGTTGTCCAGCAGCGTCTGAACCCGCTTGCCGGCGCAGTCCGGATCCTGCACCTCCAGGGTCAGGAACACACCCTTTTCGTGCGGCTTCTCTCCCACAATCTTGAAGCAGAAATAGCCTTCCTTCGGCAAGTAGTCGCCGAACTCCATCGGCTCCCACGTGGGATCCGCCGGAATGACGAATGCGCCCATCGGCTGGCCAGCGCCCTGTGCCTGCGCGGGCGCCTGAAAGTTGTTTGCGAACGGGGTGGTCATAGCGTTTCTCCTTTGTTGTTCTCTTTCACAGACCCTGGTACGGCGGGCGCCGGGCCAGCAGGTAGTTTCGCAAGTCGGCTGGAATGACCGCTTGCGAGACATTTTCACGATTCTTCTGAAACCACTGCATCACCGACGGCGGTTGCATGCCAAGAGTGGCCTTGTCCCAATCCAGCCCGCCAGTGTAGTACACGCGCTGGACGTTTCCGCCGATGCTCATGTAGTCGGCCCGAAGCATGGTGTCCACGGTTCCGTAGAACAGCTCGCTAGCTTTCTTGGGGGACAGTGACGGTCCACCTTTGTAGAAGATTCCATCTTCGTTATAAGGGTCCCGGAAATGCGCAGTGTAGATGACGTGGACACCCAACTGACGAGCGTAGTTTCGCAAGTCGATCAGGCGGTCACGAATGTACATCGGAATTGCCCAACCATTACCCTTTCCAAATCCAGCAGCCTGAAGCGCGGCGTACGTGCTGGCCGTCCAGGTGGTAAGGGTATCGATGATCAACGCATTGTACAACTGCCGGTGCGTGGCGACATAGCACAGGATGTCCCACAACGGTTCCCACCCGATGATGGTCAACGGCAGGCCGGTCTGTGAATTCCGTACGGTATCTGGCAGCGGCAATCCCTGAGTCAGGATGGATTTCAGTGCCCCATCCTCGCACTGGGCATAGAACGCTGTACATCGCCCATTCACACAGAAGGCTTTTACGGCCTCTGTGGTTTTGCCGACGCCGGGCGCACCATAGATCATGATGTTCGCAGCTTCAGCGGCGACAGCGGCGGCAACCTGATCACCAGAGATGATCTCAAAGACCATTCAACTGTTCCCAGGTCTTAGTGATGTTACTGAAGTAGTTGGTCAAGATGCTCGCCCGGTTCGAATCGGTGCGGTCCTCCCACTTCGGCATCGACGGATCAAGGTTGTCCATCAGCCGGCGTAATTGGTTCATTTCGAAAATAGCCTGTTCAACATGGGTCAAGAGCCGGGCCACCACTTTCGGGTCGATGCCCACACAGCATTCACTGCGAAGTGCTCCACGAATATCTTCGAGTAAAGGCTTTCGGCTCATCGCTTCGTCACCTTCTCGGCCGGGACAGTGAACTGGTTGATGTTCCCGCCGCGCCAACACAGGTCCATGTAATCGCAAGGGCCGAACTTGCCATGGACACAGGCGGTGCGTGCTCGTGGGCGATTCATCGGGTCGGGATGAGTTAGCCGTATAGCCTTCATCCTGTCAAGCCAATATTGAGTATCGTCACCGAGTCGCGCGTAAGCGTATGGATTGATAGGCACTTCAAAGCGTTCGCATTTGAACGGCGTCTTAGTGGTCAGGAAGTTGATGATAACCTTCCGAACGTCGTATCCACAGGCGCGAGCAAGGGCAATGTTCGAAGCCATCTGCCGATCGATGGAGTACTTCGCACCCTCATTACCCATCTGGGCGCCCGTCTTGTGATCCACGACAGCAAGGCAATATCCGGGAGTGCTGTAGTCACAATGTGCAAGCAAGTCCGTCCGGCACGAATATGGTTCGCCGTTTGGAAAGTGTACGAGAAATTGGTGTTCGATGATGATGGGGTAAAGGTTGTCCGTCCGATAATGCTTCTGGTAGCTCTCATAGGTCAAACAAGCGACGTCGATGTACTCCTGCGGGTAGAACAGGGCCTTGCCCCGCTTCCTCATCATCTCGAAGCCGTTTTCGTACACGAGCCAGGCAGGCCGCTGCTCAACAGGCAGCATGTATGCGTAGTGGTAGGCCAATCCATCGTGGACCAAGATGCCGATCCCGGGCCCCCGACGGGCCATCACAGGCCGCAGGTGAAGCTCATGTGCAAAGGATTCCAACTGGGGACAGCGCTCGAACGCCTCCACCCGATGCGGGCCTTGGATGGACAACCCGCCTGGGGTGATAACTTCGTCGGGCCGGTCGAGGTGGGGGCTGCTCACCGAAGAACCTTCCGCCCCTGCTCCAGCAACAACCCGATCGGCAGCAACGACCGATACAAGATGACGCCCGGAACCTTATCGATGATGAGCTGTGCGTAGTCCAACATCATCGGCGGAATCATCCCCTTGATGGTGCGCCGGTGTTCTTCTGTGGCCCGCAGTGTGTAACCACAAGCGCACTCGTCATCAAGCATGGTGTGCAGCCCGGCTGACTGCTTCGGGCAGCGCATGATCATGTTGATCCATTTACTGCTGGGCCGACCTGATGGGTTACGACCGCCGAACACCACAGCATCTCTACTAGTCGACGTTCTCCAGCGCGACCAGATGCAGTGGTCATGTCGTACTCGGATGTGCGCAGTCCACACTCACATCCATCAATCTCTGTGCGCATGTCCAAGTAGAAATGTCCCGGCCATTCGCCCTGCTTACGTTCGATTGTCACCTTCAGTGCCGTCATTTTGCCTTCTCCCGGTTGGCGATCTCGCGGTCCAGGTACCATCTGGCTTTCTTCAGGTCCTCTAACGCCGTTCCCTTCAACGCTTCTCGGGCGATGTACTTCAATGTGTTGCCGAGATTAAAGCCAAGTTTCCACACCTCGATAACCTTGATGGCTTCGTAAGGGTTGTCAGAGCCGCCGTAGTGGGAAGGGTTGTTCACAGGGTCAAAAACAACCTTTTTGTTATTCTCTGGCTGATGCACTTCGCAGTAGGCCGAACCCGGCCCCGTATCATTAAAACACGAAGCCCCATCCACGAACTTATGGACACATGTAAACCGAATCGCTGCGGCCATCTCATCCCTCCATCAGTCTGGCGAAAAGTCTATCGACGATCGCCTCAGTTGTTTCCTTCTTACCTCGGCCAAGCTGCGACGACAATTCGACACCTTCCACGAAAGCGCCCATCGCTGCTTGGATATTTTCCAGCTTGTTCACGATCATCTCGGCAATGTCTTCCTCCAGCGTGCCGGCGGCGATGACGTAACGGATCAGAACAGGTCGTTCGGATCCGATACGATGCGCCCGCGCCTCAGCTTGAAGAAGCTTTGACGGGTCATACGAGAGATCTGCGAAGATAATGAGGTCAGCTCCGACGAGAGAAATCGCGACTCCAACGGAGTCAATCGTAGCGACAAATACTGCCGGTGCAGCTGATTCACGAAACGCTTGAGCACTAATATCTCGCTGTTCAGGAGTCTGATCACCGTTAACGACGAACACACTCCCGTTTTCCCAGACGACAGCTCGGCCGATGTCCTCCGCTTGCGCACGGAGGTACGTGAAGACGACAACTTTTTGCTTCGCAAGGATAGCCTCCTTAACCATTTCGATGACGGCCGGTTGCTTGGCCTTGGCGGTGGCGCGCAGGGCGAATTCCACTACAAGAGGTTTTGAATCTTTCGTGTATGCGTGGCGGTCATGCTCCACCTTCACGTCCACCTCCACCACTTCCCGGCGCTTCTCCGGCAGCTGCAGGCCGACGCTGGCCTTCGTCCGGCCCAGCACGAAAAAGCTCAACCGCGCGCCCAGCTCCTCTTCTCGTGATCGACCGTTCGCCTGGCTACCGTAGATCGTCTTTTCGTACCCACAGTAAGCCTTAGCGAACACCCAAAACCATCCAAACAGGCCCTTGCTGGCCAAGTCCAGGACACCCCAGATGTCCCGGACACGGTTGGGCATCAACGTGCCGGACAGTCCCCAAAAGCATGTGCTGTCCTTGGCGACTTCGGCCACAGCGTTCCGGCGCAAAGACTTCTCACCACGAAGGGTATGAACTTCATCAGCGATGACAATCGGAAACTTGAGTGCCGCGAGCGTGGACTTCCAGCCGGTCAAACCCTCACGTTCTTCCAACTTGCCGGCGGCACTTCTTCGTCTCGTGCCGTAAAGGATGTCGTAGTTCGCGACCACGTAGCGAGCGCTCGGAACGACGTTCAGTGTACGCACACCTTCCAGAATCTGCGCGTCGTGGCCTGTCCAGCGCTTGATCTCCCGGGACCAGTGCCGCTTGGCGATGGCGGGGCACAGAACAAGGACGGCAGGGCCGCTGACCGGACCAGCACCACACAACAGCCGCATCTCGGCCGCAAATAGTGCCTGGACTGTTTTTCCTAGCCCCATCTCATCAGCCAGAAAGGCATAATCCTTGTGGGCCAAGAACTCCATTCCATCAACTTGATACGGAAATAAGCCTTCAAGTACTTCCGACGCGGCCTGAAACTTCCTTCCCAATCCCGGCGCCTTGATCACCTGCATCCCCTGCTGCGCGAAGATCCAGGCAGCATCCACAGCGCACATCGTACGGCCGTTCTTGCTGAACGCGCCGGGGATGGGGTCGCCGAACCACTCGCCCGCGAAGATGTAGGAACGCTTTCCACGCGGGTGTGGACCGGGGGAGAGCATCGAACCATTAGCTAACGCCGAATCAACAACCAGTCAACAAAAATTCTGCTGGTCGCTAAGCCCGGCCTTCTGCGTCGGCAACGGCTGCAACGCAGAATAACGAAAACCCCCCACCGAGTACCTTGACGGGTCCCAGGTCGCCAAGGTATCGATGGGGGGTATAGGGAGCAACGCTATCAACCCCGCTCCCTAAGAAAGACAACATGTCCCAGGTACCATCCCCTGGTCCGAAGGTCAACATTTCTTTTGGACCTGACGTCAACTGGAACCCCCAACCGGCAGCGCTCCCTGAGGCTCTTTTGCAGCCTGGGATACCACCGGTAGATGAAAAAGATTGGCCAACTTGGCAGCATGCTTTGGCACAACTCCCGCAGGGCCGGCGCGCTCGAATTCGAAAGTGCCGCCGAAATGGCCTGCACATTCGCAAACATACGGATAAGGGTTCCGTTGAATCGGTCAACCCCATCGCCTGTGGGGATCGCACAGCATGCCCGTGTTGTGCGGTGAAGTACGCACACGAGCGCGCCTGGACCGCATGCAACAAGTTGGCCACGGTTAGCCTGACCGCGAGCAACCTAGGCCAGTACGCGCCGGCACCGCTCTATTGCCTCGAATTTCGGGCGGTGATCCCAGAATGGTCAGCTTGCATCAAGGTCAAAGGATGCGACTGGTCCGAGACCATCAGCCGGCTGTGCGTCTCCACCAGCGGGTGCCAGGCCTGCACCGCCGCCCAGCAGGCGCACGCAGGGGCCGCTCAGGTTGAGCAGGACATGGCCCGTTGGGCGATGGATGCCTGGATGGCCATTCGGCCGGACAGCGGCGGCGTCAGGCACACCAGCGTTCGCCAGGCATCTCCGGGCGCGCCGCTGGAGCTGGTGGTCACGCTGCACGTGCCGGGAGTGGCCGTCGCCGTCTCGCCCGGGGCCAAAATCACCGTCGGCGCCCGAGCCCAGCGCCGGAGTTTTCTTGCTCTGCAGCCGCCCGAAGTGGCCAAGCTACAGGCCGACTGGGTTGAATTCGTAACTCGTTGCTACGGAGCACCCGCCGCCGGCCTGGACTGCAGTGCCCCCCTCGAATGGCTGGACATCTGGGCCAGCTTCCGGCGAACACACGCTCCCGCGATGCACGCCTGGAACCAAATGCTCGCGGATCTGCCCCTGGATGTCGTTGTCCCGCCCGACGTGACGGCGACATTCGCACGGGCCGGTAGTCTGGGAATTTACGGTGCAAACGGCCGTGCGCGGAAAGTACAGCGCACTTCGTGGTTCGGCATTTTCGGCGGTCGACATCAGCTCGAAGTGATGGGCGCACTCGATATCTATCCGGCGAAGCAAGAACCCACAGCGCGTGTCGAAGTAGTCGACGCCGTTCGAGTTTTGCACATGGGCCCGGTACACGCCTCGCTGCAGTCGGTGCGCACAGCTGCCGTGTACGCCGTTCCGACTGAGATCGTCCACCTTCGAGACACGGTTGATTCACTCGGCCGTCCGACACACGACACGACCGAGACGCGATACGAGTACTGGGCCCAATCACGGATGCGCCTGAAAGCGCAGATTCATGCCGAGCAGGTGAAGCTAACCCGTGACGCAGGGGGGGTTCAGATTGCAGATCAGATAACTTTGCAATCTGCTCTGACCTCGCGTCAAACGAAAGGAAGTCGCCGCGACGAATACGCCGCCAAGTACAAGGCGTGAACGACGTGGATTCAGATCAGCTCGAACACATTCGTTGGTTTGTTCGAACCCTTCACCCGCGGATAGGTCCTGATCGGCTCGTGCAGTTCGTTCTGATGCGCGGGCGTGCAATCGAAATGCTGTGGATGTGGGGAGAAGACCAGACCGACGTCCTAGCCGAAGTCATGGCGATGAACGCCGACGGCTGGAACGCCTTCGTCGGCGTGAATCCTCGGCGAACCATGGCCGGCGGCGAGGTGTCGAATGTCGCTGCCGTGACCGCGCTGGCCGTGGATTTCGACGCCAAGAAACAGCGAGGGGACTGGAACCTTGTGCTGGCCGAACTGAAGCGGTTGAAGTTCCCGGAGCCGTCGATCACGGTCCAATCGGGCAACGGGAATCACGCCTATTGGCTGCTGGATGCTGAGGAAAACGAAGCCGTAGAAGAAATTGCTGAGCGCCTGTGTGTGCTCACAGCATCGGATTGGGTACAGAACCGGAACCGTATCATGCGACTTCCAGGGACTATCAACTGGAAGGATCCGGCACGGTGGTGCTGGGCCGATAAGGTCACGTCCGATGTTCACAGCTTACCGACGATCGACGCCAATCTCACAGCCGTGGGCCTTCCGCCCTACGAACCGGAGCCGGCGTTAGAGCAGCTGCCACGGGATGTGCCGCCGGATCTTGTGTCGGCTGTTCTGCGTGTCTCGGGGCCGATTCAGGAGATGATCTTCACCGGGAAGAAGCCAGAGCACTTTCCGTCAAACAGCGAAGTCGACTGGGCCGTTACAGTTGCTCTGGTTCGGGCCGGATGTACAGATGAGCAGGTGTGGTCGGTATTTTCAACTTACCCAGTCGGGCGCCTGAAAGTTCTTGGAAGTCCCACCAGCTATCTATCACGCACACTCGCTCGGGCGAAGTCTGAGGTTGCCCGGGACCTGGTAGCCAAGCTGAAGGGTTTGGCGCTTCCATCTCCTCCGTTCGTGGAAGTGGCGACGGATCGCTATCTTCTCTCGATGGGGGAGACATTGACCGCTAGTTATTTTTGGAGACCGTAGCGTTCATAGCCCGGAAACGTGCTTCGGTGTCGCGGGCTTGAGTCATGACTGCCGACAGGTCGATACCCATCTTTTGCGCCAGCGACGCTACCACAAGCGCGCAGGCATAGATGCCAACGGATGGGTCAACACGATTGTCGTACAGAAAGCCGATGATGTACTCACCGACTTTGAAGGCTTCGACTGCAAATGGGGTTGGTTCTTCATCCTTGGTCGGCATCATGAATAGCCTTTCGCAGTTCGTCCGCTGATACGTATGCCTGTGCGATAGCTTCAAGAGACTTGGTCGCCGACAGCTTCATATCCTTAATCCGAACAGCGACATCAATTGAGACTTCTAATGTCCGATTCCTGACAGAAAACAGCGACAAGATCACTTCAGCACGCCTCGGGCCTTCATCTCCTTTTCGAGGATCTTGTTGACCAGTTCCGTGGACGAACGCACGGAGTCGTCTGCGTACACAGCGCGACGCAGGGCTTGACGCAGCTTCACGGACATGTAGAGTTGAAGACCGGCTTTTGTTGATTTGTTGTTGATTCGCTTCATGGGATGGAGGATAAAGACGAGATGGACAAAATGCAAGCGATGGTGATGGCTTTCCACGAGAAGTTCGACAGACCTGTCGGCACGACGCCTGAGCTGTCCAACCGCGATTTCAGGATTGGCCTGATCCGTGATGAGATTCACGAGCTGGAGCTGGCCACGCTGAAGGGCGATCTCGTCGAATCCGTCGATGCCCTTGCTGACATTCTGTACGTCACGCTTGGCACAGCCGTGGAGTGGGGCGTCGATATGCAGGAGATCTTTGAAATTGTCCACGGCGCGAACATGCGCAAGATCGGGGGTGAGGTTCGCGGCGATGGGAAGGTGCTCAAGCCTGATGGCTGGATCGGGCCAGAGGCGGACATCGCGAACGAGCTGATCGAGCAGGGCGCGGCGGTGGCTATCAAGCACATCGCCCCATGAGTAAGGCAAGCGAAACCCTTAACTCGTCCAAAAACCAGAACTGGCGCACAGACAAGCGAGAGCTTGATTTGGTGCGCCTGCTGGGGACGATCCTATTCGACCCGATGACTGATTCGGATAACCCCACCGGCGCGAAGTGGTTCTGTGGTCCTGGCGATGCTACATGGACCGGCGGCACCTGTGTTGGACACGATGTTTTCGATCTTCCTGAAGGCGCCTTCGCTGCTGTACAGGGCCTTATCTTCGTGAACCCGACTTGGGGCCGTTCGCTGTCGACGGTGGCTAAGCTTCTGTGTCGAGAAGGAACGCACGTCGCAAATCCGAAGTACGGCCTGAACGAAATGGTTGTCTTGGCCCCTCACCGGCTGGACACAAAGTGG
>Ga0193738_1000732_pt1 | contig 14967 bp, 20 predicted proteins | sample L2a1metaG_FD_144927 | JGI IMG/M metagenome (GOLD analysis project Ga0193738, IMG submission 144927) | Soil microbial communities from a riparian zone of the East river system, Colorado, United States - L2a1 | ecosystem: Environmental > Terrestrial > Soil > Riparian zone | place: USA: East River...
GTCCGCCGAATCTCTCCCCCAAACCTGACCGAACCCCGCCGATGTTGTTACACTCGCGCCGATGACCGCCGATCCGGACCGAACGCCGCCGATCGCCCTCGAGGCCGGCGCCGCCCGCCTGTACGCCGCCGCCCTACCGGCCGACGCGGACGGCGCCTGGATCCGCCGCGCCCTCGAGCTCGAGCTCGAGGCCGGACCGTCGTCGCCGGCCGAACTAGCCGACGCCCGCGCCGCAGTCGCCGCATACGAACGGCGCCGGCGATGACCGGCCGCGCGTCGCCGAGCTCGACCGGCGCGCCGGCCGCCGGACGGTACGCGATCCTGTCCCTGTTCCCTGAGCTCGTCCGCGACAAGTACGCCGGACCGTTACCGTCGTCCGTCCAGCACGGAACGAACGCCGACGCCGTCCACGATCTACGCAACGTCTATTTCCGCGACGGCCGGCGGATAGTCGACCTGACATACGGCGCCGGTGGATGGTGGAAACGTCACCGGCCGGACGGCCTCGAGATCAGTACGTCAGATTTCACCGCCCTGCCCTATCCGGACGGCGCGTTCGACACGGTCTGTTATGACCCGCCGTATATCCCGCACAGCGGAACGTCGACGTCACCGAACGCCGACGCGTTCCGCGACCGTTTCGGCCTAACGAAACGAACGGGCCCCGAACTACTGGCGATGATCCTCGCCGGCGCCGACGAGGCCGCCCGAATCACCGAACCCGCCGCCGGATTCCTCGTCGTGAAATGTATGGATTTCGTCGACGCCTCCCGATTTCATTCCTGGTCGTACCTGATCGTCGCTCACCTGAACGCCGCCGGCCTCGTACTGCACGACGAAATTGTCCACGCCGCCGGCGCCGGGATCGGCGGACACAACATCGCCGAACCCAAACGCGCGCGACGCTCACACAGTAAGTTTCTCGTTTTCACCTGGACGCCGCGATGACCGACGCCGCCCAGGGACGCCTGTTCGGCCGCCCGTACAAGACACGCCGCGCCCGCGCCGGCCTGGACGCGACCGTCGAACGTCTACGCGCCGCCGGCCGCCTCGAGGACGTCGACGCCGCCTGGGTCGCCCTCGCCCGCGTGTCCGCCGATCAGCTAGACGGCGCCTGTTCCGACCCTGACGAATCCCGCTACACGCGTGGCGTCCTGATCGCCCGCCATCTGGCCGTCCTGGACCGCCTGATCGCCCGACCGGATATGAACGATGCCGACGACCTTGACGCGCTGTACGCCGGCCTACGCGACGCCTCGCCGTCCTGACCGGCCGACGATCGGCGGCGACGTCGCCGCGACCGCCGCCCTACTAGGCCGCCCGATGATTCCCTGGCAACGCGACCTCGCGGACGTCGCCGGCGAACTACGCCCGGACGGAACGTTCCGATATAAGTACGTCGTCGTTATCGTCCCGCGTCGCGCCGGAAAAACGCTGGCCGTCCTCGCCTACGCCCTGACCGTGACCCGCCGCCGCCGTGGCGGAAAAGCGTTTTACGCCTCGCACCGGCGCGAAACGGCCGCCGCCTTATGGCGCGACGACTGGTCAGCCTGGCTCGAAGATTCTGTCCTGTATCCGCGACATGTTCACTTACGCCGATCGAACGGATCCGAAGCGATCACCTGGCGACACAACCGATCGACGTTCCGTCTGCTGCCGCCGAACCCTGACGCGATCCGCTCGTTTAGTGCGGACGTCGCGTTCGTCGACGAAGCCCGCGAATTCTCAGGCGACGCCGGCGACGAGCTCGAGGCCGCCGCGTTCCCGACCCAGGCGACCGGCCTGGGTGGTCAAGCCTGGATCGTGTCGAACGCCGGAACCGCCTCGTCGGCCTGGCTCGCGAAATGGCGCGACCTGGGCCGCGCGTCGATCGACGATCCGGACTCGCCGATCTGTTACGTCGAATATTCCGCGCCCGACGGCGCCGACCCAGACGATCCGGCGACGCTCGAGGCCGCCCACCCAGGGATCGGGTTCCATGTCCTGACGGCCGCGATCGTCGCCGACCGCGCCGTAATGAAGCCGGACGCCTGGGCCTGTGAATACCTGGGCCTGTGGCCGGACGCGCTCGAGGACTCAACGCTCGTCGACGCCTGGACCGCCGCCGCTGTCCCGCCCGATCAGCTCGAGCTCGCCGCCGGCCTCGTGTTCGGCGTCGAACTAGACGAGGACAGGGCAACCGCCGTGATCGTCGCCGCCGCCGCCGGCGCCGGCGGACGAATAGACCTCGAGCTCCTGGAACACCGCCCGCATGGATCGTGGCTGATCCCTCGCCTCGCCGAGCTCGTCGACCGCTGGGCGCCCGCCGCCGTCGCCTATGACGCCGGCGGACCGGCCGGCGCCCTCGCCCTCGAGCTCGCCGACCTGGCGACGTCGACTGTCGCGCTGAACACCCGCGAACACGCCGCCGCCGCCGGACACCTATACGACAGGATCCTGGCCGGCGACGTCGCGCACGGCGCCGATCCGCTACTGGACGCCGCGATCCGCGCCGCCCGCCGTCGCCGCGTCGGCGGATCCTGGGTATTCGACAGGCGACAGGACGGCGCCGGCGCCCTGATCGGCGCGACGCTCGCCGCCTGGGTACACCGCGCCGGCGCCGGCCGCGCGCCGTCCGTCGCCTAACCGCTATTTCGTCATGACGAAATAGGTTCCGCCCTCGTCGTACCGGACCGACCCTGTCCGCGCCGTACAGGCGAACACGACGCCGCCTGGCTTGACATGCGCGACGCTGTCACATCAGGATCCGAAACGTGTTCGAACGTCGCCGCCTCGCCCGATCGGCGGCCGACGCGACGAACGCCCTGGAACGTCTGATATCGGCCGCCGTCGCGTCGCGTGACACGTCCGCGTCATTGACGCCGTTCGAACTGCCGATCGTCGTCGCGTGTCGCGATCTGATCGCGAACACTGTCGGACAGCTACCGCTGATCGCATACAAAGGGAACACGCCTCGAGCGGATCAGCCATCGATCGTGATTCGTCCGGATCCGTTCGAACCGCGATGGCTGACTATGCATCGCCTCGTCAACAACCTGACAGGCTGGGGACACGTCTGGCTTATCCCGTCCGCCCATTACGCGAACGACTATCCGGCCGCCGTCCGTGTCGTCGACGCGTCGCGCGCTATGGGGGAAATGGATTCGTCCGGCCGCCTCGTCGCCGTCTATCACGACGGACAAAAGCTCGAGCCAGGGACCGGCGCGATCTGGGTACCGTGGCGCGTCACCCAGGCTGGGTCGCTGGGATCGGCGCCGCTGAACGATTGTTCCCGCGCCGTCGACTACCTGGCCGCCCTGTACGACATGGCCGGATCGTTTTGGGAGGCCGGATTCCCGTCGATCGCCGTCCTCGTCAAACAATCACTGAACCCGACCCAGACGCGTGAACTAAAGGATCAGGTACTGTCCGCCTGGGCGCGCAAACACGAACCCGCCGTGATCGACCGCGACGGACAGTTAGCGTCGATCGGATCGTCCGCCGTCGAATCCCAGCTCGTCGAATCGATCGCCGTCGCGAACACCGAAATAGCCCGCGCGTTCGGCGTCATGCCGTCACTGGTCAACGTCGCCGCCGGCGATTCGCTGACGTACGCGACGACCGAAGCCGAATTTTCGAAATGGCTTAAGGTCGGCCTGGGTCAATATCTGACACGGATCGAAGCCGCGTTCGGCGACCTGACGCCGTACGGGACCGAGGTACGTTTCGACACGGCCGAGCTCTTGCGTACCGACCTCGAGGCGAGATGGAATGCTTACGCTGTCGGCGTCGCCGGCGGCTGGATCCTTCCGTCCGAGGTTCGCGAACGCGAGGGTTTTCCGCCGCTACCTGTCGCCGGCGCCGTCCTGCCAGACGGCGCCGGCGCGCCTTCCTCGATGTTCGCCGATCCGCCGCTACTCAATACCGCCCAGTAAGGGGAAACGAAATGTCAGATACCGCCCGCCGCCGCGTCGCTCGTTCGACGTCGACGCTCACCCGTCCCGCGCATGTCGGGATCGTTCGACGCGCCGCCGTCGAATCCGCCGACGATGACGCCCGTACGCTCGCCGTCTGCCTCGTTCCGTGGGGCGAGGTGGCCCGCGTGTCCGACGACGGCCGCACGTTCTACGACGAATCGTGGACGACAGGTTCGCTGTCGCCGTCCGACCTCGTCGCCGTGTTCGACGGACATCGCCCGACGCCGCACGGCGTCGAACGTGGCGCGCTGATCGGCCGCGCGACCGCCCTCGAGGATCGGCCGGACGGCCTGTACGGCGTCCTGTCGCTCGCCGATTCGACGGCCGGCCGCGACGCCTACGCCCTCGCCCGCACACTGGGCGCCGTACACGTGTCGATCGAAGCCGACGTGACCGGCGGCGCCGACGCCGGCGGCGCGATCGTCCGGACCGCGACCGATCCTGGGATCCTGACCGGCGTCGCGATCTGCTGGCCGCCGTCGTCCGGCGCGTTCGCCGGCGCTGTCGGCGCCGCCCGATCGGCGACCGACCCAGATATCCCACCGATCGACCCAGACGATCCGGACCCAGACGATCCGGATCCGGACACGATTAGCCGCGCCGAGGTAGCTGAGCTCGTCCGGACCGCTGTCGCCCGTTTCGGATTGACCCGCGCTGTCGGACAGTCGGCGTCGCCGCTCGCCCGTTTCGCCTCGTTCGACGAACTGCATTCCGCCGTTCGTTCGGCCGGCCGCGACGAAGCCGCCCTGCTGTCGCGACAGTTCGCCGACGCCTACGGCGCATATCGGACCGCTGTCCGAGTCTGGGTGAATCAGATCACGACCGATAACCCCGGTGTCGTTCCGCCTGGCTGGCTGACCGACGTGTTCGGGATCGTCGACCGTGGCCGGCCGTCGATCGCCGCGCTGGGCGGACCGCGTTCGCCTGGCACGTCCGGAATGGACGTCCACTGGCCGTACTACGACGGCGACCTGACGACGATCGTCGGCGAACAAGCGCTCGAAAAAACAGAGATTGTTTCCGTGCTCGTGTCGTTCAAGCGTGGACAGGCGACCCTCAAAACGTACGCCGGCGGATCCGACGTGTCGTATCAGCTACAGCGTCGCTCGTCGCCGTCCTACATGGCCCTGTATGACCGGATCCTGCAGATCGCCTACGGGATCACGACCGAAAACGCGTTCGTGGACGCCCTCGTCGCCGGCGCCGGACATTCGCTCGTGTTCGTCCCGATCGGCGCGACCGCCGACGCGATCCGCGCGTTCCTGTTCGGCGCCTCCGCGCATATCCGGACCGTGACCGGCGCGCCGGCGTCCGTCGTCCTCGTGTCGTCCGACGTGTTCCTGGACTGGGGATCGAACGCCGACCTGGCCGTGGCCCAGTACGGAACGTCGAACGTGTCCGGTACCGCCCAGGCGTCGAACCTCGAGATTTCCGTGTCCGGCCTGACGATCGTCGAAGCGCCTACGGCGCCGCCTGGGACAGTGATCGTCACGAACGAGGAGGCCGCCGCCTGGCTCGAGGAGGGACCGTTCCTGGCAACGTCCGAGGACGTAAACAAGCTGGGGACAGACGTCGCGATCTGGGGAATGGGCGCGCCTGGCCTGTTCCTCCCAGAGGCAATCGTCAAGTCCGCCGCCGTCGCCGGCCGCTCGAGGACGGCCGATAAGTAACGGCGATGGCCTCGCCGTACTGCCTGCCTGCTGACGTCCTCGCCCGACTACGCCTGAACGATCAGCACCCTGACGCGCCATACGTCACGGAATGCACGACGGCGGCCTGTGAAATGATCGACGACCGTCTGGGATATTTCCCGGACCCAGACGGTCCGATCGTCCTACCGGTCCCGCCGTACCCGCGTCGCCTGTGGCGCGCCGCGATCGGCGTCGCCGTCGATATCTACAGGTTCAAGGATCGCGAATCCGATACGACCGGAACCTGGGCAACGGCGACGGCGACGGCGCCCAGGATCCCGACAGACGTCCTCGAACGGTACGAATCCCTGCTGTCGCCGGATCGTCACGTCTGGGGGATCGCGTGAAAGGGCTGGACGGCGTCCGTTCCGCTGTCGTCGCCGCCCTCGTCGACGGCGTCGCCGCCGTAGGGTTACCGGCCGGTAGCGTCCACGCCTATCCGCCCGACGAGCTCGCCCTACCGGCCGTCTGGCTGTCCGCCGCGTTCGGTCTACGGCCGGCCGACCCGCGAACGATCGTCGCCGAGGTATCCGTGATTATCGCCGTCGACGGCGCCGAACCCGCCCAGCTGGCCGCGCTGGACGACCTCGAGGCCGCCGCCTGGGTCGCCCTCGAGCTCGTCGGATCCGCGACGCTGGCCGTCCCGACCGTGATCGATGTCGGCGGACCGACCGTCCACGCCGTGACGATGACAGCGGACGTCGACGTCGACGTCCGGACACTGTGTCCGCCTACCCTCGAGGCCGCCGGCCTCGCAAACTGATCGGAGTATTTCTTATGGTTGCTAAGGTGACAAAGTTCGGACCCGGAACGCTGACCCTGGGAACTGTCGGATCGCCGATCGACGTTTCCTGCCAGATCATTTCCTGCCGTGTCGAATGGGAAAAAAACAAAGACGAAGACATCGTGGTCCTGTGCGGCGAAACGGTCGGCGGATCCGTGATCTACGGCGCGACGCTGAACGGCGAAATGTTCCAAGACGTCGCCGACGCCGCCGGCATCCTGTTTTTCTCATGGGAACACAAAGGCGAAACGGTCCCGTTCACGTTCGAACCGTCGACCGCCGCTGGGACGACCTGTACCGGATCCGTGATCCTCGATCCGCTCATGTTCGGATCCGACGAACCCAAGGCGAACATGACGTCCGATTTCGCGTGGTCGATCGTCGGCGACCCTGTCCTGACCGCCGGCGCGCCGGCCGCCGACCTCGCCCTGACGTCGACGTGACACGATGCCAGTCACCGAAACAGGATCGGCCGCGCTCGCCTCGTCGATCGACGGGATCGCCGCCGGCCTCGCCCATCTAGATCAAGCCGCCGGCGACACGGTAACCCTGCTCGTCGCTCGAGCTCGCCGCCTCGCGCCGACCGATACCGGCGCCCTGTCGCGATCGATCAGCGGCCGCCGGTCCGGATCGACGGCGACTGTCGGGACCGGCGTCGACTACGCCGCGCCTGTCCATTTCGGCGTCCCTCGCCGTGGGATCCGCCCGACGCCGTTCCTGTACGGCGCCGTCGACGCCGAACGGTCGCGGATCCTGGACGCCTACGCCCGCAACGTACAAGCCCTGATCGAACGGAAAGTCTGAAACCGTGCCCGGAAAAGTTCGCATGATCGCCCCATACCTATCCGTCCTCATGGACGACGGCGCCGAGCTCGCCGCCCAGGCGAACAATTGGGACATGCTGATATACGAACGGACCGCCCGCCGTAAAAACTGGCCGGACCCGCAATCCGCCCAGATCGAATGGATGACGTTTCTAGCCTGGCACGCCCTACAGCGTGAATCGCAGATCCCGAAGGACGTCACGTACGACGACTTTTCCGCCCGTTGCTTGTCGATCGATCCGACGCCGCTCGACGTCGACCCTTCCCTACCGGTTCACGACACAGGCTGATCGTGGAACTAGCAATCGCGACCAATATCGCGCCGTCCGCCTGGACGCTCGAGGATGACGCGACGATCGCGACCGCCCTCGCCGTCCTCGACGAGCTCGCCGAACGGGACGGCGACTGATGGCCGGAAAAGCACGTTTGACGATCGACGTCACCGCGACGACCGGCGACGCCGTATCCGGCCTCAAAAAGGCTGAATCCGCTGTCAAGGATTACGGCGACGCCGCCGACACGGCGACGAAACAGTCTCGCGACGTGTCCGGCGCGATCGACAGCGTCGGCGGCGTCGCCGGTAAGGCGACGACCGGCCTACGCGACATGTCCGACGCGATCGCGATGGCCGGTTTTCCTGAGCTCGCCGCCGGAATGCAAGTCGCCGCTGTCGGCCTCGAATCGCTGGACGGCGCCGCGACCCTGTACGCCGCCGCCCAGCAGGGCCTGTCGAAAGCTGTCCTGTTTTTTGACGGCGTCCTCAAGGCGTTACGTCTGACGATCCTGACGAACCCGATTTTTTTGATCGCCGCGATCGTGATCGCGATCGGCGCCGCGTTCGTTATCGCCTACATGAAATGCGAAACGTTCCGGCGGATCGTCGACGGCGCCGTCAAGGCTGTTTGGTCGACGATCAAAACCGTTTACGACTGGGTCAAAAACAATTGGCCGCTACTGCTGACGATCCTGACCGGACCGTTCGGCCTGATGGTCGCCGTCGTCATCCGCCATCGCGATTCGATCTGGAACGCGATCAAAGCCGTTTACAACTGGATCCGCGATTCCTGGAACGCGATCAGCGGCTGGCTGACCGCGCCGTTCGACGTCGCCTGGGGGAAAATCAAAGGCGTGATCGACAAAATCAGATCGGCGATCGACGGCGTAATATCGGCGATATCTAGGATCAAGTTCCCGAAACTGCCGTCCTGGTTACCTGGCGATTTCATGCAAAAATCTGGACCGGCGCCGGCCGGATTCGCTGTCGCCGGATACGCGTCGCCGACCGTCGCCACCCGCCGCGCCGCCGCCGCCGCCTCGAGCTCGTCCGGTCCGGCCGGCGGGATAACGATCAACGTGTCCGGCGCCCTCGATCCCGACGCCGTCGCCCGACAGATTGAACGGATCCTCAAGGGACGATCACGCCGTGTCGGCGGCGTCGGACGACTGGCCGGCGTCCTGTGACCGCCGCGCCGTCCTGCTCGATCGTCACGCGTGGGACCGTCGAATCCGCCTACCTGACGGCGACTGTCGGAATGCCGACGACGCCGAACCCTGGACCGATCGGACCGACGATCCGCCTAACCGCCCGCGCGACGATCGTCGACGGCGGCGACCTGGGTCAAGGGATCATGTCGCAATTCCTGTGGACGCCTGGCGATATGGCGTGGCTGTGGGATCTGGACCACAACGGAAGCATGGAGATCGCAACATCGCACGACGGAACGAATCTGCACGGAAACGGGATCGTCGCGACGGCCGCCGACCTGGCCGCCCTGGGCGCCGGACCCGTAGAATTCGGCGTCGAAATGACCCAACCAGTCGCCGGACACCTACTGGCGACGGCGATCCGACGCGTCGGATCAGACTGGATCCCATTCGGAACGCCGTACAGTTCCGCCGGTAGCTATCCGTTTGCGGCGCCTGGGTCGCCTATCGGCGTCGGCTGGCGACAGGATCTGGGCGCCTGGCCGTATCAAGGGCGCCTCGAATGGGTCCAGTACGAAACGGCCGGCCGTGTCGTCCGGTTCGACGCCGCCGACTACCCAGGGACCGGAACGTCCTACACTGACCCTCGAGGGGAAACCTGGACGCTACCGGCCGGCGCGATCACGCCGGCCGTGATCGGGCCTGTCCGTTTCGCCGACACGGCCGCCGAACTGATCGGCGGCGAACCTACCGCCCTCGCCGAGCTTGCCGTTTCCTGGGGGCGTGGGAACACGTTCGAGCAACCGACGCCGGCGACCTGTACGTTCGCCGTCCTCGATCGACGAGGGGGGACCGCGTTCGCCGAATCGTTACGTGTCGGCGATCCCGTCGAGGTTCACGCCGCCGGCGATATCGCCCAGGGGATCCCGATCGACGTCGCGATAGACGGCGGATTCGAAACGTCGCCGACAGGTCCGGCCGGTAACCGTGTCGCCGCCGTCGCGCCCGCGACCGCGACGATCGTCGCCGCGCCTACCGCTACCGGCGCCCGCGCCCTCGAGCTCAGGACAGGGACCGCCCGCGCTGTCGTTCGGATCCCGCCCGCCGCGTTCACGCCCGGTAATCCGGCCGGCTGGGATTCGATCCCACGCCTGGGTCCGAACGAATGGACGTGGACTGTCGCCGTCCGGCCGGCGATGAACGCCCGCGTCGGCGCGATCGGGATCGGATTCGCCGATCCGCAAACGGTCGAACCGACAGGGATCGTCGGCGCCCAGACCCAGGTCGCCTGGGGAAACGCCTCGTCCTGGACGACACTGTCCGACACTGTCCGCGCGTCAACCGCGACCGCCGACGACTGGCTGGGAATATCCGTCGATACCGACCTGGCGACCTGGACGGCGCCCTACGGCCTCGCCGCGCCGTACGCGTGGACCGGCGCGCCTGGAACCTGGGCCGACTACGCGCCGACCTACGTCGACGACGTCGTCCTGATGGCGCCGGCCGGCGGAACCGTCCGCGACGTCCTCGTTTTCGCCGGACGCATATCCGACCTGGCCGCGACGATCGACGATCCGTCCGGAACTGTCCGGATCGATGTGATCGCCGTCGATCAGCTCGCCGACCTCGAGAACCGGTACGTCGGCGACGAACCCTGGCTGGCTGAACCGTTCGCCGATCGTGTCGAACGGATCCTGTCCCTCGCCGCCGTCGCCGTTCCCGCGACGATCGACGCCGGCCTGGCTGATCTGATCGTGTCCTGGCGCGACGTCGACAGCCAATCCGCCGGCGCCCTGATCGCCGAGCTCGCCGCCGGCGTCGACGGCGTCCTATGGTCGGCGACGCATTCGACGACCGGACCGTATATCTGGATCGAAGACGTCGCCGGACGCGCCCAGGTCGAATCGCTCGAGCTCGTCAACGGATACGTTACGATCGTGATCGCCGGCGAACGACCGGCCGGCCGGACGGCGTTAGATGGCTGTCAGATCGACGCCGCGCCGCTGACCTGGATCCGCGACATGTCCGACGTGATTACCCGCGTCGACGCGACCTGGGCCGAACAAACACTGGACGACGAAGGTCTACCGTCGCCGACCGATCGCGCTGTCCGCGTGTCAGATCCCGACCTCGAAAACGAATTCGGCGTCCGCCGTCTGGGCCTCACGACGCCGCTCGTCACGGCGGCCGACGCGACCGACGTCGCCCAGCGTGTCCTGTTCCGAACCCGCAACCCTCAAGGTCGACTAGATGGTTTGACGTGGGATCTGGGCCTGTTCCCGCCGGACGACGGCGACACGATGGCCGCCGCCCTCGATCTACTGGACGGGACGATCCGGATCGGCCGCGGAATGATCGTCGACGACGTCGACCTGTGGCCCGGTACCGATCCGATCGGCCTATACCTGGACGGCGGCCGCTACCTGTACGACGGCGCCTGGACGCTGGGCCTCATCGGGACACCGCTGGGCGGAATGGGTGAATCGGCGACCTGGAACGAACTGGATCCGGCCTGGGCCTGGAATGAATGGGATACTGGGATCGAATGGGCCGACCTGTACGGCGTCGCCGGACCGCTATCGAACGGAGCATGACACTATGGGAACGACGCCGAAACTAGGCCTGCCGTATCCGGAACCGACCGATCCTGTCGCCGCCGGCGCGAACGCGATCCGCGACCTCGCCCTGGCCCTGGACGCCCAGACGCCGCGTGTTATCGGCCGCGTGTTCGGCCCTGGCGCCGATCAAAACATTCCGGCGAACGGCGCGACAGTCGACGTCACCGGAATGACGCTCACCTGGACCGCTGTCGCCGGCCGCCGATACCGGTACGTCTGGAACACGAACGTCACGACACTGGGCGCGACGGCGGCCGGAACACTGTCGATCGTGAACGCCGCCGGATCGGCCTACATAGCTGGCAGTTACCGATCCCTAACCCTGGATCACAGCGGAACGATGATTATCGCGCAGATCGAAACGGTCGAAGATTTTCCGACAGGCGGATCCGTGACCCGTAAGTGTGCCGCGACGGCGAATCCGTCGCCAGGCGGCGAACTGATCCTGATCGGTACCTACACCCGTAACGCTATTTTCTACGTCGAAGACGTCGGACCGATCTAACCCGAAGGGAACACCTATGTCCTACCTGTCCGTTTCGAAATGTGTCGACGACGTCGACCTGACGAACCGTATCCGCGCCTGTTTCGCCGACGAAGGCGGCGACGCCGCCCAGGTTCCGCCCGCCCTGTTTTGGGCTGTCGCGTCGGCCGACGATATCGAAGCCGCTTACGCGTCGGCGCTCGCCGCGAATCACCCGCGCCCAGGTGCGGACGAATCCGTGATAACTGACGCGATGATCCTGGGAGTCGTCCAGGCGAACTGGCCGCCGGCGCCGTGACCCTCGAGGACGGGACCGCGTTCGGCGACGCCGATCCGGAGGACGCCTGGCATCCGAACGACACGGTCGCCGAGCTCGTCGCGAATCTGATCGCCCGCCGCCGGCGCGACCGCGAACGTCCGGTCCTCGAGCTCGCCGACGTCCGCGCCCGCATGTTCGACGACGATCTGGGACATATCCTGTCCCGCGTCGCCGACCTCGAGGGATACGGATCCTGATGGGCGCCGTCTGGCTGTTCGATCTGCCCGACGTCCTCGCCGACGCCGGCCTGGCCGTCGACGTCTGGCCTGGCTGGGAAATACGCGCCCGATCGTCCGGCGGATACGACGCTGTCCGCGCCGTGTTCGCCCATCACACCGCCTCGAATACGTCGCCGGCGTCGGACATGTCGTACATGTGGGACAACACGTCTGGGGATCAGCCGATCGGCGCCCTGTACCTGGCGCGCGACGGCCGGATAACTGTCGGCGCCGCCGGCGCGACGAATACCCAGGGTAAGGGCGGACCGTGGACGCTGTCGACAGGGACGATCCCGAAGGATCAGGGCAATAGCTACGGGATCGCGATCGAAGCGGCGAACGGCGGGACCGGCGAACCGTGGCCGTCCGCCCAGACGGACGCCTATGTCGTCGCCTGCCGCGCCCTGTGTCACGCCTACGGCCTCGATCCTGGCCGCGACGTCCTCGCCCACTGGGAATGGGTCGAACCGTCCTGCCCTGGCCGTAAGGTCGACCCTGTCGGACCGTCGCCCTGGGCGGCCGGCGCCGCGTCCTGGGATATGGACGCGTTCCGCGCCGCCGTCGCCGCCGGCGATCCGCCTGATCCTGGTACGCCTGAACCGCCCGATCCTGGTACGCCCTGGCCGGAACCTGGACCGGATCCGATCCCGAACCCCGAGGGGGACGACATGCTAGTAATCGCTCTGGACCGAAACGGGACCGCCTGGGTCGGTAACGGGATCACCCGTATCGGGATCCCGGACGAGGACACGTTTTTCCGGTACGTCCTCGTCTGGGGAAACGTCGGCCGCCTCGTGAACGTGTCCGGCGGCGCCGTCGACGGCTGGGACGACGTCGGCGCGCCTGTCGACGCGTTCACACTGAACGCCCTGGGTCAAGTGTGAACGGCGGACCGTGGACGACTGGTCGGCGATCGCCGCCGCCGGCGCGTTCGTCGTCGGCCTCGCCGCCGGCGCGATCCTGACCGTCCGCCTGACCCGCGCCGTCTGGGACTCAGCGTTCCGAGCTCGCCGGCGCGCCGAGGACGACGCCGACACTTGACACGGACGGCCGGACGCGCGCCTGTAACCGCGATGCTGTTACTATCCGGTCCGAAAACGTACGGCCGCCGCCCTCGAGCTCGAGGACGGCGCCGCCCGCCGAACGCGATCGGTCCCGGCGCCATTCGTTCGCCGGGACCGATCTACCGAAGGACAAACACTGTGGAAAGGACATGTCATCCGATGAACACCGAATATAGCGGACGCCTCGAGGCCGAACGATGATCGGCCTAACATCTGGACAGACGCTCGTCGTAACGATCGTGTTCGCCGGACTGATCGGCGTCGTGATCTGGGGCCTGTGGGCCGGCGAGGTAGACCGCTCCCGCCGAACCCGCGACGCCGACGATCGGCGCCGCCTACGCGCCGAGCTCGATCGACAGGACCGCAACGGTCCGCCTAGGTGGCAACGATGATCGCCCGCCGCTACACCGCCGACGACCGCCGTCGCCGTGTCGACATGATCGTCCGTCGCTGTCGGACCCTGACCGCTGTCCGTGTCGTTCACTACCTGGCGCGCCTCGAGCAGATGCACGACAGGATCACGCCGTCCCGCGCTGGGATCGCCCGCGCGATCGGACGCTGTGAACGTTCCGTTTCCCGCGCGATCGGTGAGCTCGAGGCCGTAGGCGCCGTCGACGTCTGGCGCGATCGGCCGCACGGCCGTAAGGACGGAACCTGGACACGGCGCCGGACGAATATGTACCGTCTAAAATGGCCGCCGAAAAGCGCGAACGCCCAGGTCGCGCAGAGGGGACACGCGATGCCCATCTATGCAATTCCTAAAGCATTAGAACCCACAGGCGGCGCCCCTGACGCCGCGCCGACGCCTGATGTTGATGCGCCAACACTGTTTCCGATCGACGAAACCGATCCGCCGGACGAACCGCCGGCGCCGCCGCCGTGGATAGCGGCCGGAATGTCGCCGCGCGACTGGGTCCGTCGCTGTCGAACCTGAACCGAACTAGTCTGGCGATCATGCCCAGCTCAGTAACACCGCCGCACGGAACACGCGCGCGCTACGCCCACAGGGATCCGGCGATCCGCTGTCACCTCGAATGCTGTCGGAACGCGAACACCGCCTATCAAAGGATCTACCGTCGCGAGGGGCCGACGACCTGGACACGCCGTCCGGACGGGATCCGACAGCTACGGATCCCGATCGTTCGCTGATCGTGGCAAAGCCGGCGTACAGGGATCCGCACTATCGCGCCGCCGTCGATGCGCTCAAAAGGGCGCCGACACGATGCGCCTGTGGACGCCTCGCGACGACGATCGATCACGTCCCACCGCTCGCCCTACATGTCCACTACCGGAACGGCGCCTGCTGTCAACTACGGCCGGCCTGTACCCGATGCAACCTGGGCGCCGGATCGTCGATCGCCCGACAGCGTCGACTGACCCGACGCCCTGGCGCCTCGAGGTTGTGGTGATGTACCGTCGCGACCATGACAGACGGACAGGCGTGGATCCTGATAGTCGAGGTAGGCGTGATCGCGCTCGCCTACCTGGGTGGCCTGATCGGCGGCCGGCGTCCCTGATTCCGTCGACGTCCTCGAGCTCGTCGGCGACGTCGCCGTTTGTTTGGGGTTGAGGACGTGGGAGGAC
>Ga0193738_1000733_pt1 | contig 14937 bp, 12 predicted proteins | sample L2a1metaG_FD_144927 | JGI IMG/M metagenome (GOLD analysis project Ga0193738, IMG submission 144927) | Soil microbial communities from a riparian zone of the East river system, Colorado, United States - L2a1 | ecosystem: Environmental > Terrestrial > Soil > Riparian zone | place: USA: East River...
CTACGTCGGCGAGCGCATCAGGCACGGCGATCTCGCCTACCGCGACGCGTGGGATCAGAAGCCGCCGGGGATTCACTACATCTATGCGGGCCTGCGCGCGATCTCGTCGCGCGACGTCGTCGTTCCAGCCTCAGACCTGGCGGTGGCGGCGCTGATCGCGGCGCTGCTGTGGTTCGTCGGCTCGAGGATCGCGGGACCGATTGCCGGCGGCTGGTCGGCGGTGCTGTTCCTGCTGCTCTCGGATCCATCGCTGACGCGGCTTGCCGGCGTGCGGATTCGATCGCAAGGCGAGACGTTCATTGCGCTCGCGGTGACGGGAGCGCTCGCTCTGCTCGCGCTCGGTACTAAGAGTGCTCGCGGCACGTCGGGTGCTGGAGGTGCCGGTGCCAGAGGTCCGGTCGTGCTACTTGGTGCAGGGGTGCTGCTGGGGGCGGCGTTCGCGATCAAGTACAACGCCGGGCTCTACGGACTCGTGCTCGTCGTCGCACTGGCGGTGAGTGGTCGGCTCACGCTGGGCAACCTGGTATGGCTTTGTGCGGGGACGGCTCTGATCCCTGGGGCGCTTGCGGCGGTGTTCTGGCGTGGCGGAGCGCTTGGCGATGTTTACCAGGCGACCATCGCCTACAACCTGCACTATTCCGGACAGACCTACGGCGGGCCGATGGACGTGGCGCGCTACCTGGTGATGTTCCCGATCCAGCACGCGCGCGTGGACGCGCTGTGGTTCATCGGCGGGATCGGCTGCGCGGTGCTGGTGGTCGCGGCGATCTGGAATCGCGCGCTCCTCGTGCCGGTCGCGTGGGTCGCGCTGGCGTGCGGGTCGATCGCGATCAACGGCAGCCGCAACCTGCCGCAGTACTTCGTCCAGGCGGCGCCCGCGCTCGCGCTTGCCGCCGGGGTCGCGGTCACGCTGACGATCCATCGGCTGCCGCGCATCGTCGTGTGGGTGGTCGCGGTGGTGCTCGCGGTGTTCGTCTGGCGCGCCGGCGACGATCCCTTCCCGAAGCTGGCCAGCAACGTCTGGCACGACGCGAGCTACGTCATCGGGCGGATCGATCGCCGCGCGCATCTGGCGCGATACGGCGGGACGCGCGAGTCCGACAAGTTTTCGGCGCTGGACAACATGGATCTCGGCGCGATGTTCTCGTCGCGGACCAGGCCGGAGGAGACCGTGTTCCTGTTCGGCTTCTCGCCCGGCGCCTACGTCTACGGCGATCGGAAAAGCGCGTCGCGCTTTTTCTGGAGCCGTCCGGTGATTCTCGACTTCAACCGCGAGGATCCCGGCTATGGTGTCGCCGGACTCGCGACCGATCTCGCCAGAGCTCAGCCGGCGCTCGTCGTGCTGCAGATGCGCGACTGGGCGCCCGACGTGCAGGACTCGGGACCCTTCTTCCTCGCGCAGCCGAAGCTGGCGGTCTGGCTGCACGCGGAGTACCACCAGATTCCAACGATCGACGGCTTCCAGGCGTGGGAGCGGAACGGCCGCGGCTCGCGATGACACGCGGCCGGTTCATCGCGGGGCTCCTCGCGATCCTCGCGCTCGCCACTCTGCTGCGAACGATCTATCCGGTTGCCGATCCGCCGTGGCAATCCACCGTCGGCGTGGTGTGGCACGACGAGGGGGCGTGGACGCACAACGCGCGCAACAAGGCGCTGTTCGGCGCCTGGCGGCAGGACGAGTGGAACCCGGTCTACATCGCACCGGTCTTCACGGCGTTCGAGTACCTTTCCTTCACGTCGTTCGGTGTCGGCGTCTGGCAGGCACGGCTGGTCAGCGAGGTGGCCGGGGTGCTGTCGGTCCTGCTGCTGGCGCTAGGCGTCCGTCGGATTGCCGGTCCGCTCGCCGGCGTGACGGCCGGCGCGCTGCTCGCGACCAACTACGTCTACGTGATGTACGACCGCGCCGCGATCATGGAAGCGCTGATGGTCGCCCTCATCGTCGCGTCGTGGTACTGCTCGACGCGGGCCGAGAAGGCGCCGGCCTGGGGCGCGCTGGCGGGGGTCTGCGCGACGCTGGCGTTCTTCACGAAGGCCGCCGCGGCGTTTTATATCGGAGCGCTGGGGCTCGTGGCAGTCATTCGATTTGCTGAGGCGTGGGCGCCTCACGAGGCGCCCCTACAAGGGAGGCGTATTGCGTTATGGACTCTCGGAGGGCTCGCCGCATCGGGGCTCCTGATCGGGCTCTTGTTCGTGCTTCCGCACTGGAGCGACTACCAGTTCTACAACTGGCAGATGTCGGTGACGCGAAAGCCGAGCTACGACCTCGCGTCGATAGTAACGCGGTTCACGTGGCTACCGATCCTGCACGACACATTCAGCCGGATGTGGGCGGCGCTGGCGCTCGGGGTAATCGGAGGATGGGGGGTCGTCCTGCGGCGTTTCGTGTTCCTGATCCCCGCGTTGATCGCGCTCGCGAGTATGGTGCTGGCGCGTGGCAGCCTGCTGCCGGCCTGCGCCCCAGAGGTCCGGCGGAAATGGCTGCTCCTGGCGACGCCGGTGCTGCTGTACTCGGCCTACGTGCTGCTGGGACCGCTGACACGCGTGCCGTTTCTCGAGCGCGTCTACGCGCATGAGCTGAAAATGCCGGTCAGGCTCGCCGCCGCCGGCGCGCTGGTGCTGAGCCTGCTGATCGTCGCGCAGTGGGAACGGCTGGCCGCGGCCGCCAGCCGGCCGCGGTGGACGGCCAGGACCGTTGGCGTGTTTCTCGTTTTCGCGTGTGGTTGGAACACCGCCCAGTTCGTGGGCTGGGCGTCGCGTCGCACCTATGAGAACTACGAGGCGTCGCGAATGCTCGCCACGGCCCTGCCGCCGGAGACGCTGGTGCAGGGAAAACTCGCTAACGGGTTGGCATTAGAGAACCGGATCCGGCCGATCTTCATCGGGCACCAGTTCGGCAATTACGCCGACAGGAAGCAACGCTGGGATGTGCGGTATATTTTGACGTATACCGATCCCGAACTCGGCTACGAAGGCGACCAGATCCTGGACGTTCTTGCCGCCTATCCGGGATGGCGCACCATCATGACCTTCGACGTGGCGGAAACGCCCTCCGGACACGACAAGGCCGCACTGATCGAGAAGCGTGCGCGCCATTGACGAGCGCGCCATCAAGGCGCACGCCGACCTGCGTTTTCGCTCCGAATACGACTACGCGCTGTTCGAGTACTACCGGAGCGCCAAGGTGATCGCGTTCCTCGAGCGCGCGGGCGTCCGCCTTGCCGGCCGCGTGCTCGACGCCGGCTGCGGCGGTGGCGGAATGCCGCTGTCGCTCGCCGAGGAAGCGCGCGAAGTCGTGGGCATCGATCCGATCAACCGGTTCGGCGACGCCGGCGTCAGGCTCGCGCGCGAGCGCGGCATCGGCAACCTGCGCTTCGCGCTCGCCGACGGCATGGCGCTGCCGTTCAAGGACGACGCCTTCGACCTGGTCCTGTCGCACGCCGTGATCGAGCATGTGGCCAACGCGACGCTGTATCTTGAGGAATGCCGCCGCGTCCTCGCGACAGGCGGCCGAGTCTACCTCTCGACCGCGCCGTATCTCTCGTTCGCCGGCGCGCACCTGCCGAGACTGAAGTTCCAGCTGCCGCTGCACCTGATGTTCGGACGCCGTATCGCCTTCGCGGCGTTCACCTGGCTCTCCCGCCATGCGACCTGGACGCTCAAGGAGCCGGCGCACGAGAACTCCTTCATCCAGCTCGCGCAAAAGGGCCAGACCAAGCACGACGACCTCCTCGAAAAGGTCACGGTGACCAGCCTGAGGGCCCAGATCAAGGCTGCCGGCCTCGCGATCGTCCGCGAGGAACTGCACGTCACCGGCACACTGAAACGCATGCCGCGCGTCCTCGGTAACGCCATTCGGGAGCATTCCCTGGCGCGCGACGTATTCATCTCCAACATGGAATACGTGCTGGCGCACGCGGGTTCCGGAGCGTAGGGCGAGCCATGCCGGTTCCAGACGTCGATCGCTACCGTCCTGACGACCGCCGCGCGGTGGAGGCGCTCTACCGCCGCGTCTTCGGGATCGATGCCGCCGACGCAAGCCGGCTGCGGTGGGAGTGGCAGTATCGCCGCAACCCCAACAACCCTGGCGGCGAGCCGGAGATCTGGATCGCGCGCGAAGGCCCCGCCATCATCGGCCAATACGCCACGATGCCGGTCCGCTTGTCGATCAAGGGACAGGAGCTCAACGGCTCCTGGGGCATGGACGTGATGGTCGCACCCGAACGTCAGCGGCGTGGTCTTGGTGAAGTGCTCTTCCGCACCTGGGATCGGAACGTCGGTGCGTCGCTCGGACTTGGCCTGTCGGAGGCCTCCTATCGGCTGTTCCAGAAACTGAACTGGCCGGACGTTGGTCCCGTCCCGTGCCTGATCAAGCCGCTGTCGCGCCGCGCGTTCCGTCACCCGCGCTGGCCGGTCGCGATCAACCGCTTCATTTCGTTCGTCACGTGGCCGGTCGTGCTGGTGATCTCGCGATCGCTTCCGCTGACCGCCGAAGTGCGTGTCATCCAGCGCTTCGACGAGAGCTTCACGGAACTGTGGGATTCGCTCGCCTCGAAGTTCGACGTCGCCGTCCGGCGTGACGCCGCCTACCTGAACTGGAAGTTCGCCACCGCGCCGCACGTCCGCTACTCGATCGCGGCGCTCGTCCGCGACGGCAAGACCGCGGGATACGCGGTCTATCGCCACCTGCACGAGCCGCGCGGCCGAGTGACGCTGCTGGTGGACTTCCTCGCGGATCCGGAAGACGAGAAAGGGATCCAGACGCTGCTGCGATGGGTGGACCAGGAGGCGCGCAACGCCGACTCGGACAAGATCCGCACGTTCGCGATGCACGCCGGCTTCCGCAAGATCCTTCGCAAGTCCGGCTACTTCGTCGTCAAATCGACGATGGAGTTCGTGATCAAGGTCAACGGCGTGCCCGTGCCGGGTGATTTCTACCAGCAGACCGACGGCTGGCACATCACGCTTGGTGATAGCGATCAGGATCGGTGACGGAGGCCAGGCGTCCGAGGTCCGACGTCCGTAATCGGTAAGGCTTGATGCATCTGTTAGTGGGTATCGATACCGAGGGCGACAACCAGTGGGACGCGGCGGCGCGCGCGAACCAGCGGTTCGAGAACCTCTACGCGCTTCCGCGGCTGCACGCGCTCTTCGCGCGGCACGGCGTCCGGCCGACCTACGTGATTACCCATCCGGTCGCGACCGATCCGACATCGGCGGAGGTGTTGCGCGCGCTCCAGGCGGACGGGGACTGCGAGATCGGCGCGCATCATCACGCGTGGGAAACCCCGCCCTGCACCGAAGACGACGTCCGGCGTCATCCCTACGCCTCGAACCTGCCGCTGCAACAGTTCGAGGATCAACTCGAGTCGCTGACGAATGCGATCGAGGCCGCGGTCGGCCGCCGGCCTGTATCCTACCGTTCAGGACGCTACGGCTTCGACGCCACGCATGTCGCCGCGTTGGAGCGGCTCGGCTATCTGGTGGACTCGAGCGTCGCGCCACTCTTCTACGAAGCGCACAAGAACGGGCCGGACTTCGTCGAGGCCCCGCTCACGCCCTACTACCTCGCCTACGACAACGCCGTCAGGCCCGGCACCAGCGCGGTGCTCGAAGTCCCGGTCTCGGCGGCGCTCAGTCGCAGGTTCCCGCGGCGCCTCCAGTACCTGTATGCGCGCGCGCCGAAGAACTACACGACCAAGCGGGTCCTCCGGAAGCTGGGCGTCGCGTACGTGCGCTGGCTCCGCCCGTCGTACTCATCGCTCGACGACATGATCGCCCTCGCGCGCGACCTGGCCGAGGCCGGGGAACCGGTGCTCAACCTGCTTTTCCACTCCAGCGAGGCGATCGTCGGCGGCAGCCCGTATAACAAGACGGACGCGGAACTCGCGGCCTTCTGCGATCGCCTCGAGCGCTTCTTCGAGTATGCGATCGGCACCCTGAAAGCAGTCCCTTCGACCTTCGCCGAATTCCACGCCGAGTACGCCGGACCTCGGACCTCGGACCTCGGGCGCCGGACGTCGGACGTCGAACCTCGAGCCTCGTGAAGATCGTCCACGTCACTCCGCATCTTCCGCCCGACCAGGCGGCGAACGCGCTGCTCCCCTACCAGCTCGGTGAGTGGGGGCGCATGCGCGGCGACTCGGTGCAGTTTGTCGCGCACCCGCCCGCATCTGGCGTGAGCCCACGCGAGGGTGTGACCTGGATGCCGCGGACCGCTCGCGGACCGCTGCAGCGAATGCTGCGGCTCGGATCGGTGACCGGCGCCTGGCGAATCCGGCGCGACACGCGCGACATCCTCGCCGCTGCCGATCTCGTTCACGTGCACAGCAACGGCCTGCTGGCGGAAGTGTCGGCACACCTGGCGAAGGGGCTGGGGAAACCGGTCGTGCTCACGCTCTACGGCACCGAGATCTGGCACTACAAGCCAAAGCGCGGGGCGGATCTCTTCACCCGTGCCTACAAGGCGGCCGACGCGGTGACGTTCTACAGCCGGAAACTGCTCGAGCGCGCGCAGGAACTCGGCCTGACGCGCGATCGTCTCGTCACGATCTATCCGCCGGTGTCGGCGTCCTTCCGTTTTCACGACGCCGCGGCGGCAATGATCGCGCGCCGGTCGCTCGGCATCACCGCCGCGAACCTGCTCGTCAACGTCAAGCGGCTGCACCCGCTTGCGGGCCAGCGATTCCTGCTCGAAGCGCTGCCCCACGTGGTCGCGCGCCATCCCGACACGCACCTCGTGGTCTGCGGCACGGGCGCGCTTCTCTCGGAGCTGCAGGCTGTGGCACGATCCGCGGGTGTGGAGCGTCACGTCACGTTCGCCGGGCTCGTCGACAACGCCGTCGTCGCGCGCTACTGCGCCGCGGCGGACCTGTTCATGCTGCCGTCCCTGCTCGAGGCACTCCCGACCGTCGCGGTCGAGGCTCTGGCATCGGGAACCCCGGTGATCTCATCCGACAATCCCGGAGGGATCGAGCTGAACGGCGTCTTCGGCGCGGACGTGACCGTCGTGCCAAAGGAACAACCCGCCGCGCTCGCCGAGGCGATCAACACGGCGCTGGACCGCAAGCGCCGAACGCTGAACGCCACGCAGGGCATCGTCGAAACGCGCTTTCGATCGGAGTCCGTCGCCCAGCAGTACTGGGAGATCTACGGCGCGGTGACGGGCACCGCATGAGGGCCCTCGGCCGCGCCGCGGCCGCCGCTCTCTTGTCCGGCCTGCTCGGGGCCGCGTGGGTCGCGCTCTTCTACGCCTGGCATCCCGCTCTCCGCATCGAGTTCGATCGGGACCTTCCACGCAACGTGGCCGGCATCTATCCGCCGGAGCGCGACGACGCCTCGCAGCTGACGTTCGCGTGGACGAGCGGCGACGCCGTCGTGCGCCTGCCGGGACTCGATCGCGGCTCCGCGTGGACGCTTGACCTGCGCGTCAGGGGCGCCCGCGCCGGGGGCGACAATCCAGACGTCACAGTCCTCGCCGACGGTGTTGCCGTCGCGACGGTGAAGACGAGCGTCGACTGGGAGGAGACGACGGTCGTCATCCCGGCACGCGGCGATCGGCGCGGGTTGACGCTCGGCCTGCGGCCGTCGGCGACGTTCGTGCCGGGCCCCGGTGATCCGCGCGCCCTCGGCGTCGTCCTCGATCGCCTCGTATTGACTCCGGAGCAGCTCGTGGTGGTACCAAGGCCGGCGCTGACGGCAGCATCTATCGCGGCTGCTGCGATGGGCGGCGCGATTGCACTGCTCGGCGTCACGGCCGGATCCGCGATCGGCGGCGCGGTGCTCGTGAGCGCTGGCGCGGCGGCGATCATCGCGCGGGGCTTTGGCCCGTTCACGACGTATCCAGACACGGTCACGAGCCTCGGCCTCTGGACCGCGCTCGCGCTCGCACTGCTGGCGCTTGGCGTCGAATATTGGCGCGGCCGGCCGCTGCGTCACACCGCCCATTTCGCGGCGGCGTTCTCCGCCGCGGCGCTTTTCCTGAAGCTGCTGGTCCTGCTCCACCCCAACATGCCGGTGGGCGACGCGATGTTCCACGCGCACCGCTTCCAGGCGGTACTGGCGGGAGACTTGTATTTCACGTCAGTGGCGCCGGGTGGTTACGCGTTCCCCTATCCACCTGGCCTCTACGTGTTTGCCGGCATGTTCGCCGGTATGGTGCGTCGCGGCGCCTCCGATATGGCGCTGCTGCGCGTCGTCGCCACAGCGGTGGACGTCGTGGCCGGCCTCATGCTGTACCGCATCGTCGAGACCGCCTGGAGCAACCGGCTCGCTGCAGCCATGGCGGTCGCGATTTACCACCTGATCCCGGTCGAACTCGGCGTGCTGACCACTGGCAATCTCACAAACGCGTTCGCGCAGTCGGTGGCGGTGCTGGCACTTGCCCTGATGAGTGCCGCGCCCGTCGTGACGAAACCATGGCCGCTGGCCATCGCCTTGACGATCGCGCTCGCGGCTGCATACCTCTCGCATACCGGCACGCTCGCCATCTTGTTCGTCGCAACGATTGCCATCGCGGCGCTGCTCGCGATTCGCGGCGGCAGTTCGGAACGTCGCGGCGCGATGATCATCTTCGGCGCAACCGCGGTCGCGGCCCTCGTCGCCGTCGGGCTCTATTACGTGCACTTCATGGATACCTACCGCGCGGAATTCGCGCGGATCGGACAAGAGACGGCGTCTGCCGCGTCCGACGCCGGCGGACGCACGATCGGGGATCGCTTGAAGGGCGTCCCGTACTCGGTCGGCATCTACCTTGGCGGGCCGGTGTTGCTCTTCGCACTCGTCGGCGCCTCAGAGCTGATGCGCAAGCCGCGGCCGGATCGCCTCGCACTGACGGTGAGCGGCTGGGCGTTGTCGTGCCTGCTCTTCATGGCGATCGGGATCCTGACGCCGGTGGACATGCGCTACTACCTGGCCGCGGTACCGGTCCTTGCGATCACCGCCGGCTGCGGCGCATCGCGGGCATGGACCGACGGTTGGGCGGGGCACCCGGCGTTCTGGCGCCCAGTTGCGGGGATCTTCCTCGCGCGCCTGGTCTCAACAGGCTTCCAGAATTGGTGGAATACTCTTGGGTAGCCATGAAACTCGTTGAACAGATCTCACACGACATCACCCAGGCGATGAAGGCCCGCGACGCCGCGCGCCTCTCCGCACTTCGGATGGCCAAGGCCGCGCTGATGAATGGCGAGGTGTCGAAGGGGCGCCCGCTGGAAGAAGCCGAGGCGCAGCAAGTCCTGGCGTCGCTGATCAAGCAACGCCGCGACTCGATCGAACAGTTCACGAGCGGGGGGCGCCAGGATCTCGTCGACAAGGAAACAGCTGACCTCGCCGTCCTCGAACGCTACGCGCCGCCGGCGGCCAGCGCTGCAGAGATCGAACAGGCCGTGGATACCGCGATCAAGGAGACCGGAGCGGCAGGGCCCAAGGACATGGGTCGTGTGATGAAAGCTGTGATGGGCGCCCTTGCGGGGAAGTCCGCCGACGGCAAAATGGTCAACGAAATCGTCAGAAAGAAACTGGGCAGTTGAGAACAAACTTTTTCGCGCGGCCTCCGTCTAATCATTTTGAAAGGCAACGCACAAGCCTCTCATCCATCCTCCATGGGGCCTCCGCCTAATCAGCGGGGGCCTTTTTCTTTAACACCCTTTACAACCTGTTCACATGCGGGACAAACGGATACATCCCACCGTTCTGCTCATGGCAAGCGCGCATTTCATGGTGGATGGTTATGGCAACATCTTCGCGCCGTTGCTACCGCTCCTGATTCCAAAACTCCACTTGTCCCTGGCGGCGGCCGGCACCTTGACGATGCTGTATCAACTGGCGGCCTCGGTGGCGCAGGTCGGATTCGGCCACCTTGCCGATCGCTGGCGCCCGAGGGCACTCGTCATGGTCGGCCCGGTCATCGCCATCACCATCCTGAGTCTCGTGGGTGTCGCGCCTAACGCCACGGTCCTCGCGGCGATCCTGATCGCCGGCGGGCTCGGCGCCGCCGCATTTCATCCACCGGCCGCGGCGCTGGCGCATCGACTCGGCGGCAATCACCGCGGGCTCGCGATGTCGGTGCACATCACGGGAGGGACGCTGGGTTTCGCGCTCGGGCCGCTGCTCTTCGCGCCAGCGGCCGAACATCTCGGGCTCATGTGGACGCCACTACTGGCGGTTCCGGGACTGCTCGTCCTTGCGTTCTTCCTCAGCCGCGTGCCGCCGATCCCCGTGCATCACGAATCGAAGGCCGGCTTCTCCGCGCTGCGACCGTATGCGTGGCCGCTCTCGCTGCTCTATATCATCGTGTTGATTCGCACGCTCGCGTCGCTGGCGTTTGCGACGTTCATTCCGGTGATGCTGACGCGGCAGGGACACTCGCTCTCGCACGCGGGCGCGATCGTCGCGTTCTATCTCTTCGCCAGCGGCGTCGGCGGATTCCTCGGCGGGCCCGCTGCCGATCGTTACGGACCCAGGGCCGTCATCGCCTGGTCGCTCGTGCTCTCGACACCGTTCCTTGCCGCCTCGCTGTTGCTGTCGGGCTGGCCGTTCATCATCGTGCTCGGCATCGGCGGATTCTTCCTGCAGTCCACACTCCCGGTGAACGTGGTGTTCGGTCAGGCGCTCGCGCCTGTGAGCGCCGCAACCGTGTCGTCGCTCATGATGGGCTTCGCGTGGGGAATGGGAGGGTTCAGCGTGCCGGTCATTGGCTGGATCGCCGACCGATATGGCATCGAAGGTACGCTTTTCGGACTCGCCTTCGTCCCGCTGCTGGCGGCCGCGGTCGCGATGCTGCTCCCGGCCCGTGCGCCCGGCGACCCTCGCGCGGCGCGTCCGGCCTGAGGCTTGCGTGGTACGATAAACAACGGACGAGCGATGCCGCGCAATCCCCACCTGTCGAACGTCGCCTACTCCTTCGGTCCAGGTCCGCTGACGCCCGCGGTGCGGATGCTGTTGTACGCGAACATCGGGATGTACGTCCTCTCGTTCATCTTCCCGATCGTCGACTATCTCGGCCTGGTTCCGAAGCAGGTCATCGAAGCGCAGTGGCTGTGGCAGCCCGTGACTTACATGTTCCTGCACGCCAGGAACCCGACGCACATCCTGTTCAACATGCTCATCCTCTGGATGTTCGGTGTCGAGCTCGAGCGGATGTGGGGCACGAAGTTCTTCGTGAAGTACTACTTCGTGACCGGCGTCGGCGCCGGCCTGTTGTCGGTGGCGATCGCGCTGCTGCCCTTCGAGGCGACGCGCGGTACCTACAACGTCAACATCATCGGCGCCTCGGGTGCGCTCTACGGATTGTTGCTGGCCTACGCGCTCTACTTCCCCGACCGGCCGATCCTGATGTTCCTGTTCTTCCCGGTGCCGGCGAAGTACTTCGTGATGATCCTCGGCGCCATCGCCTTCATCACCTCGATCGAGGGCGGCGGCCCAGTCGCCGCGACGACCCATCTCGGCGGATTGCTGGTCGGCTACATCTACCTCAAGGGCGGACGCGGCGGCGGGCTCACCGCCGAGATCAAATACCGCTACCTGAAATGGAAGATGAACCGCATGCGGCGCAAGTTCGACGTGTATTCGGGCGGCCGATCGGAAAAGGCCCGCTGGGATAGAAACATCCACTGACACGGTAGACTTGCCGCCGTGCTCGTCACGCGAGTGGCCTCGCCGCGCGTTTTCCGCGCCCTGCTTCTTGCCGGTCTGATTCTCCGTACCGCAGGCCTTCCATCGCGCGGCACCGTCGATCTCGACGTGTGGAAACTCTGGACCTACGTCGGCTCCGTGAACGTGACGACGATGTACGGCGTTGGCGGAAGCCCGCCGGAACGCGCAGTGCTGGCGTGGGAAAACCGGCGCGGCACCGTCGAGTACCCGCCCGCGACGCTGTTCGCACTGGCGTTCGTCGGACGCATCTACCGCGCCGTCGATCCGTCCTACACCGACGGGCCCGCGTTGTCGGCGACGGTGAAGCTCGCGATCCTGCTCGGGGACATCGGCATCTGCCTGGCGCTCTGGCGGCTGTTGCGGCGCGCCGGACCCGACGCGCAACGCCTCGCCGTGCTGTTCTACTGGCTGAATCCGGCGGTCATCGTCGACGGCGCGTTTCTCGGGTATCTCGATCCGTGGCTGGGCGCCCTGACGCTGGCGGCGTTGCTCGCGCTCGAGCGCAACGCGTTCTTCTTGTGCGGTGCGGCTCTCGCGTTGACGGCACTGACCAAGCTCCAGATAATCCTCATCCTTCCGGCGATCGGCCTCCGGTTGCTCGCGCGGAGCGGCAAGCGCTGGCCCGCGGCGACCGCACTGGCCGTTGGCGGCGCGGCCCTCGTCACGGCCGTCGTCCTGGCTCCATTCGCAAGGATCGGCGCCGTCCCAAACCTGATACAGGGCGCGGGACGCGCGTTCCACCACGACATGCTCTCGGCCGAAGCGACGAACCTGTGGTGGATCGTGACCTGGCTGCTGCGCGCGTCCTACGCGGTGCAGGACCTTGGGGCATGGGCCGCCTGGACGATGCCGGTGAGGATCCTCGGGATCTCGCGTGTCATGGAGCTGGGGTATCCAAACGCGCGGACGATCGGCACCGTCCTCTCAACGAGCGTGATGCTGTGGGGGTTCTGGCGCGCGCGCCGCGCATCGCTGCCGGTGGTCCTTGCGTCATGCATCTTCGCGATTCACGCCTACACGGTGCTGTCCGTGCAGGTGCACGAAAACCATTTCTACCTGGCGCTGCCGCTGATCGCCGCGGCCGGGACGCTGCTGCCGCGAATGCGGGCACCTTACGTCCTCGCGAGCGTCGTCTGCCTTTTCAACCTGCTGCTGTTCCAGGGGCTCGGCCGCGACTACATGCTGCCGCTGCGCCGCCTGACGCTCGTGGACGCGAGCGTCATCCTGTCGTTCGTGAACGTCGGCGCCCTGATCTGGCACGCCCGACGCTTCGCCACGGCGGTTTCGTCAGAGCAAACCCCGGGTCCAGCCGCCATCGACCTGGATCGTGACGCCGGTGACATACGCCGCGCCGGGTGACGCGAGAAACGCCACCACGTCACCGAACTCCTTCGGCTCCCCCATTCGTCCGAGCGGAATCCTGGCGATCGTCCGCTGCTGAATCGCGTCGGCGGTCGTGCCCTCGCGGCCGGCCGTCTGCTCGGCAAGCTCGACGACCCGATCGGTGCGCGTATATCCCGGCGCGACGCAGTTCACGAGAATATTGTGCGGAGCGAGCTCGACCGACAACGTCTTCGCCAGCGACGTCACGGCCGCCCGCAGGGCGTTCGACAGCACGAGGCCTTCGATCGGCTGCTTCACGGAAATCGATGTGACGTTGATGATGCGTCCGCCACCGCGGGCCCGCAGGTGCGGAATCGCCGCGCGGCAAAGCCTGACGACGCTCAGGAGCAGCGAGTCGATCGCCTCGGTCCACACCTGCTCGTCGAGCGTCATGAAGGGGCCCGATGGGGGGCCGCCGGTGTTCGTGACCAGCACGTCGAGGCCGCCGAAATGCTGCACCGTGGCGTCCACGACGCGCAGAGCGTCTTCCGCCCGCGAGAGGTCGGCCTGGATGGCGAGCACGTCGGCGCCCGCAGCCTCGAGCGCGCCGGCGGTCGCCTGGAGCGCCTCCCCGCCACGCGCGCAGATCGCGACCTGGAAGCCGTCGCGCGCGAGCGCCTCGGCGGACGCGCGCCCGAGGCCCTTGCTGGCCGCGCATACGAGGGCTATTCGGGAGGTTCCGTTCACTCCGCGTTCCTCAAGCCGGAAGCTGGAAGCTGGAAGCTACTTCCTGTGAAAATAGGCGTCCGTGTGATCCAGCCAGTCCTGGCGGATCGGGGCGAACAGATCGAGCTCGAAGGTGTCGTCGAGCGCCTCGGCCTGGTGCTCGACCCAGGACGGGATGTGCAGGACCTCGCCCTCGCGCACCGTGATCTCCTCGCCGTTGATGAGGAACTTCAGCGCCCCCTGGAGCACGTAGGTGATTTGCTCGCTCTCGTGGTTGTGCATCGGCACGACCGCGCCCTTCTTCAGGTAGATCTGGGCCAGCATTTCTCGCTCGCCGGTGATGATTTTCCGGGAAATCATCTCGGTGACCTTCTCCAGGGCGAGTTCGTCCCAGCGGTAGAGACTGACGGATGGGGACACGGCCGGGATTATATAATGGCTGTGATGAAAGCCACCGCAACCAGGGAGGCCCCCGCGCGTACGTACGAGGGTTTGTCGCCGAAAGATCTGCTCCGCGCCTACCGGCTGATGGTGACCTCGCGAAAGCTCGACGACAAGGAGATCCAGCTCAAAAACCAGAGCCTGATCTTCTTCCAGATCAGCGGCGCCGGCCACGAGGCGGTCCTCACCGCGGCTGGCTTCACGCTCAAGCCCGGCCACGACTGGTTCCATCCCTACTACCGCGATCGCGCGCTCTGCCTCGCGCTCGGCATGACACCGCTCGAGATGCTCCTCAGCGGCGTCGGGGCGAAGGATGATCCGAACTCGGGCGGCCGGCAGATGCCGTCGCACTGGGGCCACAAGGCCCTCAACATCGTCTCGCAGTCGTCGCCGACCGGGACGCAGTGCTTGCACGCCATCGGCACTGCCGAAGCCGGGCGGATGTTCGAGCGAATCACCGCGATCGAGGATCGCGCAGACAAGTTCAAGTCGGACGAAATCGTCTACGTCTCGATCGGCGAAGGGACGTCGAGCGAAGGGGAATTCTGGGAGTCGCTGAACTCCGCCTGCACGCTGAAGGTCCCGGTCGTCTACTTGATCGAAGACAACGGCTACGCGATTTCGGTTCCGGTCGAAGTGCAGACGCCCGGAGGTGACCTGTCGAAGCTGGTGTCCTCGTTCCCTGGGCTGTTCGTGCAGAGCATCGATGGGACCGACTTCCTCGGCTCCTACAAGGCGATGACCGCCGCCGTGCAGTACGCGCGTGAGCGCAAAGGCCCGGCGCTCGTGCACGCGAAG
>Ga0193738_1000735_pt1 | contig 14915 bp, 36 predicted proteins | sample L2a1metaG_FD_144927 | JGI IMG/M metagenome (GOLD analysis project Ga0193738, IMG submission 144927) | Soil microbial communities from a riparian zone of the East river system, Colorado, United States - L2a1 | ecosystem: Environmental > Terrestrial > Soil > Riparian zone | place: USA: East River...
AGCGGCGCCGGTAGTGCCAGAAGCTGCGCCAGGTGCCGCGGATCCGGTAGATCACGACCCGCTCGAAGCTGGGCCAGTCCTTCACCATCCACCCGATGGCGATGAGGACGGCGGCCGCGAACATGGCGAACGGTGGCCAGGGGCCGACGAAGAACGCGGCCGCGGCGCCGACGACTACCAGCGCCAGCCCGACCAGCATGACCTTGTCGTGCCACAGAATCTGGACCGAGTGGGAGAACCGCCGGGCGAGCCAGGCGGCCAGGGTGACGTACCACTTGACGGTGACACGTTCGTCCCGGAAGTGGACCGGGGCGGATCCGACCGGCCGAGCCGGGAACGATGCCACTAGCCACCGAGCCTGCGGACCTGGTCGCGGTCGGCACGCTCACTCGCGAAGATCACGGCCACGATGGCGTGCGCACCGATCAGGCAGATGCTGGTGAGCGCGATGAGGAAAATCCAGTCACTGGCGCCCATCAGAACCGCCCCTGGTACGGCCAGCGCCGGCCGATCCCACTGCTCGATCCAACGGGTGCCCAATGGCGGAGCTCCGCCTCGCCGGCCTGTCGCGACTCCCGCCCCAAGAGGAGCTCGAGCGGGATGCTGAAGGCGTCCGCGATCGCCTCCGCTGTGATGTGGACACGGGTGGCGAGACGGCGGCGCTCCTCGGACTCCTCGAGGCTGATCCGCTTGTGTGGCCTGATCCCGTACATGCGCTAATCCTGGCTTGTCCGGGCGTATTCCGCTTGGGTTTGCAACGCTTCGGCCAACCGATCCGCCTGCTCCGGTGAGAGCACCAGGCCCGCCTTGTACTGCTGGTCGGAGTAGATGACCATCAGCGAGACACAGTTGTTGCCGTGGCCGACCTCGGCGTAGCCGCCGTGGAGGTCCTCGACCTTCAGCTCACTCACCAGGAGCCGCCGTTGCAGTCGGGGCACGGCTGGCCGAACGTCTGGCCGCCCCGGATCCGAGAGACAACCTTCAGGTCGTCGCAGGTGTGGCAGTCGACGGGCTTGCGTCGCCTGGAGCGTGGAGGGACGAGCCTGGGCTGGGTCATGCCGACCCCGGATCCCAGCCAGCGAGGCCAGGAGCCAGGTCGTTCGACCGGCTCGTCCGCTCGGCCGCCATCGAGTCCGACCGAGGTGCGCGTGCGCCGTTGGCCTTCTGCCATTCCTCGATCTCAGCCATCGCCTCGCTGACAATGTCCAGGTGGTGACGTGGCACACCGCCGAGCTCACACACCGACCGGTAGTGCCGGATTGCTGACAGCGTGTACATGTCCTTGGCGCGGAGGACGAACACGGGTTCGTCGTCGCCGACGCTGCGCTGGTGCTCGAGGGTGACTCGTCCGAATTTGTGGTCTGTTGGCATGATCAACTTCCTTCCGGTTTGGGGTGCCAAGTTTTGGCGTTGCTTGGCGCAAGTTTTGCATTGGCGGTTTCGTCGGCAACTGAGCGCAGCGAAGGCGGCAGCATGCTCGCGCGCGCGCACGTGAGGTCTCTGAGGACTTAAGTTCTGGATAGCTATGTAGTTACGGTTCTCTTTACGGCTGGGGGTCACTCCACAGTGACCCAGAGAACGCTGGGCAGTGACCCAGAGAATTTGCCGGAGTGGTCGGCCGGCTGAGTTATCCACAGGCGACCACGTCACTGTGGAGTGACCCAGAGATCGTCCTCTGGGTCACCGTGGGGTGACTCAGAGGGGAGCGGCGGCTGACTGCTCTGGGTCACTGTGGAGTGACTCTGAGAAGCGCGGTGATGTTCACTCAATGGCGTCAATTTGTAGTCCTGTGCTCGGTACCGTTGGGCGCGATGTTGGGGCTGGATGATGGCCCGCTGGACCAGGCTGTAGAGGGCATTCTTGACGGTGCCGTAGGTCAGGCCGCAACGGTCGGCGGTGATTTGGGCGGTCGTCCTGGCGATGCGATCCTTGTCTCGAGCGAGCTCCGCCAACGACAGCAGAACTAGCCGCTCGGCCGGCGTAAGGTCCGCGGGAGCACAGCGAAAGACCTCCCCGACTAGCCGCCCTGACATTATCGGAGACCATGATCATCTGACCCAGTGCACATGGTGATGGAGGCATTAGACACCACCGCGGCGACAGTTGTGGGGAAAACGGGGAAAGTCGCGGGAGGTGTTACCACGCGCTTCGCCGGCGCGGGTTGTTGAGCCTCTCGCGCTCGAGGGAGGCGACGACGTCGGCGTTCCATGTGGGGTCGGCCTTGGGGTCGCGGTCGCGGTCGTAGCGGGGGTTGGGCGCGTCGCAGCCGTAGCGGGTGCACGTCGGTGAGGAGGTGCCTGGCTGGCCTCTGTAGGCGAACCAGTGCGCGCCCCGGCATGTCACGGGTGGTCCCACTGTTTGAGGATGGCGATGAGGACCGTACAGACCAGCGTCGACCAGCGTGCGATCTCAGCGATGAGCTCCCAGGTCTGCTGGGTCATGGCAGGGTCCTCTCCTCGAAGTCTTCGGGCTCCAGTGTGTTGTCGATGATGACGGGGCTACCGTCGGGCCAGACGGCCAGCTCCTCGTAGTCGTCGGGGTGCATCAGTCGGATGTGATCCAGGAGTGTGTCGGCGGGTTGGAAGGTTGCGCAGAGGTCGCACCTGACGATCGCCATCACGGGACGGCTCCGATCGCTCGGTCGGCTGCCGCTTTATATGTGCGCATGAGGTCAGGATCCCCCAGATCTTTGTTCCAGGCCCGCCAGGTACGCCAGACGTCATCCTGCATGTCGGGGGGCACCTGGGCCCAGCAGCGGCCGCAGAGCAGGTGTGCTGGGCGCCGGCGGCCGCCGCATGCTGGGCACTTCATCAGCTGGTGAAGATTGCGACGAAGAACAGCCCGATCAGCAGCCAGATCGCGAAGGTGCCGAACCGCCACCTGCTCATCGGGCGGGGGCAGTCGTGAAGTGCAGCTTCGCGCCATGCTGCAGATCTTTGAATCGGAGAGTGAGGCCGACCTCGCGGGTGCTGAATTGCACGCCGCGGAACTCGTGGGGCTCCTCTTTTGTGATGATCTCCAGCTCGCCGTCGTAGCAGATGAAGTCGCCAGTGAACGCTTCGCTGCCGTCGGCGAGGTTCTGGATGGTAATCACGGCGCGGAGTTTGCTGACGGCGCGGCGGTCAGGGGACTCTTTGTTGAGTCCGATGGTCTGCTTCATGCGCTGAGCACCGCTCGCTCGAGCTCGGTCAGGTCCCAGAGGTCGTGGACGGCCCAGAGGTCGCCGCCGATGTGTTTGATCAGTGCTGGGTCCCGTGGTGCGATCAGCTCCCACGCCTCGACCTCCCAGAGCAGGTGGTAGCGGTCCAGGCGTTGGCGGCGTTTGCTGGGTGGGATGATCGGCACGATCGTGGTGCCGGTCCAGCCGCGGCCCTCGGGGGTTTTGGGGACGGTCACGCGTACGGTGTGCTCCCCGACTAGGGCTCCACGGTTGTCCGGCCAACCGTTGTCGCAAAAGATCAGGTCGGAGGTGGTGTTGCCGCGCCAGCGTTCGACTCGGACGGTGCAGCGGGTCGCGTCGGCGCGTACGACGGCGATGCGGGGGAGGCCGTTGTCGAAGTATCCGCCGGCGGCGACCGACTGGCTGAGCTTGAGGATGGGCAGGCCCTTGGCCGCCGCCCGGTAGCCGGCGGCGATCCGTTGGTCCATGGCGCGGCGCTCGAGGCGGAGTGCGCCGCGGTACTCGGCGAGGCGCTGCTTGGCTTCCTCTTGCGGGATCTCAATTGTGGCGAGATTCATGCTCGTGTACCTGTCCCTCCTGGGTTGCCTGGGTCCATCCGGCTTCCCGGCGCACCGCCATAAGGCCGTTCGACGTCACGCTCGGGCAGAGCCGTTCCGATCGGGACTGGTGCCTCGAACAGTGTGCCGTTGAGGTCAACCTGCCAGATCACGACCTTGCCCGCTCGTGTGATGGTGGCGAATCGGTCGCCCACCTCATAGATCGTCAGCTCCTCAGCCATGGGCCTCCTCCTCCTGGGTGATGGCTGCTAGTGCCTGCTCGCAGGTTATGCAGTGAGGGGCCGCCCAGCTCGGGGCGGGGAGCCACTCGGCGGCCGCCCGGGGCTTGCCGCACAGCGGGAGCGGCAGGCCGGTCGGCAAGAAATGCGCGTCCTCGGACGCTGCAGGACCGCCGAAGACCCACCCGCCGTTGTCCTTGGTGGCCATCATCAGCTCCTCATCGGTATTTGGGGTAGGTGGGCGGCTTGGGCTGGCTCACTGGCGGCTTGTACTGCTGCCGGGGCTGGGTCTGCGGCTTCGGCTGCGCCGCCGGGGGCTGCCGGTTCGCTGGCGGCGGCTGGGTCCATCTGTCCCTCTTCGGCGCCGGCGCCATGGTTGCGGCGGAGGTGGGCCGGATGGTCGGGGTGGTCTTACCGTCCCGCCGCCACACGCTGCGCTTGCTGATGGTGCCCCCCGACGACGGCGCCCGCGCCGTGGTGTACCCGCGCGGCGGCGTGGTGACGTAGTGGGTGGCCGGCCAGCCGTACGCCGGGATCACATAGCCCGGCATGACGTACCACCACACGAACAGCGGCGGGTTGGGATAGCTGCCCATCACCTCGCACTGCTCGTCGGCGTAGCGGACGTGGGTGGCCGGGTCGACGCAAATCTGCGCCGCTTGCTCGGGGGTGCTGCTGCAGCCAACCCCGGCCACTAGGGCACCGGCGAGAGCAAGGCTGAGAGCAAATTTGCTCATCATCGCGCCACGTATTCCACGCCGATGCCGGCGACCTGGTTGCCCTCATCGTCGATCTCATTGCCGGTCTGGGAGACGCGCCGGCCCGAGCTCGGGTGGCGGACCCAGCCGGTCGGCTCCCCGGTGCCGTCCCACATGGCTAGCGCGTTGGCCGCGGCCTCGTGGCCGTTGTAGCACCACCGGTCCTCATACTGTGCGGTGTCACCGACCTCGCCGGTGATGATCGCGGTGGTGAAGATCATCTTGGACAGGCCGGCGTAGCGGCCGTTGCCGATGAGCTTGGGCCGCTCGATGTGCAGCATTGGTGCCATCCGGTCCAGCCATTGCTGGTCGGTGAGCAGCTGGCTCGAGTCGTCGACGGGGGTCATGTCTTTGTCCTCTCGGTGGGTTGGTGCAGCTGGTCGAGCGCGGTGACGCCGACGGCGTATGCCGACCAGACGTCGGCGGCGAACCCGTAAAACCATGACGGCTGCCGCTTGGTGCCCTTGCCATGGTTCGCCTCGCCGGGCGCGAACCGGTCGACGAGGGCGACACTGATGTTGCCTTTCTTGGCCCGGGCCGTGCCGCAGACGTGGATCCGGATCGTCGTAGCTTTGATCAGGTCGAACTGCAGGTCGGGGCCGGTCTGCGGATAGTGCGCAGAGTTGCTGTAGTCGATCAGCGTCTGCCAGAACCGGCCGATCCACATGCACATGTCGAACACGGGGGCGCCGACGGGCATGCCGCGGCTCTCGGGCCACTCGACGGCGGTCCGGTCGGCGTGGGTGGTTTGGAGCCGCTCGAGCAGCATGTCGTTCGGGATCTTCCCGAACAGGACGGGCCGGTAGTCGCCGGCGATGTAGCAGTAGGCCGACTGTGAGGGGCCGGGGTCGATCCCGAGCATCGCCGGCCTCATGAGGGGTAGGCCCAGGTCAGGCACTCCGGCGTGGTGGCTTTGACACTCTTCTCGCCCCAGTAGCGGACGAGCACCATCTTGTCGGTGACTGCGGTGATGACGCCGGGCTCGACTGCTTTGGTGCGGGCGTCTCTTGGCTTGTAGTTGACGCACAGCCGCAGCAGTGAGTCGGCCGGGTCGGTGGTTGCTAGTCGGTGGGTGTCCAGGTCGCCGCGCCAGGCTGCGGCGAGGGCTTCGGCTGCGGCCTGGAGGGTGACGGGGTCGCTGGCGCGGGCGCGGACGGTGCCGCGTTTCTCAGTCATTGCTGCCGCCTTCCGTAGACGGGGGTGCCATCCTGGGTCTTCCCGATCTCCTGCCAGTCGGTGTCGACCTTCTCGTGGGTGACTCCGAACTCGTCCGCCTCTGGCTCCGGAGGGTACGGCGTCGAGGCCTCGACGAGAAGGTGCCGGAAGTGTTGGATGCCTGGCCGGCCGGGGCGCAGGCCCCGCTGGTAGAAGACCTGCCACGCGGCGAGGTCGTCGGGCGCCGGCTCAGGCGGGCAGGGTAACCGGACTTCCCACGGGTGCCACGTGTCGAGGGTCTTGGTCTCTTGCAGCATCACCTGGTAGCACAACGTGCAGGTGCCCTTGATGACTTCCATCAAATTTCTCCCTTCATGTGGCGCAGCGCCCCGTGGGCGGGGTTGTTCCGTGGTGAATACCCCATGCTTTCGGCCCACTGCTGGTTTTCGGCGACGATGCGGATGAGGTCGGGGCTGGCCTCATCGAGCGTCAAACCGGTCATCTGGTTGGCGGCGGTGGTGGTGCCTGTACCCATGAACGCGGTGAACGGGTTGGCCGGGTAGGCCGCGGCGACCACCTGCCCAACCGACGAGCCAGTGCCCGCGCCTTGGCCCGATTGGTGCTGGCGCCCGCGTTCCGGGCTGAGACGTGTGAGCTGTGTGCCGGCATAGATTGTCGCCACCGTCGCAACAGCCAGCCACAAAGGCCACGTCGACGTGTGATGGGTCGGCGGGCCGACGCCCAGGGTGATCAGATAGATCATCCTGTGATGTGCTCAATCGGGACGGTTTTGAGCACCTTGCCGTGGGCGAGGCGCAGGTCAAGGTAAAAGGGTTTGCCGCGAACGTTGAGCGCGCCCACGATGACCACGGGTGTGCCCACCGGGTGGCGCTTATAGGCCTTGGTGAGGCGGAGCTCGCCAAGCGGCGGTGCCTCGGTCACTTGGATTCTCCGATCTCGACCTCGAACGGGAAGATCAGCGTGCCTTCGGCGCCGGTGACGGGCAGCTGATGGGCGAGCCGGTCCATCATGTCGTCGACGACGTCACCAGCGACTCGGTCGAGGACGATCACGAACGGTGTCGCGACCTTGTCCATCCGGCTGGGCATCTCCCACCAGCGGATCCGGGGCGGCCTCGCGGGGGCCTGCCGCCTCGCCTTCTCGTTCTGGACCTCGGCGAGGACCTCACCGAGGAAACTGTCGAAGTTGCCCATCAGAGCTCAGGTCCTTCCTCGCCGGTGTCCCAGTCGTCGCCGTCGCCGGACGGGGCGCGGCCCTCGATGACCTCGACTGCGCCGAACGGTAGCGCCGCGTTGCCGGTCCGCCGCTCCTGCAGCGCCGCCGCCAGGTCGACGATGTGTTGCGGGACCGAGTCCATCGTCCCGAGCGGTTCGATGCGCTTGATAAACACGGTCGGCACGTTGGTCCCGTGTGCCTTGTCCTTGTTCACCGTGGGCGCGGTGATCCAGGCGAACGCGAAGAACACCTGATCACTCGGTGCTGCTACGAGCTCCTCGGCGATGGAGTCGAGGCCGTTGACCTCCTCATCTTTGGCCAGCTTCGAGCTGAGCCGTACTGCATTTGACATGACCACCCTTTCTAGGTGTTAGGTCCACCGACGTAGCGGTGGTTGGCTCTGCGTACGCCACACTCGGCGCAGATCTTGCGGTCGAACAGCCGCGGCCGGTACTCGTGGGGTTTGATCTTGGCGAGTTCCTTCTCCAGCGCTTTGTCGCCGCGGTCGCGGTACTGGCTGGGCTCGTCGTCGAACCAGCCCATCAGCTGCCCTCCTCGAACAGGTTCGGGGCCCGCTGCGATGCGGGGACCCGTGGCTTGTCGGGCTTGCATGTTTTGAAGTGCGGCATGTAGCGCTGGTATTCATCCAGCAGCGGCTTCTCCCGGCTGATCACGTAGCCGACCAGGTCGCCGGTGCTGTTGCGTCGGGCCGCCACGTTGCCCCGGTCCGGGTACGCGATCGGGTCGACGGGGATCGCCTTGCCGGTGTCGAGGCGGACGAACAGGATGGTCGCGTGGCAGTTGTTGCAGGGCTTGCTCTTACTCATCCGCGAATACCTTGCCGACCAGGTCGTTCGACCAGCGCCGCGGCCAGAGACACAGCTCCAGCGGCCACGGCTCGATCTCGATCCGGGTCCGGAACAGTTCCGCCGGCCAGTGTCTGACGATCGGGCCCTGCGCCAGGTAGATGTAGACCCGCGACGCCGAGTAGCGCCGGTCGATGTAGATGTAATGCCAGGCCCACAGCTGCGGCTCCCACTTCGCCATCACTCACAGGACCGGCGGTAGGTGTTGAGTTCGGGATCGTACTGGTACCAGCAGACATGATCAGCCAGCGGCATCTCGGCCAGGTCGTGGGCGACGCCGGTCGGCCGGTGGCAGTGCTTGCACTGGCCGACACCGTCGAGCAGCTGGTCGAGGAGCCGCTCCACCGACAGCACCGGGGTCGGGCCGGCGCCGGCATCCCAGCCGTCCCGGTAGCTGGCGATGGAGACGAACACGGGCCGGCCGCTGAGCTCCTGGTCGGGCTCGGAGAGGCGGAACTCGAAGTCCTTCGCGCCGGTGCGTCGATCAGGTCGACCGCAGCCACGAACCGCCGCGTGTCGGGATCTTGCCCGGGGTCTGGTTTGTGGAATGGCGTGCTCATCGCCTCCCCCTTACCGACAGCTCGCCCTCTTCGTCGCCGTACATGACCTCCGCCCACGAGAACCGACTGCCGCCGTCCTCCTGGTCCGCGATCCAGCAGCGCAGCTGGTATCGGGCAAGGTCACCCTTGTCTGAGTCCTCCCAGCCCTCTTTGGAGCCGTCGGGGACCACGACGAAGGTGCGGTAATCGTTGGTGGGTGAGACCGAGATGGTGGTGCATGTGTTGCCGAGCAGGACTGCTTGGTGCAGCGCTGCGTCCAGGGCGTTGTGGTCCCAGCTGGTGACGATGATGGCGTGGTGCCGCATGTATCCCATCAGTGGGTGGCCTCCATGATCTTGACGTTGTCGGAGATGATCCCGTCCGCAGCGTTGCGGTCCAGGACCATGTCAGTCCCTTTCCGGCGGGCGCCGCCGAGGGTGAAGCTGCCCGCCCTCGCCCGCGGGCTGAGCATCTGACCTCTTTCAAACTGCTCGCGGCGGAACAGAATGATCCGGTAGCGCCGCAGCACACCATGCGGGCCCGTGATGTGGGCCTCCCAGGAAATCACGGGAGTGCCTCGACGATCTGGGCGAGGGCTTCCTTGTCCTTGCACCGCTCGAGGACCTCGATGATGCGGCCGGCCTGGTCGGGTCGGAGCTCATTGGAGGTGGTGAGGCTGTCGACGCCGGCGAGCGCAGCGAACACGGTCAGCCGGTAGTCGCGCATCTCATCCCCGCCGATGCCGACGCGGGATGAGTGCATCTGCAGCCGGGTGATCTGGCCACGGGTCGGCGGCGGCGGGTCCGGTTCCTTCTCCGGCTCCGGTTGGAGTTCCTCGCCCGCGCCCTCGTGCGGGTTGTCGGGGCGATGCCGCTCCTGGCTGACCATCTCGTCGATCCGTTCCGCCGTTGCGTTGATCTCCTGGGAGATGGCAGCTGAGGCGGCCTCGTTCAGCTGGGCCTCCGGGTCCGGAATGGTGCCACCCTCGTCCGGACCCGGAGACGTCTGCTCGCCCTCGGCCGGCGGGGCCGGGAACGATGGCCCGATGACTCCGCCTTTGGCGTAGCCCTTCGGGTCAGTGTCGCGTTCCTCGGGAGGCTGTGTGCCCCTCTGCGGGACGGTGGCCCTCTTGCGTGGGGTGGTCTGCTGGGTCTGCTGGGCGGTCGGTGACGCCTCAGCGGTGACCTGTGGCCTGCCTTGCTGCCCCGACGCTCGACGTATCGTCGGCGACTCGATCTGGGTGGCCTCGACGGTGTCCTCCGGGACGCCAGCCTCGAGCTCGTCGAACTCCTCGATGGAGCGCATGCCGTGGATGACGTCGGCGAAGATCAGCCGGCAGAGCTCGGTGGTGGCGCGGGCCTGCAGCATCTGCCGCGGCGACTTCTGCCAGTTCTTTTTGTTGTGGATGCCGGCCCGCTGCGCGTCGGCCATCGTCCACTCGACCTCGGTCCACTCGCCCGTGCCGCTGCCCATGACGGCCTGCGCGAATGGGTTGCGGGTCCTGCGCCGGCCTTTCATGACGCACTGCGCCGACGTGGTCTTGACGATGACGATCTCATGCCCAGCCTGCAGCACCATCGCCCGCATCGCCTCAGCCGACACCGACGGCCGGCCCTCGATGATGTGGGTCTGCGCGAGCGCAGTCATCGGTGGCAGGCCGAGCTCGCGACCGTGCAGAATCACCGCGGTCACACGCGCGGCCGCCGGCCCGAGGTCCTCCTCGCCTTCCCGCCAGCGCAGCGCCACGGGAACAAAGTCGGTGTCGCAGATCTGCGCCGCCAACGTGGACACGTCCCGGACCACAGCGACCCAGGAGTCGGTCGACGGTGCCAGCATGTCGGCGCGCTCCCGGATCGCCAGCTGGTTACTTTCGGTCATGCTGTAGCTCCTCGATCGGCCCGTGGTTGCCCTTTGATTTTTCGATGGCGGCGGTGAAGACGTCCAGGTAGCGGTGGGCCACCCGAGCGGGCTCGTAGCGCTCGCAGGAGTCCCGGCACTCGCGGGCGGCGATGGATCCGATGCCCTCCAGCGCGTCAGCCATCCCCGCCTCGTCGTTGACGAGGTAGCCGTTGGTTCCGTCGATGACGATCTCGGTGGCAGCACCTTCGGCGAACGCGATGACTGGTGTGCCGCAGGCCAGCGCCTCGACCATCACCATCCCGAACGGTTCGTTCCAGCGGATCGGCATCAGCAGCGCGGTCGCGTTGGCGAACAGGTCCGCTTTGCGCTGGCCGCCGATCTCCCCGACGTAGCGGATCATGCCGTTCAGATACGGCTCGATCTCATTGCGGAAGTAGGTGGCCTGGCCTGGCTGGACCGGGCCCGCCAGGATCAGCGGGAACTTGGCTCGCCGCGCTGCGGCGATCGCCCGGTCGGGGCCCTTCGCCGGATCGAACCGGCCGACCCACAGCGCATAGCCGAGCTTGTCGGTTCGGAACGGCCACTGGTCGACGTCGATCGGGTTCGGCACGACGGCGGCGATGCGTATGCCATTCGGCGCAGTGCGGCGTTGCGCTTCGCTGACAGCGACCAGGTCGGCGTCGAGGGAGCGCAGGCAGTAGAAGCCGGCGCGGTCGCCGGCGTGCCCGTTGTGCATGGTGTGGACCATCGGCACTCCGAAGCGTCGGGCGAGTGCGACGCCGGCGGTGGTGTGGTCGTGGAGGACGTCGAACTCTTTGCCGATCGGCATGGAGTCGACATAGTCGAGGGCCTGGGTGACGTGGTCGATCTCCTGCAGCACGTGGCCGATCTTGTTCGGGTGAGCCTTCCGTAGCAGCGGCTGCACGGTTGCGATGCTGTGGGATCCGGGGGCGGCGAACAGGATGACCTCATGTGTCATCTGGACCAGTTGATGGGTCAGCAGCGCAACGACATGCTCGATGCCGCCGTAGCGGCGGGGCGGGATCTCCAGCCACGGTGGAGCCAGCATCGCGATCTTCACGACCGGGCCTCGAAGTTCTCCGGGAAGATCGGTTCGTCGATCGGCGGGTCGTAGCCGTCTGACTTCGGGTTGGTTGCGTGGTCGACCCACTCCCACAGCTCGCGGAGGTAGAGGAACGACTGGAACTCTCGCGCGTCTGCCCGAGCTGGGTAGAGCTCTACGTCGTCCGGTAGAACCTTGGCCACGTAGCAGCCGTCGACCTCGATCATCGGCTTCTCGATGTCGATCAGGCTGTGGCCGCCGCGGGGACCGACCCGCTCGGTCCGCTCGAGCCGCACGTCGCAGTAGCGGTAGCCGGCCAGCTGCAGGCTCGTGTCCTGGTAGGGCCCCTTGGCGCCGGTCTTCCAGTCGACCAGGACGTTCCCGAGCTTCGGTGAGAACAGGATCGTGTCGAGGGTGCCGGAGTACAGGTAGTCGGTGTTGGCGACGGCGGCCTCGGCGGCCAGCGTCTCGAACTCCCAGGAGTCCAGGAATCGGGCGACGGCCTCGACCTGGCCGACCAGATGCTCCGGCGGCTGCGCCTCACCTTCCACGCCGAGTCGCTCGGCCAGTGCGTGGATCCGCTTGCCCTTCTCTTTGGCCTCGCGGTTCTGCTCGAATCGGGCGTTCTCGATGAGCTGGTACCGACGAGAGACGGCCATCCTGGAGAGCTCATCCCAATGGTCGACTGCGTAGCCGGCGGACATCTGGGCCGCCCATTTGATCAGACCTGGCGAGTCGAGCACTTTGGTGATGCCGGTCACCGAGGGCACGCGTTGCCCGTCGATGCGGTAGGTGTGGCCGCGGCCGCGGGTCAACCTCGTCACAGCCGGTCCACCGACCCGGTCGGCTGCCCGATGTTGTAGCGGAGGCATTTCTTGCACAACCACCGGTGGCCGGAGGCGGCTACCTCGTCGTGGACCCTGACGGCGAGCTGCTTGCAGGGCCCGCAGTAGTACGACGCACAGCCGCAGCCCTTGATCCGCAGCACGAATCTGGCCGGCCGCTGCGGGTGCTTCTCACAAGGTGGCGGGTCGCCCTTGATCACGTTCGGAGTCACAGCCGTCAACGTCATCAGAACCACACCCAGTCGATGCGCACCCAGTTGAGCCGGTTCGGGTCGATCAGCGAGGCGGCGTACCTGGTGGCCTCGGCTCCGATCTCCACGAACTGATCGTTGGAGTGGGCGCTGGTGAAGTTGAATCGCCTGGTGTACTCGGGCTCCGCCCGACCAGGGAGCAGGCCGGCAGTGACTTCCCAGCACGCTCTCAGCGTGACGATCACCGGCGGCTCATTCGTCGTCATAGTCGTAGTCCTCGTCGTCGTCGGGTTCGTCGGGTTCGGCGCCCTCGTCGGGTTCACAGACGGCGACGTCGCCCATCAGGTAGCAGACGTCCCACTCCAGCTGGGCCACTTTTGTACGAAGTTTCCACCTGCTTTCCAGCGCCCAAGCGAGGCCGGCCGACACCACCGCGAGCACCGTCAGGAGCCACCTCATGTGAAGAGGTCCATCGTGTGGTAGGTGGCGTGGATGGCCAGGCACAGCTTGCACCGCTCCTCAGCCGGGTTCTCGACCGCGTCCAGCAGCGACGGAATGTCCTGGGTCAGCATGACCTCGACCGCATGCTTCACCGCGGCCGCCATCTCCTCGGGGTAGCCCTCGATGTTGGTGACCAGCATGAGCCGGTCCCGGATGGCTTTGAGGCCGAGCGAGTTGAGCCTGGTCGGCGGCGCCAGCGGAGACCCGATGCGCAGCGATCGCAGCGATCGCTGCCCCGGCGGCTCCCACGCTGGGGCAGGCCACTCGCCCTCGTCGACGATCTCGGCGGCCGGGGTCGAGCAGCTGGGCCGCGGCTTCACTCCTGACACGGGCCCAGCCCTTGGTCCGCGACAGGTGCCGGCTCTTGCCCGTCCTGGTTGGGTTGGACCGACACCTGCCGCGGATTCTCTTTCAGCCACAGCCAGACGGCGCGCTGCGCCTCCTGGAGCGTGGCGAATTTCTTGGCCTGCCAGATCACCTCGGGGGGCAACGCGGTCCGGTAGAGGTACACGAAGCACGCGCCGAGAGGGCGGGTCTGCACCACGCTGGCAGAGATGTCAGGGAACCGCTCGACCTCCTGCAGCCTCCAAACCTCCGCCATCCATGCCAGCGCCGGGAACTCTTCGCTCGGCTCCTCGTCGACGACGATCACCGCATCCACAACGTCCTCGACCACGGCCTCATCTTGCACGTCGACGATGACACGATCGTCCATCTCGGTGATCCTGATCTGCGGCATCGTGGGGTCGGTGTCCATCATCGCGGCCTCGTATCAGTGATCACCGAACCGGTGCCCGGCCAGCAGCCGAACGGGGAGCCACCGGTGGCCTTGACGTAGTCGAGGCAGCGCGCCACCAGGACCCGGTCATTGCTCAGGCCCTTCGCCCGCTCGCCGTCCGCCAGGGCGTCCTGCTTCGCGGTGAGCTTGCGCTGCGTCGCGATCTCGGTCTCCACCACAGACTGCTGCTTGGCGTCGATCCGGCCCTGGGTCGCGTCGTCGAAGTCAACCTTGGGGATGATGAACGACTCGACGATGATCCGGTCGCCGATCTTGCCGGTGTCGCCCGGCGTGGCCGGGTCACCGACCAGCCGCTTGACCACGTCAGTCGCGACCGTGTCGAAGGAGAGCTTCTCCCCGGTGGTGAGCGGGTTGTAGCTGGCGAACGCGGCGTTCAGCGCGGCCGCCAACTCCTGCTCGACCAGCCCCGAGGAGATCCGTTCGATGGGCTCCTCGCCACTCTTGCGGTAGTCAGCCCACAGGCCAGGCGCGGCCTCCTGCCGGATCTTCCAGCGCAACGCGTTCTGCACGTAGGCGTTGGCGCCGCTGCCGAGCCGGATCTCGGTTCGGGCGTTGCCCAGGTTGTCGTCGATCTGGATGGTGCCGTCCATGTCGTGCACCTTCTGCCACGGCGCCTTGACGTGGATGCCCGGCTTGAGGTCGTCGATCGGCTTGCCGAAGCTGGTGACCACGCCGACGTTCTGCGCCGGCACCGAGGTCAGGCAGGACATCGCAGTCAAGATGATGCCGAGGACCAGCACCGCGACGCCGGGGATGTGCCCCTTGCCCTTGACCTCTTTGTTCTCGGCGGTGTGGTTGAGGTAGATGCCGATGCCGATCATGATCAGACCGAGCAGGCTGATGATGAGGTCGATGATGAACAGAACGCTCATGAGAAGCTAAGATCCCTTCGTAGATGAGCAGCGGGTCCCTGGTTAGCGGGTGGCCCGCTGTGGTGTGTGGAGGGCCGGATCTCCGGAGCGTCGGTCCTCAGCTCCGGAGACCCGTATCCCTGGACGTCGCGTCGCCCCGGCACCCGTCGGTGAATGGCCTCCCCCGCCTGACATGGGCGCCCCGTCCCGGGGCGGCGCGAGCTCTAAACACCGTACGACGCCGGCGGCCCGGTCGCTCATGCGGCTTTCTTCTCGATGTTGATCGTGACGTGCA
>Ga0193738_1000736_pt1 | contig 14903 bp, 12 predicted proteins | sample L2a1metaG_FD_144927 | JGI IMG/M metagenome (GOLD analysis project Ga0193738, IMG submission 144927) | Soil microbial communities from a riparian zone of the East river system, Colorado, United States - L2a1 | ecosystem: Environmental > Terrestrial > Soil > Riparian zone | place: USA: East River...
CGTGCTGCAAACACGCTTACCGAAGTTCATTTTTTCGGTTCCGGCTGCGGCAATTCAGAAGGAAGAGCCAGGATGATAAAAGTGCTCAAGAAAGTTTTTCCTGGAGTGAAGGTCACTGTAGAGAATGACCTGATGGCTTCGGCTATCGCTACATGTGGAAATGAGAAAGGCGTTGTGGCCATCCTCGGCACAGGAAGCAATTGCTGTTACTTCGACGGAAATAAAATCAATGTGAAGAATTTTGGATTGGGTTTCATGCTCGGCGACGAAGGGAGCGGAACGTGGTTCGGAAGAAAATTTCTTTTAGCATTTTTATATGATCAGATGCCGGCTGCACTGGCGAAAAAATTTTATGCTACTTATAGAGTTAACAGACAAAAAGCAATTGAATCGGTTTACAGCCAACCCAATCCAAATCTTTTTCTTTCCTCCTTCATGCCATTCATCATCGCTAACAGGAAAGACAGCTTTGTAAAAAAATTTCTGATGGAAGGACTTAAATATTTTTTCGATACAACCATTCTTGCATTTCCTGAATCAAAAAAGGTTGCTGTACATTTTACAGGTTCTGTTGCTGCATTGCTTGAAAAAGAAATCCGCGCAACAGGAAAGAAAAAAAATCTTCGCATCGGTAATATCATCAAACAACCTATGCAGGGGCTGGCTGATTATTACTCCAATTACGTCTAAGATTATTGCCGCTGGCGACTGGCCGTTGGCTGTTAGGTTGTCTACTGTTTACTGTCTACTGCCAACTGGCTGTTACGGCTGTTGCCTGCCTACTGATACTGGCGACTGGTACTGGCTGCCTACTGATACTGGCGACTGATACTGGCTGCTAGTTAACTACCCACGTCTCACTCCCGCTCAGCAGCTTGTCAAGGCTCCCCTCACCTTTCTTTGATTTCATGTCTGTGATTTGCTGCACCATTTTGTCCTCGTAGCAATAGCGGTCTTCAACATAAAATACTCCGAACGGACGCGGCAAATGATTTTCATTTTTCGGGTTGTCGAAAAAGCGGGAAAGGATTCCTGCCTTCACCCTGTCGCGCTCGTCGTGGATCCAGAGGTCATCGGCAGATGCACCATTTGTGAGATCAACAACGCGCGGTGTGAATCCATCGAGCTTGATTCCCTTATCGGCATTCTCTCCGAAAATCAGCGGCTTGCCTGATTCCATGAAAATGGTTTCACTTTTCTTAGAAGACTTTTCAGTGAACACTTCAAAAGCGCCATCATTGAAAACATTACAGTTCTGATAAATCTCAACGAAGCTTGCCCCCTTGTGATCGTTCGCACGTTTCAGGATTGCCTGTTGGTGCTTGGGATCACGGTCCATCGTCCTTGCAAGAAAAGTTGCATCTGCACCCATGCACAATGCAATCGGGTTGAAAGGATGGTCTACAGAACCGTAAGGTGTACTCTTGGTCACCTTGCCTTCTTCCGAGGTTGGCGAATATTGGCCTTTAGTGAGACCATAAATTTCATTGTTGAACAACAAAATATTCAGGTTGAAATTCCTGCGAAGGATATGGATCATGTGGTTACCACCGATCGACAATCCGTCGCCGTCGCCGGTTACCAGCCAGCCTGCTTTAATATAGAGTAATCACCGCAGCCAGGGCACCAGCGCACTTCCTGGTCGGTTACAAGGTCCTTCGGTGTAAATTTTTCGGGGGTTTGGGTATTTTCCATTTTATCTCCTTTATATATCCGTTGACTTAAGTCAACGGCTCATTAGTCAACGGCTCATTAGTCAACGGCCGTTATTTTAGTTTCTCTTCAATCTTCGTAACAATTTCTGCAGCAGTGAATGGCATTCCCTGCACCTTATTAAATCCTTCTGCAGGAATTAAAAATTTATCGCGGATAATCTTGATGAGCTGTCCTGTATTCAGTTCAGGAATCAATACATGCTCAAAGCTATAAAGGATCTCACCGAGGTTTTTAGGGAATGGCTTGATGTAACGCAGGTGTGCATGAGAAACATCGTATCCTTTTTTACGCGCGCGTTTCACAGCACTCTTGATGGCGCCATAGGTAGAGCCCCATCCGAGAATCAGTAGTTTACCTTTTTCAGTTCCATCCTCGATAGTAAGCTTTGGGATATAATCTGCAATCTTCTCAACTTTAGCATCGCGCATCTTTACCATGAACTCATGGTTAGCCGGTTCATAGCTGATGTTTCCTGTCTCATGTTGTTTCTCGATTCCGCCGATGCGGTGTTCAAGTCCTTTCGTTCCGGGAATTGCCCACGGACGTGAAAGTTTTTCATCACGTTTATACGGAAGGAACTTTTCGCCTGCATTTTTCTCTTTTGCAAAATAAAAAGATAACAGGAGTCATGAATTCAATTGCGATGCGGCATGCTTCAAACACCATGTTGAAACAATCGCTTGGAGTTGCTGCAGCTACAACAGGAATTGGTGCTTCACCGTTTCTGCCATTCAGCGCCTGCATAAGATCGCTTTGTTCAGTTTTAGTCGGCAGACCTGTCGATGGTCCACCGCGCTGTACATTGATGATCACCAATGGAATTTCAAGCATCATTGCAAGTCCCATGGCTTCTGCTTTTAATGCTATACCGGGACCTGAAGAAGCTGTTGCTCCTAAAGCACCGCCGAAACTTGCACCGATTGCAGAACAGATGGCGGCGATTTCATCTTCCGCCTGAAAAGTTTTTACGCCAAAGTTTTTATGTCGTGAAAGTTCATGAAGGATATCGGAAGCAGGAGTGATCGGATAAGTACCATAAAACAATTGCAGTCCTGACTTCTGCGCAGCTGCAATCAAACCGATCGCAGTGGCCTGGTTGCCCATCATGTTCCTGTATGTACCCGGAGTGATCTTCGCCGGACCGATGGAATAACGACTGGTGGCTTCTTCCCGCGTTTCACCAAGGTTGTAACCTGCTTTCAGTACCTTGATATTTGCCTCCAGTATTTCTGGCTTCTTCGAAAATTTCTCTGTCAGGAATTTAATCGTGTGGTCAAGTGAACGGTTGTACATCCAATAAAGGTAACCGAGCACGAACATGTTTTTGCTCCTGTCAATTTCTTTCACGCCAAGACCGCTGTCAGTTGAAAGCGACGCACGCGTCATCTTGGTAACGTCCATCTTTATGACGTTGAAATTTTCAAGTGATCCGTCTTCGAGAGGATTTTTTGCTGCCTCGATATTTGCAAGCCTCAGGTTCTTTGAATCAAAGCCGTCAGTATTGGCGATGATCGTTCCGCCTTTACGGAGAAAAATAAGGTTGGCTTTAAGTGCAGCGGCATTCATCACCACCAGCACATCGCAAAGGTCGCCTGGTGTGAAGATCTCTACACTTCCGAAGTGAAGCTGGTATCCTGACACACCTGCAAGTGTTCCTTGCGGTGCGCGTATCTCTGCAGGAAAATCCGGAAAAGTACTCAGGTCATTTCCCAGCAATGCAGCTGTGTTGGTGAATTGCGTTCCCGTAAGCTGCATTCCGTCACCTGAATCTCCGGCGAATTTTATGATTACGCTTTCAAGCGTTTCATTCTGGTTGCTCATTTGTATAATTAAGTATTTCTAAGTATAAAAGCGTGCGAATATAATTAAATTCATCGTTCACTCTTCCTTTGTTGCCAAGGACTTTGTAAGCATCGGCCCGATTGGGTTACAGCGCTCTAATTAGAGTGTATTTATCCAATCCAGGTAACAGAGGGGAAGATTATTTGTTGCCGAAGCAAACAAAATTACTTTGATAAATTTCTTACAAGTTGAAGTTATTTCCAGCTTTTACAAGAATTTGTTTCCGTATTTTCGCTACACTTAAATTCAGAATAAAACCTATGAAAAAAATCACCTGTCTACTGCTATTGGCAGCAGTTGCCATTTCTGTTTCTGCACTCAGTCCAAGCCGTGAATACAAAGTAAAACCAGATAAATATGGTATGGTTTACAAGGAAGAAAAAGTTCCAACAAAGGATGGTGCTAATTTAAATGCCTGGTTCTTTGAGCTTGACAAAAAAACCACCAACTGGATTGTGATCAGTGGCAGTGGGGATGGAAATATGGCGGATAACATTGAGATTGCCGGACAGTTCATGAGTATTGGCTGGAACGTAGCCATGTACGATTACAGGGGTTATGGATCCAGCAGTGATTTTAATATCGATGCTGATACTTATATCTATCCGCAGTTTATTACCGATTTCAATGCTGTGCTTGACTACCTCCGGAAGACACGTGCAGTTACGAAGTTCGATTTGTATGGTCAGAATATCGGCGCCGGACTTTCAATTGGTGTCGGCGCAAACCGGACCGAAACGCGCAAGATCATTGCAGATGGTCCGTGGACAGGATTGGAGCAGATGAAGAAAAAATTCAAGGAGAAAAAAAGTAAGGATGTTATCATCCCTTTCGGGTTCGACAAAACATACGAGCCTGTTTATGCTTTCGACAAAGCACGCACGCATCTCAAAGGAATCCTTGCCATTGTCAGCAACCAGGATGAAATGATCAGGCAGGAAGACATGAAATTTGTTAAGGGAATAACAAGCACCCATGTCGTAGCGGCTTCTCCATCCAATGCAAAGAACTTCGAGACAGATAAGAATGCTTACTTTGAGAGAGTGAAGAAGTTTTTGGAAAATTAAAAAGTTTCGGCAACCTTCGACGGTAATAAAAAAGAGCAGCCATGATGACTGCTCTTTTTTATTACCGTCGTGTCATATTAATGGACCTCCCCCGTCACAGTGATTTTGTATACATAGACTGTCGACTCATCCTGTTGATTACGGGTCGGACATTTGCCATGTCCATGTTTTTTCTCTTCTGAAGATGTGATCTGCACCTGGTCGTTCCCGATATAACCGGAAGCAGGCGTGTATGCAAAGATCATTTCCTCGTTGGAAGTACCTTCCTTAAGTTCAGATACAGAAGCATGTTCAGCCTGCTCGGTGATGGCAAGGTCATTATCACCTTCCCGGGAAATGGCAGTAGAATAGGATTCACCCGGAGCTAAAGTCACATTAATTGTTTTGGTCAATTGATCCTGTTCCTTTTGACAAGACAGGTTAAAAGAAAGAACAACAGCAAGAATTGGGATAGCGATTGTTTTCATTGTATTGAATTTATGACTCAAAGATAAGTTTATGTTCCGAAGGATAAAATTTATTTCTGATGTAATAATTTTATTTGGAAAGCAAGGTAGTGGTACAGTTTCAATTCTATCAATTATTACCGTGACTTCGACGAGCGTTCGACTGAGCTCACGCCGAAGTCTCAGTCAGCTGCATTTTACAAGAATCCAGCGGGCTGAGCCTGTCGATCATTTAATTAAACTGTACCACTACCGAAAGCATTTCATGTGCATCAGCTTTCAGAATAATAATATAGGTTTGTTACTTCCATGATTATTCAAACTACTCTTTCCAGCGTTATTTTTTTTCTGTTATTGATTAATGTAATAATTTACGGTTTTCTATTTCGTTAGAGCTGAAAAGAATATTTATGTCAAGGCAAAATGTATCCCCGGTATTCCTGCTTATCCTATTTCTGCACATCACAAGCTTTACCGCTAATGCCTGCAGCACCTATAAAGTGACGGTTGATGGGATTACACGTTATGGAATGAACTACGATACCTGGTTTGTCAATCCGAGAATTTGGTTTGAGACGAAAGGTTATGGTGCTGCTTTCACTGGCGCAAATTACCAGGGAGGAAATGACCTTACACCACAGGCGGGGATGAATGAGTTTGGACTTTCGTTCGGGACATTGGCAACTCCGACGCCGGAGAATGGCAAATCGCCAGCTTTGAAAAAAGAAATTACAAGCAGGTCAGAATATCTGAAATCCATTTTGCATTCCTGCAAAAATGTCGATGAAGTGAAATCATTTATTGAGCAATATGATCACAGCCGGTTTTCAAACGATGTATTCATCTACACCGAGCCTTCAGGAAAATATTTAATTGTAGAACCGTATGAATTGATAACCGGCAATCAAAACAAATATGTGCTTGCCAACTTCTGCCCTTCTACCATCAGCGACTTCAGCTCCATTAAACAACAGCGCTACATAAATGGATCTGCATTTCTTAAAAGTAAGATTGATACGTCTCTGGAATTCTGCAAAGCGCTTTCTGATACGATGCATGTCTGCAGGAATAAGATCGGAGATGGTACGCTGCTTACTTCAATATGGGATTTGAACAATGGAAATGTGCACCTGTATTTTTACCACGATTATTCTCGCCAGGTGCAATTCAATATAAAAGAAGAGCTGGCGAAAGGCGATCACTTCTATGAGATTGCATCGTTATTTCCTTTCAACGCAGAGTACCAGAAGCTCATTGATTTTAAGACGCCGATGAATAGCGATATCATTTATTGGTTGCTTCTTGCCTGTCTCTGGCTTTTTGCGTTTTCATTCCTTTACTTTCTCATTGGATATTTCAGGAATAGAAAAACTAAATATGCCGGCTACAAATTGCTTTTGGCCTTGCTTGGATTTTGTCTGGTTTACTACATGGTAAAGCTGGAGACAGAAATGGGAATTTTTTATTTCCCTGCTCCCTATAAAGGCTACAAGTTCGGGTTGCTCGATTTAGCATCCTACCTTCCATTTCTAATTGCATTACTTTTCATTCCTGTCCTTATTATTAATAGAAGAGTATTGAAAGAAAGTACATGGAAAAATACTTCTAAGTTTCTTTTTACCGCAAACAGTATTGCATACTTCCTCCTGATTGTGATGTTTTCGTATTGGGGGTTTTATAATGTTTTATAGTAAATCCTAACGTCATTTCATTCCCTGACTCTGGCAAGCTGCCGTATCGCTAATTCTTCTTTACTTAGTCACCTAGTTACTTAGTCACCTAGTCACGGATTATGAGCATCAAAGCTACACTCACCAAAACAGATCTTTCCATGATCGTAGTGAGCTTTGTGATCGGCATTGGAATTTTCCGCACGCCATCAATTGTTGCGCAGAAGGCTGGAACGCCGGAACTTTTTTTTGCTGCATGGATTCTTGGAGGGATCATCAGCATCTGCGGGGCATTGACTTTTGCAGAAATCGGCTCACGTTTTCCTGTCGCTGGCGGATTCTATAAAATATTTTCAGCATGTTATCATCCCGTGTTTGCATTCATGCTGAACTGGTCGCTGGTCATTATTAATTCCTTCAGTGCTGTAGGCGTAGCATTGGTGGGGGCTGAATACATCACACCCGTAATTTTACCATCGGAAATGCAAAGTCAGGGCGCAGTTCAATTAATTGCGCTGACCACCATTCTCATTTTGTTCGGATTGAATTATGCAGGTATAAAAACCGGAGCCCGAACACAAAATATCCTGAGTGGAATTAAAATTCTGATGATCGTATTTTTTTCCGCGGCTATACTTTTCAGCGGACATACTGTTTCAGCAGCAACATCAAACATCACATCATCGGGTTCCTTTCTTGCAATGCTGGGCGTAAGCCTGATCTCCGTTTTCTTTACCTATGGCGGTTACCAGAATACAATGAACCTCGGAGCAGATGTAAAAGAACCACAGCGCACCGTTCCTCAAAGTATTTTACTGGGAATGGGAATCGTGATCACACTCTATATGCTGATCAACATTGCATACGTCTATGTTTTAGGATTCGAAAAAGTACAACAATCGAAACTCCTGGCGGCAGAACTTGCAAGTTCCTTCCTGGGTGAAGCCGGTTATAAAATTACTTCCGCCGCAATCTTTATTTCAGTAATGGGATTCATCAACACGTCCCTCATGAGCAATCCTCGTATTTATTATGCAATGGCCGATGACAATATTCTGCCTGGAATTTTCAAACGTGTAAATGAAAAAACACAGGTGCAGGGATTTGCACTTATCTTTTTCACTTCATTGATGATCATCGGACTCATCTGGCTTGGGACATTCGAGAAGATCGTCAACTATGTAATGTTCATAGATAGCTTTGCACTTGTGACGGCAGCAGGAACAATTTTTATTTTCAGAAAGAGAATGAAGAATACTATGTATAAAGGATTCAAAATAAAACTATACCCGTGGATACCAATCATCTTTATGATAATGCTTCTAACAGTTACATGGAATGTTTTTATTTCAGATGTTTATGCCGCCATAACGGGCATCATTATTTTTGCAGCAGGGTATCCATTATACTTTCTATTAAAAAGATTGAATTCCAAGCAACCGAAAATGTCGAATTTAAAATAATGAAATGCTTACTGAGGAAAGTAAATTTCAGAATCAAGATTTGTCAATCAATAATTATTAATTTATTATAAATGTCATTACAAATTATTCTGGATAAAATTGATTCGCTTTCATTTACTTTAACATCTGTCCATTGGGATGATTCCTATGATTTGGAAGTCAGGCATTCCAAAGAATGTATATTCGCTTTTCATATCGATGATAACAGGAATATAAGTATATACTTTGGACTAAATCTTTCTAAATATGCTATTGATCTAAATTTACTCACTGAGATTATAAAGCAGGCAGAGTCAATATTATATAAAGAATTTGACGAATGGAAAAATTCCCCAGATAGGAGAATGAACGAATAATAATAAACTTTCTAATAGCACCTCTTGGATATATCATATATAATTAATCAACTCGCTGAGGAACGCGAAAACTATTTCAACGCAGTCGTTCCTCCTATTTACCAAACCAGCAATTTTGCCTTCAAGGATGTTCAAGCATTGAGGACTGCCTTGCAGGATGAAAGCAAAACATTTTTGTATTCAAGAGGTAATAATCCAACGCTTGATATCCTTGAAAAAAAACTTGCCGCATTGGATGGCGCAGAAGACGCCCTCGTTTTCTCAAGCGGTGTAGCTGCTATTTCCATTCCCGTTATTGCATTACTTAAAAGCGACGACCATGTGATTTGTGTGGCAAAGCCATACTCATGGACGAATAAACTTTTTACAAACCTGCTTCCACGTTATGGTGTTACTTGCACATTCGTTGATGGAACAAGCATTGGGAATTTTGAAAATGCCATTCAGCCGGATACAAAACTCATTTTCCTGGAATCACCGAACACATTTACATATGAACTGCAGGATCTGAAAGCTGTTGCTGCACTTGCGAAGTCAAAGAATATCCTTACCATGATTGACAACAGCTACTGCACGCCATTGTCGCAGAAGCCAATCGAAATGGGAATCGACCTCAGCATGCAGACGATGACAAAATACATTGGCGGTCACAGCGATGCCGTTGGTGGTGTTGTAAGCGGGTCGAAAGCGCTGATCAAAAAAATATTCGAAGCTGATTATTTAAATATCGGTGCTGCTGTTTCACCGTTTAATGCATTTCTTTTCCTTCGCGGTTTACGAACGTTGGAGTTACGATTCAACAGGAGCAGCGACAGCGCAGCATTAATCGCGGGCCATTTTGAAAACCATCCGCGCGTCCTGAAAATTTATTACCCATTTTCCAGATCTTTCCCCCAGCGCGAACTTGCAATGAAGCAAATGAAAAAGTGTGGTGGATTGTTTACGATTGCGCTCGATGTACAATCCGTTGATGAGATCGAAAAGTTCTGCAATTCGTTAAAGCGTTTCCTGATGGCTGTCTCCTGGGGCGGACATGAGTCGCTTGCATTTCCAATTTGTGCAACAATGCCGAGAGAAAACTTTGATCCTTTAAACATCGAACATAAACTTGTTCGATTTTACATCGGACTTGAAGATCCTGAGATTCTTAAAGAAGATATTGAAAACAATCTTGCCGTCTGATTAATCAGACGGCAAGATTCACTAATCCCCATCCTTAAACCTCTCAAATCCCAATTCATCAATCTCTTCCAAAAAATTTTTCTTTGAATGATGCTCTACCTGATTTGCTATATATTTCCTTACATTCCGTACTCCACTTTCACTTACACTAACTGCCCAATAATCATCCTGCCACATAAAATTTTCTGTAAGATACTTTTGTGAATTTATCCAATGCGATGATTCTCCTTTTATTAATTGCAAAGCTTTACTGATCGACATTTCGCGATTCAATAAAAATAAAACATGCGCATGATCCTGATACCCATTGACACAATCAATTAAGATATTTTTTTGCAGGCCATTTGATTTGATATGATCAAAAAAAATAGATCGGATTGAATTATGAATCATTGGATGGCGATATTTTGTCGCGAAGACGGCATGAATCCATACTCTTACATAGCTCATGATATTACGGTTTATGGAGTTGGTTAAAGCAACTGGTGACGTTTCTATTAAGAGTTGGCTAAAGCCAACTCCTATGGGCACGCAACAAAAATCGAACACACAGTTCGATTACGCATCCAATAAAATAAGGATAATTTAATCTGAGCTAAAAAGAGGGCGATGAAAAAAAAACTATTCGATAAAAAACTTCTCGCTTAGTTGCTTCTCATGTGATATGATCCGCGCAACATAAATTCCTGTTCCCAACTCCCCTTCCGCAATCAGTATTTCTCCAGCAGGCTGAACTTCCTTGCACTGCATCAAAGCTCCGGTGATAGAATAGATTTCCAAAGTTGTATGCAAACTTTCAATGCTCCATTGAATGCTTGCACCACGGCCATTGGCAAAAGTCTTGAGAAAACTATTTTCTACTGCAGGCACGTGACCGGAAGAAAGTATATAACTCATGTTGTAAAAATTCACCGTGTTGTTTCCTGAATTCGGAACGCCGAGTGTATCGTTATAAAGATTGTAACATATATCAGCAGGACTACTAAGCCCCGTAATGACCTGTAGCGGAGCATTCGCAAAAGCCGAGTCAATCATATAAATTGACTGTGTTCCCCATACCGATATATAAAACCTGCCCTGATTGTCCATCGCAATTCCATCGTCGTTCGAAAGTGTTGTCGTAGTCAATATCGTTTGAGAAGAATCCGTAAGGCTTACGGCCTTGATTTGTACTCCGCTACCCCATGTGCAATACACGAGCCTGTTGTTCGCTGCATCGAATAAAATTCCATTCGGAGTTTTTACCGTGGCATTGACAAATACCCATGAGCTGCCATCGGCAATATTCACCTTGTAAATTTTCTTTGCGCTGAAATCAGTAGTATAAAGATGTCCGCTGGTATCGGCACAGATGCCGTTAAGAAATGCACCGTTCACGCTTGCTGTAAACGTCTGAAGTCCGGTTACGAGATTAAATCCAAGCACATCTCCATTATCATTTACATACACGGTGCTGTCCACCACCACCAAACCGTATGGTGCACTGACGCCCGGAGTAAACAATGCCGGAGCGTTACCAGGTACCACAGATTGCAGGGTTCCGCTGGTCGTATTGGAAACGATGTACCGGTTATTTATAGGATCATATTCTACGCTTTCAGGTCCGGAGAAATTCTGTGCGAACAGGTTCACCGAAATAATCGATAACAATAATGTGTATTGAATTCCTTTCATAAATATTTATTTTCGGGGCGAAGATATTGGATTATTGGTTATAGGTTGATTAGGACCAGCCAATACCTTGTACAGTGTACTTTCCATTACATTTGCCTCATTCGGAAAAATAAAATTTTCACACTTTATCTGCTCCAACTATTAACATGAAAGAAATCGATAACTATAACCGGATCATAGCTGAGCTGAAAAAATGCCCGGCAGGTCAGGTGACCAATATATTTGCCTTGCTTCCCAAACCTGAGCAGCAGGAAGCGGCACAAAGCTTCCTTGCCTGGGCGGAAAAAAACAAATCACAACAACCGCTGAAATTTGCATGGTCAAGGTTCATCGACGCCTGGACCGATTTTATGTTTGAACGCTATGATTCCGCACTCGGAAAAGTTGTTGAATCCAAAAAACTTTTTGATGACCTGAATGAACCGGGAGGCTCCGCCGTAAGTATTGCCGTGATGGCTGGTATTTACTGGGCGTACGGCAACATGAACCTGACTTTGAAACTAGGTATGCAAGCGCAGCGCATGCTTGTTCCGCTGGGTCTTTACGAACATTTTCATACAGCAACAAACTATGTACTGGGCTTCATTTCTTTCGAATCCGGAAGCGATGCAGATGCTTTCCGTTATTTTGAGAGCGCACTTCAGCAGGCAGAAGAACTTCAAGACATGTTCTGGACATGTTATTCCTTGCATGGTTTGGGAAAACTCTACCTGCGGCAGGGGAACAGCGAAGAAGCATTCCGGTATTTCGAACGTGCTTACCGATCAGCCGAACGGAATGGGAATGTACTTGCAATTTGCAATTCACTTTCGGAGCTGGGCAATTATCATTTTCAGACGGGCAACTACGAAGAGTCAGAACGTTTTCACAAACAGGCATTGGAGATGCGGCTGCAGAATAATTTTATCGGCGGCGCAATCACAAGCTATATGCGACTTGGCGAGATCCTCATAAAAGATTCAAAACACGAAGAAGCCCTCGACGTGATAAGCAAAGGACTTACACTTGCTGAACAAATCAAGTTAAAGCCAAAGATCTGCCAGGCTCACTTCTTTCTTTCACAGATTCATGAATGCAAAAAAGAAGATGCCATTGCACTTGAACATTACCGGAAATTTCATGAGATCCGTGAGCAAGTCGACAATGAAGAAAATGCTCGGCGTCTTAAAAATGTACAGGTAGTTTTCGAAGCAGAGCAGGCGCAGAAAGACAACATTATCATCCGGCAGCAGAAAGCAGAGATAGAAAGAAAAAATGCGCAGTTGCAGGAAACCATCGATGCGTTGACAATGGCGCGCGTAAGCAGAAAAGCCAGGGCTTTCACATTCGGTATTGCGATTATTTTGTTTGTGTTTGAAGATTCAATATTGCATTATGCACTTGACCTGCTTCACAGTGAAAACTATTTTGCATCCATGGCTGTGAAGATCGGGATCATCTTTTCATTGAAACCAATCAATGGCGCTATTGAACATTACATGATGAAAGAAGTGATGCTGAAAAAGAAACAACGGCAACCTATAGGTAATGCAGAAGTTGCTGAAGCGGTTGCCTGAAAGTTTTATATTTTACAGACGCAATTTAAAATATTACCTTCTATAGATATTAAAATTCTTCGCATACTCTTCAATCGGTTCCAGTCCTGCCTCCGCTCTTTTCTTGTTGACGTTTGTAACATCTTCAATCGGCCAGAACTCTTCATACCCTGAAGCAGCGGGCACCACCTGCGTCCCATAAATTTGCTTCTTCCCTTGCCGCATCAGCACCCTGTCCTTGAGATAAGCCAATTCACTACCGCGCGATTCACCTTCCGCAACTGACTTCTCAAGCATCGGTAAATATTTTTCCTGGGTCGCCAGATCTGCATGCTGCACAACAAGCCACAGTGTATAGTTTCCGCGCGTACCTATTTTGCTTTTTCCCATCCAGCCATATTTCGCAATCAATGCTTCAACCTGTGCGAGGTTGCTGCTGTCAATCATTGATCGGAATGCAGCCGAATCATCCGACTTCCTTACACGCTGGTCGCGTTCATAAATTTCAGCAAGTTGTTTTTTTATTGCTGCTGTGTCGGCTGCCGCTTGTGCAAACAGAAAATCCGTTCTGATAAATAATGAGAGAAATATAAAAGTCAGAATTCTCATCGTATTAATTTCTTTTCCTCCTTCGGGGTTAGGGTGATTCCCCCTTTGGGGTTAGGAGGCCTTCTACTTCTTCATCGCCACCCTGTACAACACCCATCCCATAAAGCCGAAGAAAAGTGCGCCGAGAATCTGATAACCTCCAGCGCCGATCGCATGTGTAATGCCTTCTTCAATGCTGAGGTTGGTCATGAAGACAGATGTTTTATCACCCGCCTGCAGGAATGCTATCAGCACACCGAGAAGTGCACCGCCGGCAACGAGTCCGGTTGCGAAGAGATTGCCTTTACCGAGTTCATCGTCACCTTCAGTTTTTACTTTCTTTCTTTTCTGCACAGCATCTACAATACCTTTTACTGCACCGCCGGCAAAAATCGGAAGCGTGGTCGACAGCGGAAGATATGCGCCTACGGCAAATGAAAGTGATTTGACACCGCACAGTTCCATGGTGACAGCAATAAATACCCCGACAAAAACAAACTGCCAGTCGAGATTAAAAGAAAGCAATCCCTTGATGAGCGTTGCCATAAGTGTGGCCTGTGGCGCAGCAAATTTTTCTCCGATGGCATGCTGGATACCCTGTGCCGCCATTTCAGGTGTAGGTGTGTCGAGAAATTTAACAGTGAAGCCGATTACCAATGAGGATACAATAGCACCGATAAAAAGTGCGATCTGCTGGTATCGCGGCGTGGCGCCAACGATGTAACCGGTTTTTAAATCCTGAGATGTTGCTCCGGCATTTGCGGCGGCGATGCAAATCATTCCTCCTACCACAAGCGCCAGCGGTTCGTAAACTTTACCAGTCCAGCCCACAGCAATAAAAACCAAAGCCGTTCCCATGATGGTGGCGATTGTCATCCCGGAAATCGGGTTGTTGCTTGAGCCTATGATGCCTACGATGCGACTGCTTACAGTCACGAAGAAAAATCCGAAGATTACTACGAGCAATCCGATAAGCAGCTTATTCATTATAGAATCTCCGGGAATTTGCGGGAAGACAGCCATGAGTGCCACCAGTGCAATGCTTCCAAATATGACTGTCTTAAATGACAAGTCATTTTCAGTACGTGAAACTGCTGCGCCTCCTTTTTCTTTCATGGAGGTAACGCTTTCACGGAATGAAGACACAATGGTCGGAATGGTTTTCAGAAGTGTAATGAATCCGCCTGCTGCAACAGCACCTGCACCAATCTGCCTCACGTAAGCGCGGTAAACGGCAGGTGCATAATCAGCGAATGTGTGTGTATCAGGATTCCATCCGCCCGGACCGCCGGCTGTCATTAAGTCTTTCAGGTAACCAAGTTTCACGAGCTGCAATGCAATGGTATCTCCGGGAACAACAGATG
>Ga0193738_1000737_pt1 | contig 14900 bp, 18 predicted proteins | sample L2a1metaG_FD_144927 | JGI IMG/M metagenome (GOLD analysis project Ga0193738, IMG submission 144927) | Soil microbial communities from a riparian zone of the East river system, Colorado, United States - L2a1 | ecosystem: Environmental > Terrestrial > Soil > Riparian zone | place: USA: East River...
TCGTCCACCGGGCAGAAATAGGACAGCCCCCGCTGCGCCAGCGTCAGCATGGTGGCCGACCCGGTCAGAGCCAGGCCGTTGCCGCCGAGCAGGACCATTGGCCGGATACCGGCACGGCGCAGGGTGTCGGCGGTAGCGCCGCTCTGGGCCACGCCCAGCTCGTCCACCGGGCAGAAGGCTTGGATGCCCCTCTGGGCGAGTTGCAGCATCGTGGCGCCGCTGACAGAGACGCCGGTGGCGTCCACCGCACAAACCGACCGCATGCCCCTCTGGGCGAGCTGCAGCATGGTCTGTGAGCCGTTGGTGGCGATTCCGGTGCCGTCCACCAGCGCAAGCACCGGCACGCCGCGCGGCGGCAGGAGATCGATATCAGCCATTAGCAGCCCCTACATACACGCGGATTAAACGGTTCGGCTGGAGGCAATGGGGGTGTCTCCGAAGCGAAAGGGACTGCCCAGTTTAAACGAGCCGCCGCTCGTCACCATCTGCACCAGCCACAGGACGGCAATTAGCGCGACAATGACCCAGATTAGCTGGAGTACCTTGGGCGGGATCGGCACCCCGATGACGCCGAGAACGTAAATCACCAGGTAGATCACGATCGCGAAGATGCAGAGATAAATTAAAAACGTAATGACAGAGGTCAGCATGGCCTATCTCCCGTCGCAGCGTGCGATTTGCACCAGGTTGCGGGCCAGCATCCGGCATTCGGATCTGGCCTGGATGGCGTCGACATCCGCCCGTGTGTAGTACAGCACCTCGCGGTCAGTGATCATGCACCCGCTGAGTGTCAGCGCCAGCATTCCCAGCACGATGAGCCTCGTCATGGTTGCCGCTCCCTGATGGCCTTTTTCTGCGCGTCCATTACGCGCCGCACTTCCTCGCACGTCTCCTTGACTGTGATGAACTTGCCGTCGCTCATGTTAATCAGGCACCGGACGTCGGGCGTGAAATTCCTGTTGCCTGGCTCCGGCGAACGCATGTTGGTGATGGTGGCGGTGTTAACGTCGATCTCGACGCCTGTCGCAGAGTGCAGGATCACCATCACCAGGATGGGGATCACGGACCAGGCCTTGCGTAAATCTCGACGTAAAACTGGCCGATATCGGTCGCCACACCGCTCAAGTTCACGAACTGAAATTCAACGTAAGTGCTCGTTTCGGCACTGACATACCAGGTGTAGCCGGCAACCGCCTGCGTCACGACCCGGCTTTGATATTCCGCGCCGGCCGATGGCTTGAATTTCGCGGTGTTGAACGTAAGACGATAAAGGCCCGCGCCCGCTTTAGCCACCGATGAAAACCCAAACGTAGTCGTAATTGCCGGCGTCCCAGTCCCATTGGTAACGGTCCCGGCAGCAAGAACCTGGGACGGCGTATGCGGGTATACAATCCGCCTGCCGGGCGGATCGACCTCGAGGTAAATCGCATTCCCTGTGCCGGAATAGTTGCGCAGCAAATGCGCCGCACTTCCCTTATTAACGATGGCGTCAATCACCCCCGTCCAGGTGCCGCCCATTGCAATCACTTCGCGAACGGTTGGATTGCCCCCAGCCCGCACATTCCCGAACAGGGACGCGTTGAAGGCCAGCGCAATGATTTGCGTCATGCCCTCCCCGAACACGCCGCGGCAGTCGATATCGACATTTCCGATTGCGGAAACTCCGTTAATCTCGACCGTTGGAATGGCTCCGGTGCCATTCTGGGCAGAAGCAAACGACACTTCCTCAAGGAGCAAATGATATCGCGACACCACGCCGGGCACGTCGATGTGGATACATTCCATTCCAGAGGCACCACCATTGTCGGGAAAGAACTGTACGCCACTCAATTTGCAGCCGACCGCGCCGCCATATGCGTTGTCGATCTGCAGCCCGAACTTCATGAATTGCTGGATGCGAACATCACGCAACCCGCAGCTTTCCTGCCACGCCGGAGCGTAAATAACCCGCTGGATTGCCGGAATGCTGCTGGCGTCGAACGAGACCCCATCGGCCTTGCACCAGAATTGTGAAATCACGCCATTCTGGCTTATCCACATTTCGGTGCCGGAAGTCCACGTCGCCGGGTTGGCCTTGATGGTTGTAAAACTGCCATTGCCCTTGAGCGTGACACCGCTTCGGGTGTGGATGTAGCTCGAGACGAGGTATTCCGCCGTGCAGCCAAACCGGCACTCGCCGCCCATGTTGTTGGCGTCGGGAGCGGGCCCAAAGTCACCGGATATTACCGACTGTAGCGCGTCAATCGCGTGCTGGATCGGGATGTTGTTGTCAGTCCGCCCGCCGTCGCCGCCCCGCGCGCCCCACCACTCGACATAAACGGCCGGGATGCGACTGTTTGTAAATTCAATGGCGCCGCCGGCGGACCGGTCAAATATCTGATAAAGACCGGCCTCGGGCGCCGTTGCCAGTTTTACAAGGATCGCGCTGTCAGGCACCAGCCGCCCGCCCGTCGTGAACGACAGCGTGTTGGCGATCGTGACGGCCGAACTAACCTTGCAGATGCCGGATACCTGCACAGCGCAGCCAAGCTGCGTCGCCAGCGTATCGGCCGCTGCAAGTTGTGACCGCGTGTCGACGGTGCCGCCGTAGGCTGCCCCGAACCACGCCAGATCAACCGGCCCCTCGTAAACACGCACCCACGCCCCCGCCGTCATGGGAAGGGCATTTGCCTTGGCATAAACGCCGTTCTGCGGGTCTGCCGTGATCTGGGCGGTGTAGTCGCCGGGGCGCCAGACGAACTCGCCGGCGCGCCCCGCCTGCTTCAGCAGGGCTGTTGTCTGCACCGTTGTATCAAGGGCTTTCAGTTCGGCGATCGTGTTAACCGACAACATATTGGCGGTGCTGCTGCCGCCGCTACCGCTGTTGTACGGCGCAAGAAAATAGGACTGGCTGGCGACGTTATAGGTCAATACGCTCGTGTACGGGTCTGGCGTTGAAATGACCGGGTAATCGGCAAAATCCAGGTCGAAATAATAGTTCCCGTTTTCCTTGCGCACGTCGATTCCGGCGCCGTCATAGACCCCGGACGGGAACGTCGTCATGGTTTTGAGTTTGACCTTGGGAAGCAACATTAAGGGTCAACTCCTGTTTGAGCTTGAGCGGAAAGCATCGCGACAAACGCATCGCTCAGGATCTTGGCCTGCAGCAGGAATTGCTGGAAATTTACCGCATTGAACTGCTGCGGAATGGCGTGAATGCTGTCCCGCACGTCCTCGGCCGCCGTCATCGCCGCCATGATCCCAGCGTCAAGGCGGGCATGCGCGTCCGGTGGCGGGAGTGGTGGCGGCGGTGGCAATGGCGGTGGCGGGGGCGCCGTGTAGACGCCGCCGACATACGTTCCGCCAACCTGCATCGGCGTGCCGGTTTCCTCGTAAATCGAATGCCCGGCAGGCACTTCCCACGCACCAGGGTCATCCAGCACAATGCGATTAACGATATTGCCGGTTGAATTCTCGACTACGATGTAAATGCCCATCACGCCCTCAGATATTCAATAATCAGGACATACCCAGCCGAGCCGTTGCCGCCCGCCTGGGAGCCGGTCGAGCCGCTCGCCGTGCGCGCGCCACCACCACCACCCGCCCCGAATCCGGTGGCGCTGTTGCCGTGTCCCGCCGCTTGTTGACCACCGCCTCCCGCCCCGCCTCCCGCCCCGCCTAAAATTGCAAAGATGGCCGAACCGAACATGGTATTGCCGGAACCGCCGCTGAACCCGGCATCCCTGAATTGCCCGGTGCCGAGAACACCGCCAGCCCCTGCCACGCCGTCCGCGACACCAGCCTCGGATGCCCCGCCGCCGCCGCCGCCCTTGCCGATGACCAGTGCGGCAAGTGAGCAGTCACCCCCGGCAGTCCCGGCATTAAACCCGACCGCACCGCCGCTGCCCGCCGCGCCGATTGTTACCGCCTTGCTGACGCCGATCGTGGCCGCACTGAGTACGCTGCGCGAGATCGAGCCGGAACCACCTCCACCCGCGCCCGCGCCATTGTTGGCAACCGGCTGGTTTATCCCGCCGCCGCCGCCGCCCGAGCCCCGCACCTCGACCTCGACAAACAGTAAATTGGCCGGTGCCGTGTAAGTGCCGCTGGTGGTGTGCAGGACGGCGTTGACACTGGCCACGCCACGGTTCGCCATCACAAACGCGGTAGTGGCGATCTGCGTTGTATTGGTGCCAACGGACGCCGTTGGCGCGGTTGGCGTCGTCGTCAGGGCCGGGCTATCGGCGCGAACGAAGTTGCCGGTTCCGGTGGTGCCTGTCATCGTCACGGCACCAGTCGCAAACAGCGGAACGCCTGTAGCGGCGCTGTTGTTAGCGCCGAGACCGCCGCGTGTGGTAGAGAGCGTTCCGGCCCAACCTGCCGTGATACTGCTGGCCTGCAACAATGCGGTGGCCGGGGTGCCGCCGAGTGTCAACGTGACGTTGGTGTCGTCGCCCTTGGTCAGCGCGGCCGGTGTTACGGCGCCCCCTCCGGCAGGGGTCGCCCAGGTGCCATCCCCGCGCCAGAACGTCGTGCCGGACGCACCTGTCCCGCTGTTGAGATTGCCGACCGGCAGATTGCCAGTGACGTGCGTCGTAAGCCCAATCTTGCCCCATGACGGGACCACGCCGACGCCGCCAGATATCAGCGCGTTTCCGGTTGCGACGTCGGCGAGCCTGGCGAGGGTTGTTGCCCCGGACGCATATACGAGATCGCCAATGGCATAGCTTGCGATCCCAGTGCCGCCACGTCCTGGCGCGAGCGTACCGGTCCAGCCCGCGGCGATGCTTACGTTCTGCAGCAGAGCCGTTGCGGGCGTTCCCCCCAGCGTCAGCGTGACGTTGGTATCGTTAGTTCTAGTCAGGGCGGCCGCCACGCTTCCGGCTATCGGCGTCCAGGTCAGGCTCTGGCGGCCGTACTGTGTGCCGTCGTTGGGTGCCTCCGGCACTCCCCCGCCAGCCACCAGCACCGACAGCGGAACAAGCGTGTATTGGCCCGTAATGTCGTGCCAGAGCAGTGCGCTCTGGTGGCCGGGGTCGGTGACCCCGCCAACCGGCGGGGCGAAATCGGAAAAGTCCAGATCGAACTGGTAAGTGCCGTTTTCCTTGACGACGTCAATTCCGGTGCCGTCGCGGATCGTCGCCGGAAACGACACCAGCGCCTTGATCTTCAGGTCGGGAAAGTCCGTCATTGAACGACACCATCCACGATCGACACCGGACCGATACTCAACTGTACTGTCTGCGTGCGGTCGTCATTCCACAACGTCAGGCCGGTATCGCACTGGCCTGGGCAAAAGCCGTGCATTTCCTCCAGCGTGAAGAACCATCGGAAAGTGCCGAGATCGATGATCGTCAGCTTACCGTTGTCGGTGGACGCCTCCAGCCGCGTGCCGTTCCTGTCGCGGATTGAAAACACCATCTTGCACAGCGACAGGTCGATCGGGTTGTCGTCAAGGTCAGTGACCATGCCGACGAACGCCCATGACGCGCGGTTGGATTGAGCCGGGAAAGTAACCATATACATGGCGCTATAGCTTTATGAAGAAGGTGACCAGCCTGGTTGGCTGCGTGTTGGTGTGGAGTTGGCCGCCGCCGGCCAATGCCGTCCTGTTGTCATTGGCAATACCTGACACAGAGCCAACAGTTACGCCGGTGCTTTCAAAAGACGTGTTGGAGTTTGGCGCGGCGCCGGTGCCCACCGACAAACCAGGGCCGGAGCCGCCGCCGAATTGAGGCAGCGCGTAGGTGTGCCGGTGTGACGGGTCGTGGAGGTAAACAAAATGATCATGGGACGGGATCTGGTCTAGCGCCAGCGCGACACTCTCGGCGCCGCCGCTGTTGCCGACCACGGTCGGCACCGAGCCAAACACTGCCGAAGATAGCCGCCCGGAGGCGACGTTCCCCATGCCGTCGACACCGGCAAGAGCAGTGCCCCGCCAGTCGGGCAGCGCCAGTTGCCGGTTAGACGTCCAGTCGCTCGACGCGCTTGCCCCGCGCACCCCGCCACTGATAGCCAGGTTGATGTCCGGCCACAGCAGCAAAAACAGCGTCTGGCAGTCGGCATTGGCACGCTCGGTCGCGCCTGACGTCGAGGAGCCGATTGTCAGTCCGTTAAGCCGCACAAACCCCGCGACCGCACTGGCGGAGTGCCGAAACATCATCATCCCGGTGGAGATCAGTTGCGTCGGATCTACGACACCTCCACCACCCCCGCCACCGCTTGATGGCCCGATTACCATGACGCTATCGGCCGCGAGCTGCACTACGCCACGAGCGTCCTGCAGACGAACTTTAACGGTCCCGTCAGCGAGGAAAAACTGCGGTACGCGACCCGCAGCGTCGAGCGTCATCGGGTACGGTTGCCGGATGGTCAAATCAATGTCCTGAAAAGCGTCCTGCGGCGTCGAGACCGTTCCCGCCTGGATGATGTACAATTGACCGCCAGCAAGCGGATTTGCATACTCATCGAATTGCTGGGTCATGCTCAACGGGATTGTGCCGGCCATATGGATTACCTGCTCAAAGAAAAACCCGCCGGAAGGGCGGGCTTGCTCGTCTATTGCGTTGTGGTTGCGCTGCTAGCGTACTGGCCCTGGAACCTGTTGCTGCTGTTCGTCGGCGCGTACTGCGCCGCCCGCCTGAATGGCTGGGAAGTTACCGGCCTGTTGCCCACCGACGCGGGCAGCGGGAAGGTTCAGCTTGAGAAGAACATCACGAAGCACGGATGAATTGGCGACCATCTTAATGCCCGCCTCCAGTATTTTCGGGTCGTCCGATGCCAGCATTTCCGCAACACGCCGCGCCACGCGCTGGTCTATTTTCCTGCCGCCCGCGAGGATTGCTCCGGTCAAGGCCGCAGTCCCAATCTTTTGCGGGTCCATGTCATAGATACCATAGCCGCCAAAAGTACCTACCCCTCCAGCCGCCCCTGCCTCGATCCACTGCCGCGTTGTAGTCGAATTTCCCTGAACCGCATTCTTGATGCCGTTCATGGCGCGCTCTGCCAGAAGTTTTGCCTCTAGTTCATTAGCGCGAGTTCCGCCAAGAACACGCTTGATCTGGCCGCGAGCAAATTCTGAATTGAAGATTTGCTTGACGACATCCTGGCCGTCTTTCAGATCCTCGATCTTGGCAATCAGGTTGGACACAAATCCAGTTTCGAACAGCTTGCGTTCGGCCGGCCCCATCTTGGAAAGAGCCTTGTACATATCGCCAACAGCGAGCGCGTCCCGGCCAGTCATCGTGGCAAATTTTGCACCCGCTTCTAGCGCCTCTTCCGCCCCGAAGAACTTCGCGGCCCCGGAACGAGCTTCCTTGTAGCTTCCGGTGCCGATCACATCGTCCAGATGCTCGCGCAAGACGCGCGCCCAGTCACGAGCTTCGGGCGTCCCGGTCTTGTCCAGGTTTCTCTTCACGATGTCCCAGAACTGAAGGTTCGGGGTCATCGAACTGCCGTCCGGATTGGACTTCAGTTGCACTCTGCCATTCACGTCGAATTCGAATGGAATTTTTGGTGCCGGTAAATCGAGTTTTGCGGCCTCGTTCTTGGCCGTGACCATTGCTTTGCGAATGGCGTCCTGCACAACCGGCGCCTGGCTAATCTGCGCCAGTCCGTCATCAAACTGGAGGTTGGCGCCGTGAGCGTATGCCTTGATGTATGCCGGCCTGTTCTCGCGCCTCGCCGCTTCCTGTAATCGTTCGAGCGTCGGGCCGGGTTCTGGAAAGTCGAATTTTTCCTTGAGCCACCCAGCCATGCGCGGGCTTTGCGTCGCATAGCGTTCGCCGGTGACAGTCTGAAGCGCCGCCCGGCCCTCCGGAGACGTGTTGGCGGCCGAGCGGGCCAGCGCCTGCGTAGCCTCGCCGCCCATGTCGGCATTGATGACTGGCGAACCTGACGCCTTGGCAGCGTCAAACTCAGCCCGTGTCAGTCCAGGGGCGGCGGTAGCGGCGTCACTCTGCTGGCGCTGCAAAATGCGGCGCGCCGCCTCGGCATCTACGTTGGTCGCACCACGCCAGTTCTGGATAATGGGCTGTGCCGCCTTGGAAATCCCTCTGCCCGCGGCACCGATCCCCTCAATGAGGGCGTTCCCGGCAACGCCAAGAACGCCGCCCACAGTGCCGCCAATCAACCCCTTGCTTGCGCGATCAGCGGCATTCTCGCCCTCCCCGACGCCGGAGGCACCGCCGGTCGCGACTCCCGTAGCGGTACCCTCAGCTACCCGTTTTGCCAGTTCGCGGCGGGCTATCTCCTTCGCCGTCAGCTTGACGCCTGTCTGGGCAAGCCCGAACGCCTTGCCCGGCAATGTCACCACACCGCCCGGCAATACTGCACTAGCCAGCGCGCCCGTAACCCCGCCCGCTATAGCCGTCGCAGGGTTCTGTTCTTCGCCTTCCTTTATGGCGGTGCGGAACTCGTCGCGGCCTCTTTCGTAATCGGTTGCCGCACCCGGATCCGCCCCAGTCAAGGCATTGAAGCCAGCGCGGGCAGCACCTGCCAATGTGCGCGCCGGAATTGGCCCAACGAAATCAGGGATATTCAGATCAATGTCGGTGCCAGGAACGTGTATCTGTGGGGCAGCATTGCGTACGCCGGCAAGCTCGTCGCCAAAATTGAACGCTGCGCTCTGCGCCGCGCTGCGCGCGAAGGTCTCGCCCATGCCACGCTGCGTAGCGCCGGCTTCTGGCGGGGAGGAAGCGACCGGCACGGCAGCACCGCTCACATCCATCACAACGCGGGTGGGGGCGCCACCCTGACCGGGGATTATCTGGGGTGCAGGTCGCGCAGCCTCATTCGCAAGCGGAGCCGCATCCCACCAATTGGCACCCGCAGCCGGCTGTGCCGCCGGCTGGGCTGGCTCGGCGAGCGGTGCGGCGTCCCACCAGTTAGCCATCAGGGTTTTACTCGCTCGCTGCCGTCAGGCGCGATGAAAGTGGTCCCCGAAGGCATTGCATCGTAACCTTCCTTGGTAGTGGGCTTGGGACGCGCCCCGCCGGTCTGACGAGGCGTAACTACCGGCGCAGCCGCCGTCGACGACGCGGTGCTTGTGGGAGGCGCTGCTGATGTTGTTGGCGGCGACCAGCCGCCGCGGCCCTTGCCGACCTCTGAGCCAATCGTGTTCAACTCGACTTCAAGCTGCTCGAGCTTCGATTTGACCTTGTCGGCCGTATCAGTCGGTCCAAGCCGGTAACGGTTGGCGTATTCGGTCGCCTCCGTGTTGTTCATGCCTGCACCGGTCAGAAGGCGGGTTAAAGCGTCTGCGCCGGAAGCAATCTGCCTGGCGACTTCTCCCGCCCGACCAACTCCCGCGAACGCCTTGGTAGCATCCCACAACCCGGTCACTGCTCCCGCCTCGACATCCTTCTTGATGGCAGGGAGTTGCTTCAGGAAACTCTTGGCAAGGCCGAGCCGGCCCGCAACTTCCGCGTCGACTTTCTCGCCCGGCCCCCCTGGAATAGGATCCACCCCCCTGGAGTGATCGTTTGGATCCCTCCAGCTGTAACCTGACGGCGCATTCTGGCTCTCTGTCTTTTTGGGGACTTGACGCAAATAGGCTGGATCGGCCGGTCCAGCCTATTTGCGTCAAAACGCTCCCGCTTCAGTGCGCCGGAAGCCTTCTGGAACCGGATTTGCCAGCCGATCCGCGGTTGCTTTCTGATTGGCTAGACTACCCGAGTGATACCTTTCCGTTTCAGTCTGCTGCCGTTCGCGGAACGCCTGCGCCTGCTTGTGCTGCTCCAGTTCCGTGCCAAGCTTGATCAGGCTCATGTCGCCCGACCCGAGCAGCGCCCTGGTATCCCCGGTCTGCTGGAACGCCGCGATCGCCGCCTTGTTGGCTTGGTCCTGCTGCGCTTTCTGGTAGATGGTGCCGAGGTTTGCCAGCGGCGCGAAGTCAGCCTGGCTATTGATACCGGACGGCCCGAAACTGATGGGATTGACCATCTATCTTCCCCCTAACAAGCGAGACAACCGCAATGCGTTGGCCTCGCGGCCGCCGGTCCTGTCGGCGGAACGCTCGTAAAACCTGTTGATCGCGGTAGCGGCCTGGTCCGGCGTTTGCGCCGCCGTCAGCGCTTTGTAGGCCCGGTTTTCCGGTCCGAGGTATTCCTGCCGCATAAAACCCTGCTGCGCCTCCGTGCTGCGGTAGTCCAGCCCGCGCTCGGCGGCGTATTTCTGCAGTCCCGAGAAGCGGTCGCCGCGCCACTGCGCCGCCCCGAACGCCGTCCCGTTGTCGCCCGTCACGCCCCACGGCTTGATGTTCTGCCCACTCTCGGCCTGCAGGTTGGCGACCTTGCCGGCCGCCTGCTCATGCGTCAGGCCAAGCCCACCCGCCTCGAGCGGCTTACGCGCGAAATCGTACCAGGACTGCACATTGGACCCCGTCCCGCCAAGCGTGCCCCCAGCCGCCGCGCCGCCCCCGTAGCCGCTCCGACCGGGCACGGTGTATGGAATAGCCCCCGCCCCGCCAGGCGCACCACCGGCCGCCGCAGGCGCTCCTGGGGCCAATCCCGCCAGGCTCATCGCCTGCATCTGCTCCTGCTGTCGCTTCTGCTGCAATTGCTGACCGAGCTGCGCCAGCGGCGCGAAGTCAACCGCCGAGTTGACGCCGATCGGCTCGAAATTGAGGGAATCGACCATGTCGCGTTACCTGAACAAATTACCAAACAGCCCGCCGCCACTTAGCGGCGCCCCGCCGACAGACGTCGGCCCGGCAAACAGCGAACTGCCCAGCCCGCCGCTAGCACCCGTTCCCAGCGAAGCCAGGCTAAGCCCCGCACCGAGCAGGTTCTTGGCGCCGGACGCCTCGCCCTGCGCCTGCAGATTGCTTGAGTTGACGTTGCTCGATAGCTGGTTGCCAATCACGCCGGTCTGGTCGCCGGCATACTTCTGGGAGAGGTTGGCAAGGTTGGTGTAGCCGCCCGCCTGCCCCTGGGCCGCTTGCCCCGTCAGCCCCACGCCGGTCTGGCCGGACGCCTGCAGGTTCTTTAGCCAGTTCTGGTACTCCTGATTACCGAGACCCTGCGCGAATTTCAGCGTGTCGATGTCGGCATTGCCGCTGTCATACATGCCGCCAGCAGCCCTGCGGCGATTCACGGCGTCGAGACCCTGATCCATCGCGAACTGGTAGCCAGGCCCGGCCTGGAACGCGCCCGTGGCCCTCGTATTGCCCTCCGCGCCATTGATGCCGAGCGCGTCCTGCCAGAGATCGCCGCCCTTGTTGTAGCCCGCCGCCAGCGTCGACAGCGGCTGGTAGGCGCCGATCGCCTGGTTGAGATTGCCGGTGGAGGTATCGTACCCGGTCTTGAGGTAGCCCTGCGCGTCAGTGCCGTATTGCGACGTCAGCGCGCGGTTGCGCTCGGCGGCTTCCCGCTCTGCTCCGCCCCCGAAGAGGGTATCGAAGAATCCGGCCATTAGTTCGCTCCTGCGGTGAACTTCTTCAGTGTGGCGTCCCAGATCAGGACCTGCCCGGTCGTCATCGTCGCGATGTTGATTTCGGAAAACAAATTCACGAATGCGGTTAACTGCGTCAGCTTCTCGTACCAGATCGGATCGACGCCCTGCAGCGTGTCGACCTTGACGTTCTGCGCCGGCAGGACAACTTTCGTCACAGCAATTTATCCACTTGCATATCGATGCCCATAAACCCGAACTGCAGCGGCGCGCTCTCCCGTAACCGCCACCGCACGCCCTGGTTCTGCGCCTGCCCCCAGATTGCTGATCGAACACGCCCGTCCGTCAGCGATTGCCGGCCGATCTTGACCACGCGCGGCTTTGACCAGTTCTGTCCGCCGTCGCGCGATATCTCGATTGAAATATCCGGGTCGGTCTCCAAGGGATCGGCGCCTGTGGCTTTACCCACCCCCTTGGTCAGATACAGCTCGATCGAGTTAACCCTGATCTTGTTGGGGAATGCCCCCATCGGCCCGGTCTCGACCTGGATCAACAACGGATTGCCGAACTCGGTCATGGTAAGACCATCGACTACAGCAAGGTCGCCGCTTTCCTTGTCGCCGCTGACCCACATCCCGAACGCCGCAAGGGGAAACTTGCCGCGCCAGTAATTAACCAGGTGGCTCTTGCGCTCATGCCACGACTGCAGCGTGGTGTCGTACTCCCAGCACCATTGCGGTCCCTGCACCACCACGACGCCATGCCCCTGGCTGACATAGACCGACACCGTGATGATCGTCTTATCCGGCTCTTTCTCAATCAGGAGGTCCAGATCAGGCACCGAGACCGGGACCGGCGTATAGCCATCCAGCGTCGACACCTTAAAATCATCACCGACAAAGAAAATGCCCTTGCCGAAGCCGTCCTGGTGACCGGCAATGGCGTCAATGCCGACAATGCCACGCGCGATCGTGGAGACGTAGGAGAAAGGGTATCCGGTGTCATTAATGCCGCCCCACACTTCCATCGAGTTGGAGCCGCACAGCAACAATTGCCCGTTACCGAGCGGAATAGGCCGGTAGAGCGTGTCAGGCTTGCTTTCGGCGGTGGCGACGTTGAGCGTGTTGATGGCGGTCGAGTTGACATCTGAAGCACGGGTCTTGCCGTCGCCATAGGTGAATATGAAAAACCCGCGGTGAAACACCACCGCATTCGGTTGCCCGACGTCGACGTCGGGGTAAGCCGCAACCGCGGTTGGAGCGCCAGGATCAATCCAGAATACGCCATCACCCGGCGCCACGATCACAATATCGGGCGTTGGTTTGTTGTTGCGCGCCATTGTCACTGGAGCAGTGCCCGACACCGCGCCCGTCAGCGCCGTGCCCGCACCGCCCGCCGCAGAGAACGTGTAAACCGTGTTGTCGATTACGGCGTAAATGAAATTATTAACCAACAGCGCGCCGCGGTAGTTGGCGCCCGGCGTCGTCGCCCACGAACGCAACCCCGGCACGCCAGTAAGCGTGCGGCTTGCCCGCGGTCGCCGGCAGCTTCTCCGGATAGACATTGACCAGCCGCCCGCCAGCCGCCTGCGGTGCCCGGCCAGGCGAGGTCAGCATGGGCATGGGAACGTCGACCATCAGAAATAATCCGACCGCAGGGTTTCGTATGTCGGTGGTTGCGACACCAGATAATGCAGGCGGCTTTCATGCTGCTTGACGGCTTGAAGGTCTAGCGGCTGGTTGGAGAAGTCCGCAGCCGCATAAATCGCGCACAGCCTGCCTGCGGTTTCGAAATAGATGTCGGGGATCTGCTCGCGGTCGATCAGGACAATCTTGCCGATTTCAGCCAGCACACTGTTGATGCAGCGGTCGATGGTGTCGTGCTCGACCGCCCCCAGCGCCTCGCCCGGCACATACTTACCGAGCAGCGCCGCGGTGCGGTTAATCAGTTCTTCCGACGTGTGATAGATCGACATCAGCGCCTCACCATTCCAACCAAATCAGCCAATGACGGCTGGCGCCGCTCATCGGCGACAATCCGTCCGCCTGGCGACACAAGCTGGTCTTGCTCGTTCCAGTTCGGTGCGCCCTTGCCTGCCCACTGGCTTTCCGCCGAAAACGTCTGATGCAATGGCGTCTTCCAATTGTCGGTGAAATGCGGTCGCATGTCGTTCGGATTGACTTCTGTCGGTCGCGCCTGCGGGTTCTGTTGCATCAACCCCTGATAATAGCCGCGCATGTCGTAATCCTGCGGCGCGGTAGCGTCGGGATTGAAGGGCACACGGTTTTGCGCCAGCCAATTGCGGAACTGAAATTCATCCATCTGCGGCAATTGCGTATTGTAATTCGCTGCCGGGATGCGAAGCCTCGCAAGGCTCATGTCGTCAGCCATTCAGGCACCTCAAAAGAAAAGAGGCGACGGCATCGCTGCCGCCGCCTGTGTCGTACTAATCCGCGGATGAAGCATAGAAGCCCGTGACTACACCGCTCTGCACAAGCGCAGAGCCAGTCATCGGGTGCTTCGAGAACATCTTCGCGACGCCGTACGCCATCTCGACGCCGGCGCCCGTGATGTGCTGGTAATCGTCCTCCTTGCGGAAGGTCGGCTTTGCCATGCGGCCCCACACGATCGCCGCCGCCTGCTGCCCGCACAGAAACACAGGCTCGACGCGGTTGCTGGTGGTGCCGGCCGTGGTCAGGCCGGTCCAGGACGAAGTGACGAAGTTGGAAATCTCCGGCACCTGGCGCACGATCACGCCGTCATAGATCTGGTCGCCGTCCTGGAATAGCGGGTTCTGGCTGACCCCGTTGTCCTCGCGCGGACGCGCGTCCTTGTTGACCGTCTGCAGATCCAGTTTGAGATCGCGGAAGGTATTTGTGCCGCAGAACGCCACATAATACTCGTACCCGTTTTTGGTCTTGTAGGGACGGATATGAGGATCGGCGTTGAGCGCGACACGCTTCAGCAGCGACAGGTTCGCCGCCGTGAACTTGTCGGCCGTCACGTCAAGCGTCGCCAGCGCCGTAGCATGCACGTTGCTGACGCCGTTGGCACGAAGCGCGCCGTACTGGACGCGATCCGCATTCGCCGTCAGCCAGGCATTGGCCGTGGCCGCCTGCCCTGCCTCGGCCGCAGCATACAGGATGCCGTTGACCGTGACGTCGGCCGCCGGCAGCGTCTCAGACGGAAACGCCATCAATGCCTTGATGATGTCGTCCCGCTGCCGCGCATTGCCCCAATCACTGAGCAGCGGCTTGGCCTCGCCGAAGATGTCGGCGCTATCCATCTGCGTGTCGGTGTTGGTGGTGACGACGGCATTGCGGACGGTATCGATCTTGATCCGCATGCCGTAGTTGTCGATTTTCTCCTCGAAACCGACCAGCGTGCCCTGACCCACGCCAGCGCCCTTCAGACGCTTGACGAAGGGAATGTTCACTACCGCCCCGCCCGGCTGCAGGTCGAACTTGCGGCGGATGATGGCGTTCATGTCTTCCGACATGTACGGCGAGAACATATTCTCGCGCTGGAAT